>OFMD01001876.1_pt1 | contig 11815 bp, 7 predicted proteins | sample 1541211 | NCBI WGS metagenome assembly OFMD01 (sample SAMN04209231, study PRJEB22552) | human gut metagenome | biome: gut; material: feces | host: Homo sapiens | place: USA: Oklahoma | reverse complement strand
AGAACTTTGTAAAAGCCTTTGAAGCCGCAGGCGGCGAGATCGTAGCCGATGAGACCTTCGTTGAAGGTACGGCGGATTTCTCCGCATACCTCAATAACGCCGTCTCCGGCGGCGCGGACGTCATCTTTGCGCCGTCCGCCATCGCCTACGCTCCGCAGATCATCGAGCAGGCTTCCGCTCTCGGCGTCAGCCTCCCCATCCTCGGCGGCGATACCTGGGAAAACTCCGCGATCTCCGATGCGCAGAACGGCACCGACATGCAGGTTTTCGTCTCCACGTTCTTTGACGAGAACGACGAGTCCGGCCTTGCCAAGGAATTCGTCTCCGGCTACAAGGCGTGGCTGAACGGCAATTCCCAGAACCTCACCAACAACGGCGGCAACGACGTTGTCGCGGCAGTCTCCGCGCTCGGCTATGACGCGTATATGGCTGCAGTCGCGGCCATCGAAAAGGCCCAGTCCACCGACGGCACTGCCATCCGCGATGCGCTGGCCGGTCTGTCCATCGATCTCGTCACGGGCTCTTTGAGTTTCGATGCCAACGGCGACGCAGTCAAGAGCACCGCCTACATCAAGCAGGCGATTAATGGCAGCTTCCAGTTCTACAAGGTGCAGTCCGCCGACTGATCCATTGCCACGCAATACTGACCACAATGGCCTCCGGTCGGAGGGGATTCCCTCCGACCGGTGCATCGTTTCATCCGGCAGCGTCCGAACCCGCTGCCGGATGAAATCATTCTTTTATCGTCGTGTCCAAGCTGGCTCATTTCAGTGAGCGGTTCGCGGTTTGGACATGGCGATAAGCAAATAACAGGAGGTTCCCCTATGGGTGTTCTCAAGCAATGGCTGCCCTATGTCCTGTCGGGCATTTCGGCCGGCGGCCAATATGCGCTGATCGCCGTCGGCTATACGATGGTCTACGGCATTCTGCGCCTCATCAACTTCGCACATGGCGATATTTTCATGGTCGCCGGTCTGATTATGGTCTATCTTTCGGCGACGATGCCGCTGTATGCTGCCCTGCCCGCCGTCGTGATTCTGACGGTCGCGCTCGGCTTTGCGGTGGAGCGCTGCGCATATAAGCCGCTGCGGCAGGCTCCGCGCATGTCCGTTATGATCTCCGCCATCGGCGTAAGCTATCTGCTGCAAAATCTTGCGTATTACGTCACCGGCGGCGTTCCGAAACAGTATCCGGAACTGCCGTGGATTTCCGACACCATCACGATTCTCGGCGCATCTACCAAGCGCGTAACCGTCATTACCCCCGTTCTGACGCTGGTGCTGGTCGTGGCGCTCGTGATTCTCATCAAGCGCACAAAGGTCGGCATGGCCATGCGCGCAGCCTCGAAAGACTTTGAAACGGCGCAGCTGATGGGCATCAAGATCAACTCCGTCATTTCCTTTACGTTTATCATCGGCTCCGCGCTGGCAGCTGTTGCCTCGTTCCTGTTCTTCTCGAACTACACGACCATCGCGCCGTCCTCCGGCGCCATGCCGGGCCTCAAGGCGTTCGTCGCCGCCGTCTTCGGCGGTATCGGGTCGATCCCCGGTGCGGTCATCGGCGCGTTCATCATCGGCATCTGCGAGAATCTGCTCAAAGGCATGAAGCTGACGGCCTTCTCCGATGCGTTCACGTTTGCGCTGCTCATCATCATTCTCGTCGTCAAGCCGACGGGCCTGTTCGGTGAAAAGCTGACAGAGAAAGTCTGAGGAGGAGCATATGGAAAAGAAAAAAGGCCTCTCTTTGCAGACCGTTCTGACCATCGCAGGTCTTGCGCTTATCTATCTGCTGGCGTTCCTGCTTGACCGCATTCCCGGCATCCCCATCATGCTCACGACGGTTCTGCGCAAGGGCGCGATCTACTCCCTTGTCGCCGTATCCATGAACCTCCTGAACGGCTTCACAGGCCTGTTCTCGCTCGGGCAGGCAGGCTTCATGCTGGTTGGTGCATATACATTCGCCGTCCTCAATATCTCGAGCGGCATCCGGTCTACCGTATATCAGTATTATGACCCGCTGCTCAAGTTTTCCCTGACCGAAACGCTTCAAAACGTGCTCGGCAATACGGCAGGTACGGTTCTCGGCGTATTCGTGTCCTTGCTGCTGGCAGGATTGCTGGCGGCGGTGCTGGCGTATCTGATCGGCCTGCCCGTTCTGAAACTCAAAAGCGACTATCTGGCCATCGCCACGCTCGGCTTTGCCGAAATTATCCGCGCGCTCGTTCAGCTGGAGGCGTTCGCGCCCATTACCAACGGCTCGCAGCTGCTGCGCGGCTTCCCATATTTTACGGATACATTCATGCCGTTCGTGATCGTCGGCATCTGCATTGCCGTTGTCGTGCTGCTCATCAACTCGACCTATGGCCGCGCGTTCAAGGCCATCCGCGACGATGAAATCGCCGCCGAGGCCATGGGCATCAACCTTGCCCATCACAAGCGCATGGCGTTTACAATCTCGTCCTTCTTCGCAGGCATTTCCGGCGCGCTGCTCGCCATGTACCAGACGACGGTGCAGGCCAACACGTTCAAATCCGCCATGACGTATGAGATCCTGCTCATCGTCGTCATCGGCGGCATCGGCTCCATCTCCGGCAGCTGCATCGGCTCGTTCCTGTTCATCGCGTGCTCGGAGTGGTGGCTGCGGTTTTTGGACAACGAGACGTATATCGGCGCGTTCAAGGTTCCGCTGCTGCGCATGGGCTTCCGCATGGTCGTGTTCTCGGTCGTTATCATGATCGTGGTGCTCTTCTTCCGCAAGGGCATCATGGGTACCCGTGAACTTTCGCTGGCGGGACTGGCCGACAGGCTGCGGAAAAAATCCGCGAAGGGAGGGAAACAGGCATGAGTACGCCCGTTCTTCATGTGGAGCATATCACCATGCAGTTCGGCGGCGTCGTCGCCGTCAACGACCTCTCGATGGATATTTATCCAGGCGAGATCGTCGCCCTCATTGGCCCGAACGGTGCAGGCAAGACCACAGCCTTTAACTGCATCACCGGCGTCTATGAGCCGACAAACGGCCGCGTGGACTTCATGGGTGAACCAATCGTCTGTAACCATCCGCGCGGGAAAATGAAAAAGACCTACGCAGGCGAGCATGCAGAGCGCTATCTGTCCCTGCCCGCTGTCTCCTACACACCCGATAAAATCACGAAGCGCGGCATCGCACGCACCTTTCAGAACATCCGACTGTTCAAATCCATGACTGTCTTTGAAAACGTTCTGACGGCCATGCACCTGCGCCGCACATCCAATGTTTTCTCCGCAACCTTCCGCGCTAACCGCAGAGAAGAGGCCGCGCAGCGCGAAAAGGCGTTGGAACTTCTGAAAATCGTCGGACTCGACGATGTGAAGGATGAACTCGCTACAGCCCTGCCCTACGGCAAGCAGCGCAGACTTGAGATTGCCCGTGCGCTGGCGACCAACCCGAAGCTGCTGCTGCTCGATGAGCCTGCTGCGGGCATGAATCCGCAGGAAACGCTTGAACTGACCGCTTTCATCCGCAGCATCCGCGACCGGTTCGGCCTTACGATCTTCCTCATTGAGCATCATATGAATCTTGTTATGGACATCTCCGACCGCATCTATGTCATCGACTTCGGCAAGCAGATCGCGGCCGGCGTTCCGGCAGAGATTCAAAACGATCCGCGCGTCATCGACGCGTATCTGGGGGTGGACGAGGATGCGTAACATTCTGGAAATCAAAAATCTGGTCGTCTCCTATGGCGGCATTGAGGCCGTCAAAGGTATTGATTTGAAGGTCGAGGAAGGCAAAATTGTCACCCTCATCGGCTCGAACGGTGCAGGCAAATCGACCACCCTGAAGGCAGTTGCCGGACTGGTCAAGCCGAAATCGGGTGAAATTCTCCTGAACGGTGCGAATCTGGTTGGAAAATCGACCGATCAGATCGTCTCGAGCGGTGTCACGCTTGTGCCGGAGGGCCGCCGTGTATTTGAAAACCTGACTGTGGCGGAAAACCTGCGCATCGGCGCATATCTGCGCAAGGACTCCCTCGCAGACGATCTGGCCCGCGTATATGACCTGTTTCCGCGGCTGAAAGAGCGCGAGTGGCAGCAGGCCGGGACACTCTCGGGCGGCGAACAGCAGATGCTGGCCGTTGGCCGCGCGCTTATGGCCAAGCCGAAGCTGATCATGATGGACGAGCCCTCCCTGGGCCTTGCCCCCATCGTCGTCCGGGGCATTTTCGAGATCATCCGCGAAATTAACCGCCAGGGCATCACGGTTTTGCTCATTGAGCAGAACGCAAATATGGCGCTGAAAATCGCTGACTGGGCCTACGTCATGCAGACCGGGTCCATTCTCATGCAGGGTCCCGGCGAAGAACTGGCCGCCAACGAGGAGGTCAAAGCCGCATATCTCGGAACCGCAAAGTAATACTCCCCCGGTGGTCCGCATGCCACGGACTGCCGGGATTTTTTTGACTTCTGCGGCGGACGGCGCATAAAAAGTCTCTATTTTTTGAAAAGTCCGCAATTTTTTTGCATATCGTTTATAAATGCTTTACAAATCACCCGAATAAAGGCGCTATAATCAGCATAATCGAAACAAAGAGGAAGTGAACTGCATGGGAACAGATCCGTATCAGGTGCTGGGCGTGTCTCCGAACGCATCGGAGGATGAAATCCGGCAGGCATACCGCAGGCTGGCAAAGAAATACCATCCCGATCTGAATCCCGGCGACAAAACTGCTGCGCAGAAAATGAACGAGATCAACGCGGCCTATGACGCGATCAAGAATCCGCAGGCCTATCGTCAGCAGCAGGCGCAGCAGCAAGCCCAGCAGCAGGCCCGGCAGCAATATAACCAATCCAGTCAGCAATATTACGATCCGTTCTCGGATCCGTTCGGCTTCTGGGGCTCGCAAAACGACAGTCAGCAGAGCGACTGGCAGCAGACAAACCAGAATGGCTGGCAGACATGGTACACCTACCGTTCTTCTGACGAGGAGCAGGACGGCAGTGACGCCCCAGGCGGCTACCGCTGGACGTACCACCGCACCCGCCGGCGCGGAAATTTTCTTGTGCGGCTGCTGGGCATTTATCTACTGATCCAGATTGTCGCCATGCTGTTCGGCAGCTGCGGCTATCGCGGCGCGTATTATGACCCATATTATTACCGCAATTACAGCTACAGCGATTCGGGAATCTATTCCGGCCAGAGCCAGTCGCAGACCGACTCCGGCACGGATTCCGGAAGCTGGTATTGAGCGTACCTATCTCACAGGAGGAACTCCGTATGTCCAGAACAATCGGTATTGATCTCGGCACAACCAACAGCTGCGTGGCGGTGATGGAGGGCGGCGAACCCGTTATCATCCCCAACGCCGAAGGCGGACGCACAACGCCGTCTGTCGTTGCGTTTTCCAAGACCGGAGAACGCATGGTCGGCCAGATTGCAAAGCGGCAGGCTGTCACAAACCATGACCGCACCATTTCTTCCATTAAGCGCCAGATGGGTACCAACTACAAGGTTTCCATCGACGGGCATAAATACACGCCGCAGGAAATTTCCGCGATGATCCTGCAAAAACTCAAAGCGGATGCCGAGGCCTTCCTCGGCGAACCTGTGACCGACGCCGTCATCACCGTCCCGGCCTATTTTACCGACGCACAGCGTCAGGCAACGAAGGACGCGGGCAAGATCGCGGGCCTCAACGTCCAGCGCATCATCAACGAGCCGACGGCAGCCGCCCTTGCCTACGGCATTGATAAAGAGCAGTCGCAGAAGATCATGGTTTACGATCTGGGCGGCGGTACGTTCGACGTGTCCATTCTGGATATCTCGTCCGGCGTGATCGAAGTGCTTGCCACGGCAGGCAACAATCATCTGGGCGGCGACGATTTTGACCAGTGCATCGTCGATTATCTCGTCTCCGAATTCAAGAAGCAGACGAAAATCGACCTGACGCGGGACCCCGCCGCCATGCAGCGCGTGCGCGAGGCCGCTGAAAAGGCCAAGATCGAACTTTCGTCCATGACTCAGACGACCGTTGAGCAGCCGTATATCGCCGTCGGCAAGCAGGGGCCGCTGCATATGGAGATCCCGCTCACGCGGGCAAAGTTCAACGACCTGACCTATCATCTCGTGCAGGCCACCCGCGAGCCAGTCAATCAGGCCATCAACGATTCCGGCGTTTCCATCTCACGGATCAGCAAGGTTCTCATGGTCGGCGGCTCAAGCCGCATCCCAGCTGTGCAGGATCTGGTGCAGTCCATGACAGGCTCTCTGCCGTTCAAGGGCATCAACCCTGACGAATGTGTCGCCATGGGCGCATGTTTGCAGGCGGGCGTCCTGTCCGGCAGCGTAAAAGGACTTCTGCTGCTCGATGTCACGCCGCTGTCGCTCGGCATCGAGACGCTGGGCGGCGTGTGCACGCGTATCATTGAGCGCAACACAACGCTCCCCATCCGCAAGAGCCAGATCTTCACAACGGCCTCCAGCTTTCAGTCGTCCGTCGATATCCACGTTTTACAGGGCGAGCGCCCCATGGCGCACCAGAATAAGGAACTTGGCCGCTTCCAGCTGACCGGCATCCGCCGTGCGCCCAGAGGCGTCCCGCAGATCGAGGTCACGTTCTCTATCGACGCCAACGGCATCGTAAACGTCTCGGCCAAGGATCTCGACACCGGAAAGGCGCAGCAGATCACCATCACCGCCTCAAGCAACATGAGCCGCGAGGACATTGACCGCGCCGTGCGCGAAGCACAGCGCTACGCCGCCGAGGACGCGAAGCTGAAAGCCGAGGCTACCGCGCGCGACCGCTGCGAACAGATGATCTTCCAGGCCGGAAACGCGAAAAATCTTCCCAAAGAAGACAAGGCCCGCTTGGCTGAGGCGGTCAAAAATGCCCGCCGCGCCATCAAGTCCAAGGATCCCGCACAGATGAACAGCGCAGCTGACCAACTGGAATCACTTCTTCACGAGGCCGGCGTGCACATCGACCCGAACGCGGAATACCGCGGCTCGGCCAGCTATGAAAATCCAAACAACGACTTCACCGACGATGCCGTTGACGCGGACTTTGAGGAAATGAACTGATCCCCCCACACTATAAGAAATCGTCCCCGGTTTTCTCTCTGAAAACCGGGGACGTTCTATTTCTGTGATCCTGTTACAGCTTTTCCAGCACTGCGTCCGGAACCGTGCAGTCGTCTGCGCTCAGGTCGGTTTGGAAGTCAAACTGTGCCGAGATCGACACCTGCGTATCGACAACGCCAACCTGCACGCTGCCGCCGGTCGTGACGCGGAGGGCCGTGATCGCCCCGTCCTGCACATCCAATTCCAGCGTTCCGGGCAGATACTGCACATCCAGCTTCTCCGCCTCCGGCGCGATGGCGCAGGCTGCTTGCTTCGTCTGCTCGGCGCTGAGGCTCAGCGTATAGCGCCAGCCGTTCTCCGTCTGTTCGCTCGTAACGCTGTCCTCCAGACAAGCGCGGTAGGCCAGATCAATCAGATCCGCACATTTGACCAGCGTCTGCTCGCTCGCAGTGGGCGTTCTGCCATCCTTGGAGAGAACCGTTTCCCCCGAGAAATAGAGTTCCAGCACACCCGCACGGATGCAGCTGACGGTTTTTCCTTCCTTTACGGTACGGGTGTAATCCAGCGACGTATCAAAAATCACGGGGCCGCAGTTGGCGCTTAGCTTGACGCAGGCTGACAGCGGGTCGCGTCGGCCAAGTTCAGAGGCAGCGGACAGCACGCGCACCAGATCCTCCGTCAGTTCCAGCTTGCCCTGATAGCCGCCGTTTGCAATCGCGTCGGTCACAGCCGCAGGGACGGCGTGCGCTGTCTGCGCGTCCGGCTGGACAGTGAGTTCAGCCCAGACAGTCATCGGCTGCATCTGGCCTGCACTGTTTTCCGCCTGGCAGCTGCCGGAGGCTTCGATCGAGCGGATTACGCCGTCTTCAACGTGCATGCACAGGTCGATACTCTCAACGGCGCTGAGCGAGTCTGCAATCGTCGGCGTCAGCAGCGAGAGCGCCTGCTCCGCATCCTTACCGTAGGCGGTCACGGAATAGACCTCTTCACCGCTTTCACGGGCGTAGGTCACATCGGTCGCGTTGTAGAGTTCCAGCAGATGCTCGCCGAGCGTGGAATAGTCCGGGAACAGACCGTTCGTACGGTACGCACTGCCGTTTTCCAGATAGATTGCGCCGTCATAGTAATATAGCTGGACGCCGTTTTCCTCGATGCAGAAAATCGTGTTTCCGCCGGCCTGCGTGCGGAACAGGCGCGCATCCGTTTGCAGCGTCTCGTCTCCGAGATCCATCTGCACAGATGCGGTCATGTCCAGTTCCCTGCGGCCAGAGAGATCTTTCAGCAGCAGGAGCGCATCCACACTGCTCTTGAGACTGGCCCGGTAGATGAGGATTCCGGCTATGATCAGGGCAACGACCACGCCCCCGACAATCCACCAGACGCGGCGTTTTTTCTTCTTTTTCTGCACCTGCTCCAGCGTGACAGGCTCCGCCTGCGCATCCGGGTCAATGACGCCGATGACGGCGTCGGTCGCGCTCTGTTCATCCTGCATGGCCTTGCGCAGCGCCTGCATCTGGCGGCGGCGGGCCTTGCCAAGCTTATGGATCAGATGAATGATGAGCAGCACCAGCAGCGCCGCAAGTCCGGCCAGCACGATCCACACCCACCAGACGGGGAACGTGGACAGCACCGCAAGCTGTACGGTCTGCCCGGCAGCCTCAAAGGCCAGATAGCTGCCGACCTCGGTCGTCTCCACCTTCTTCCAAACGCCGTTTTCGTTTTCCACATAGAGATCCAGCTTTCCGCTCTGCCCATCGGGCGCGCGGAAGCGGATCGTATGCGTGTCTGCGCCGTCATCCGGCAGGCGAAGCTGCCACTGCTCGACGACGGAACGCGCCACATGCGCGGCGGGCGCATGGCCGTCCGCAATGTTTTCGCAATATTTCCGAATTGCCTCCGGGATGCTGGCTGAGATCTCACCAAAGGCGGCCGGCGTGATAGCCTGCGGCTGCGCCTGCAGGCGGTCGCTGCTCGTATACGCGCCTTCGGCTAAGAAGACAGGTCTGCCGTCCGCGCGCTGTGCGTCGCTCGGGAGCGCGTCGATACTGGCATGGTACTGTGCGGTCACAGTGGTATCAAATCGGATGTTGTTCAGCGTCTGTACGTCCCACTCGCCGTACTGTCCGTCAACAGCAGGAATATCCGGGTACGCGCTGTCCGGCAGCGAATCACCATAACGGACAGCGACAGCCTTGAGCACCTCGCCGTCTGCGACGAACCGCACGGTAAAGGTTTGGAATTCGTCAGGAAGCGCCTTGTTTACCAGCAGCGCCTCATAGACCACGGGCTCCGCCTGTCCGGCAACGCTTGCGCCGTCAAGTCCGGCCAGCGTATCGGAGACAAAAACGTTATCCGCAAACGCGCCCGCGCCGCTGCCGCTGATCGCGCCTGCATACTGTGAATAATCGGTGATGGATACAAGTGATGTGCATCCGGAGACGGTGCTGCCGCTGCCGGTCACGCTGTCCGTCACGCCCGTGCCGGTGATGCCGCCGACATAGCGCCCGCCGGAAAGCGTGCACTTTGCCCAGCAATTTTCGATCACCGCGCTGCAGATGCCCGCGACGCCGCCGACATAATCGCCGCTCTGGCTCTCTGCGCTGCCGTAGGCCTCACAGCTGTCGATCAGGCCGAGATCCATCCGGCCGCAGATCGCCGCCGCGCAGTCCTTTTTGGCTGTGACCGCCCCCGTGGAAACGCAGCGCTGCAAAACGGCGCGCAGTTCGTACTGTTTACGCTCGGTCGAAGACAGACTCTTGCTGACATCGCTTTCGGGGTCGGCGCCGGCCTCCATGCCCATCGCGCCCGCGATGCCGCCGACATTTCGGTCAGCCTGCACCGAGCCCGTGTTTTCGCAGCCGCGCAGCGCGCCCATGGTGATGCTCTCCGGATCGGTCTGCGAGCCGTCGGTTACAAGATCGCGGTTTTCCAGACTGTCCATAGCGTCAAAGACGGTCGTACTGATCTCGTCCAGCTTGTCGCTGACGGCCTGCACGTCTTTTTGCAGCGTCTCGGACAGATTCGCCGCCTGTGAGCCGATGGCGCGCATCTGTGCGCCCATGCCGCTCAGCGCGCTTGCCAGTTCCGGCATGGAAGCGTCTGCATTCATCTGCAGCGACGCGCTGAGCGCGCCGGAGCCGTCTGTGCCGCCGGAGATTGAAATGTCAGACGGGTCAACGAATCCGCCCACGCCCGCGCCGATCCCGGCGTCCTTGTGGCCTTCAATTTCCAGCGGGTGCGTATCGACGCTGACGCCGCCGTCCGCTCCCGCACCAATGACGGCGCCAATGCCTGCCGACGCGTCCCCGACGGTGAGGTCTGCCCCGCCGCTCACACCGCCATTTGCCAGCGCACCCGCATCGATAGTTGCGGTCGCGCGGAGATTATTGGCTGCATTCGAGGCGCTGTCGAGATACGTTCCCATTCCGGCCAGCTGGGAGCCGAGGTCGCTTGCCGCACCGCCTGCGTCAGCGGTTGCCTGATCGGTGAGCGTTTTCAATTCCTTCAACTGGTTCTGCAGCTGCTCCTTTGTGCTCTCGGAGACAGTCACAGCGACATACGGCTCGACCTGACCGGCGATGCCGCCAACGTCCTTGCGGCCGTAGATCGTGCCGGAATTTGTATTGTTGAGCAGATACCCGCTCGTCACGCCCGCAATGCCGCCGACGTTGTAGCCGACGTGCTCATAGCCGACCGTGCCGGTATTTTCGCAGACTGCGATCAGGCCAGTATTCCGGCCTGCGATGCCGCCTGTGGCGGTCGTGGTGAGGAAGGTCTGCGTAGTGGTGAGATTGGCAAGGTCGAGCGTCATATCGATTTGGATATCGCTGAGACTCAGCGCAGTGTCTACATTATTGATATTGACGCTGCCGCTGTTCGTGCAATGCCGGATGGTGCCCGCATTCTGGCCCGCAATGCCGCCCGTGGCGTTCGTACCCTGCCCCTTGCCCTCAAACGAGCAGCTGACAATCTGCCCGGAGGCCTGATTGCGGCCCACGATGCCGCCGATCTGCGTGTCGCCCTGCACCATGCCGGTGAACGTGCAGCAGACGATTCTGCCGTAATTTTCGCCCGCGATGCCGCCGCAGGCGATCTTGTCGCCGCCCGCAGCTACAGAGCCCGCAACATTCAGGTTTGCCACGCGTCCGCCGGGCAGGATCGTGCCGAACAGCCCGGCGGGGCTGGCATTTTGCGTGAGATTGAAATCGGAGATGGTGTGCCCGCGCCCTTCAAATGTGCCGCCGAAGGAAGCTGCGGGCGTAAAGTCCACGCCGGAGAGCGAAATGTCGGCGCGCAGGATAACGGTTTTGCCCTGCGACCAGGTATCGAGGGAGCAGTTTTTCGCAAACGCGGCAAAATCGGCCGCAGAGTCCAGATAGACGGTCTGCGCACTGTCTGCTGCCCCCGCTGCCGGAACGAGCGCGAGGCACAGTGCAAGCGTGAGCAGCAGGGCCGTCACGCGGGCCCGGGGCGTTCTGTGGTTATTCATGCTCTGCATCCTCCTCTTCCGCTGTCACCGGTACTTCCGGCGTGCCGGGCTCCTCCGGCGGAGTCTCTGGTTCGGCCGTGCCGGAGAGCAGACTGATATTGACGTCTCCCTCCACGACTGCGTGGACAACGCCGCTGATCTGACCATGGATTTCTCCGCGCACCATACCATCGATGCGCACGCGTCCCGAAGACTGATGCGAAGAGACAGCAGAGGGCATATCGAACGCAGTCTTATCAATGACCTTCTCACCCAGAAGCAGAATCT
>OFMD01001866.1_pt1 | contig 11858 bp, 11 predicted proteins | sample 1541211 | NCBI WGS metagenome assembly OFMD01 (sample SAMN04209231, study PRJEB22552) | human gut metagenome | biome: gut; material: feces | host: Homo sapiens | place: USA: Oklahoma | reverse complement strand
TTAAAATCAAAGAGGTTTTTGGTATTTGGTCGCTTAACTTAATACCATTGGTCTATAATGACCGTTTTTTTTATGGGCAAATAATGGTATAATGTGATGTATGAAATAGAGGTGATATAAATGGAATTTAGAGAATACAAGGACACAGATCTTCATGCAGTTATGGATTTATTTTATGTCACTGTCCATGAAGTCAATAAGAATGATTATACAGAAGACCAATTAGAAGCCATTGCACCAAAAGAAGCCAATGAATATCATTGGGAAAAATCTTTAGAAAAGAATCATACTATCGTAGTAGAACAAGATGAGAAGTTGATTGCATTTGGTAATATTGGTAAAACGGGTTATTTAGATCGTTTATATGTTCATCCTGATTATTTAAGAAAAGGGATTGCATCAAAACTTGTAGAAGATTTAGAAGCCTATGCAAAAAAACATGATTGTCATGTCATTAATGTGACTTCATCTATTACATCTAAACCATTCTTTGAATCTAAAGGCTATAAAGTTATTGAAGAACAAATTAATGAAAGACGTGGAGAAAGACTTTTAAGATACTTAATGGAAAAGAAAATCTAAAATACTTTTTAAAAAAGGTGCAAGATAAGCGAGAAAATGTAAAAACATTTTCTCTTTTTTTCTATTCTTGAAAAGAATCCTATTTTTTGAAATCTTCCGTTATAATGGTGTCAGAAAAAAAGAAAAGGAGACTCATAAATGTTAGACAACAAATTAAAAGCTTTTCCAAAAGATTTCTTATGGGGTGCATCTACTTCAGCTTACCAGGTAGAAGGTGCAAACTTATCAGATGGTAAAGGTCCATCTTGTCAGGATGTTAAAGAATTACCAGCAGGAACTTCATCTTTAGATGTATGTGCAGATCACTATCATCGTTATAAAGAAGATATCAAGTTAATGGCTGAAATGGGATTCAAGACATACCGTTTCTCAATCGCTTGGACTAGACTAATTCCTAATGGAACTGGTGAAGTAAACCAGGCAGGTATCGATCATTACAATGATGTGATTAATACATGTTTAGAATATAATATCGAACCATTAGTGACTATGTTCCACTTTGATATGCCTGATGCATTAGACAAGAGGGGTTCTTGGTCTAACCCTGAATCAGTAGACTGGTTCGTTAACTTTGCTAAAGTTATGTTTGAAAACTTCGGTGATAGAGTTAAATATTGGTTAACTATCAACGAACAGAATATGCTTACTTTAGTTGGTCCAATTATTGGTACATTAAGAATTCCTGAAGGTACTACAAATGTATTAAAAGAAGTATATCAGCAGAACCACCATATGTTAGTTGCTCAGGCTAAAGCTATGGTTTTATGTCATGAAATGCTTCCAAATGCTAAGATTGGTCCAGCTCCAAACATTTCTTATGTATATCCAGCATCTTGTAAGCCAGAAGATATTTTAGCAGCTCAGGAATTCAACGCAATCAGAAACTGGTTATATTTAGATATGGCTGTTTATGGAAAATACAATAACTTAGTATGGACTTACTTAGAAGAAAATGATGCAACACCAACATTTGCTGAAGGTGATGAAGAAGCAATGAAGAATGCACATCCAGACTTCATTGGTTTCAACTACTATTCAACTGCAACTGTACAGAAAGCAGCAGCGGATGATAAATTAGATCCAGGTGCAGACCAGCAGTCATCTCGTGGTGAAGCAGGTTACTATAAGGGATATGCAAATCCAAACCTTAAGAAGACTGAATTCGGTTGGGAAATTGATCCTGATGGTTTCTTAGCAACTATGAGAGAAATGTATTCACGTTATCATTTACCAATGATCGTTACTGAAAATGGTTTAGGTGCTTACGATACATTAGAAGATGGTCGTGTTCATGATAACTACAGAATTGCATACTTAAGAGCACATATCGAACAGTTACATAAGGCTGTTACTGAAAACATCGAAATGATGGGTTACTGCCCTTGGTCAGCAATCGACTTAGTATCAACTCATGAAGGTATCAGAAAGAGATATGGTTTCATCTATGTAGATACTACAGATGAAGAAGTAGGAACTCTTGATCGTTATAAGAAAGATTCATTCTACTGGTATAAGAAAGTCATCGCTACGAATGGTGAAGACTTATCAGACGACTTCGACGTTGAATAATAAATGAACATCCGGTCTTTTCCGGATGTTTTTTTTAGTGTATGATAGGTTGGAAAGGAGATTAATATGAACGCTATTATTTTATCGCTAATAAGCTGGTTTGTATTCCTAATTAATCCTCCTATAGGTTTAGGAAGTCTTGTTATATTAATAGAAACAGGCCTTTATGGCTTGATGGAATATCGTATTAAAAAAGCTGATGATTCAGAAAAAGATACGCTTTATAATGCTTACTTTATTCTTTCAGTGATGGTAGTTGTTGTGACTTCAGTCATCATGCTTTTCCTTTATCAATTAGATGGGGACAGTACTGTCACTCTTATTAATAAAAGAGGGGAATTAATGAATACAGTACTCTATATGATTGGTTTGATGGTTAATGTTTTATCTATTAAGACTGTTTATGATGAAAGAAATAAATGGTTACATCGTTATGGTGGAAGAGAACTGTATGATTACTTTGATCCTGAGGGAATGACATTCACTATGCCACGTTCTTTCTATATATGTATGGGTGCTTCTATTGTGAGTGGTTTATTGTGTCCTTACTTAGGGACTATTGGTTTCTGGACACTACTCTATATTCCAATCATTATGTTCTCACGTATGAATCTCAAGATATATAAGAATATGTATATTAAGTTATCTCATAATAGAGGAACAGAGAATGAATATGAAAGACTTAAGCATGTTGTACCAGGAGGAATCTACACACACTATTGTTTATGGTTTACTTATATGATTGCCTTTATGGTGATAGGTATTAAATTCTTATGTTATTCACAGAAGATATTTGTATTATCTTTTTTGCCGACATTAAAAGATATTTATGCATTCTATCCATTTATTGTGTCAATCATTGGTGATTTTATCTGTGCATTTATACTTATCTACAACTTAAAACAAAGAAATTAGGACTAGGGTTGCCCCTAGTCCTTTTAAGCGTTCATCTCTTCTGAAAGTTCTTCCCATTCCGTCATGAGTTCTTCTAATTGATTGTTTAAGTCTTCTAGTTCAGCAGTGATTTCATTATACTTCTGATAATCATTCATCACTTCATCACTATGGAGTTCTTCTTCCTTCGCACTGATCTTCTCTTCAAAGTCAGAAATATCATTTTCTATCTTCTTTAATCTATTCTTCTTTTTCTTATCAATAGTATTTTGAACCTTTACCGCTGTTTCTTTCACAACTTCTTCTACTTTACGATGTTCAAGATAATAAGCATAGTTACCACCAAATATTTCATCGCCATGAGGATTCATTTCCACAATCTTAGTAGCGAGCTTATTAATAAAATAACGGTCATGAGAAATGAAAAGAATAGTACCAGGGAAATCTAATAATGCATCTTCTAGTACTTCCTTAGACTGAATATCTAAGTGGTTTGTTGGTTCATCAAGAATCAAGAAGTTAGCTTTATTAAGTAATAACTTGATTAAGACAATACGTCCTTTTTCACCACCGGATAAAACATCAATTGTTTTAAATACATCTTCACCTTTGAATAAGAATGCAGCACAGATATTTCTGATTTCTGTATTATTCATATCAGGATAAGCATCATGTATTTCATCAAAGATTGTCTTTTCAGGGGATAAAGAAGTCTGTTCCTGATCATAATAACCAATCATCACCTTAGAACCTAAACGAATACGTCCATGTACAGGTAAATAGTCTTTAAGAATCAAATGGAACATTGTTGTTTTACCTACACCATTAGGACCAAGTAAAGCAACTCTTTCACCTTTCTTCACTTCAAAAGACACAGAATCGAACAATGGCTTATCAAAAGCCATAGCGACATCATCTACTTTTAAAACATCATAACCACTCTCTACTTCAGGCTCAAATGCAAAACGGATACTAGAAGGAAGACTCTCTGGTCTTTCTACTTTCTCCATACGTTCAAGTGCTTTCTCTTTAGATTCAGCACGTTTTATCTGTTTTTCACGGTTATAAGATTTTAAACGATCAATAGACTCCTGCATACGTTTAATATCTTTCTGGTTATTTAAATAATGTTTTAATTCTACATCACGATCATGCTTCTTGACTTCAGCATATTTAGAGTAGTTACATTTATAAATCTTACTCTTACCATTCTCTATTTCCATAATAGAAGTAGACACCTGATCAATAAAATAACGGTCATGAGATACCACAATTACGGCTTTATTATATTGTTTTAAATAGTTTTCCAACCATTCAATAGAATTTACATCAAGATGGTTAGTCGGTTCATCAAGTAATAATAAATCAGGAGAACGTAATAGCAGCTGACCTAACGCAATTCTTGTCTTCTGTCCACCAGATAAAATACCAATTGGTTTATACCACATATCCTCATCAAAACCTAAACCATTCAAAACACCTTTGACTTGTGACTCCATGGCATAACCGCCTTCATCCTGGAATTTAGATAATAAAGAATCATATTGATTCATAATTGTATCTAAATCATTTGTCACAGCCATTTCCTGTTCCAATTCATGAATACGTTTCTCTATTTTCTTTAAATCTTCAAAAGGTTCTTCCAATGTTTCATAAATACTCTTATTAAGATCAAACTTATGTTCCTGATTCAATGTACCAATACGAATATTCTTCGCAATAGTCATCATACCGTCATCATAAGCCTCTTCATTTAAAAGAATTCTAAGCAATGTACTCTTACCAGCACCATTAACACCTATGATGGCAAGCTTATCATGCTCTTCTATATGGAAAGTTATATTTTTTAGGACTTCTTTTCCTGAATAAGATTTAGATAGTCCTGAACAAGATAATATCATTTTTTCATCACCCAATGTATTGTACCAATTTAACGAAATAAATACAAATTATCTTTGTTTTTTATATTGCACATAGAATAGTATATGTGTATAATTGTATACAATGATAAACAAGGGGGAGAAGATTATATGAATCTAGCGTATAAAATCTTGAATGCACATCTCAAAGAAGGAGAATTAGTTCCAGGAACATCTATTTGTATCGGAATTGACCAGACTTTAACACAGGATTCTACAGGTACAATGGCTTATCTTCAGTTAGAAGCAATGAATGTAGGTCATGTTGCAGTAGAAAAAGCCGTGGCTTATATTGACCATAACATGCTTCAGACTGGTTTTGAAAACATGGATGACCATGAATTTATTAAATCTGTTGCAAGAAAACATGGTATCACATTCTCTAAACCAGGTAATGGTGTCTGTCATCAGTTACAGCTTGAAAATTTTTCACATCCAGGTAAGACGCTTATTGGTTCAGATTCTCATACACCAACATGTGGTGCAATGGGTATGATTGCGATTGGTGCAGGAGGACTTGATGTAGCTGTTGCCATGGCAACAGGTAAGTACTATGTTCAGTGCCCATCAGTTTTACAGGTTAAACTAACAGGACGTAAAGCACCTTGGGTATCTGCAAAAGATGTTATCTTAAAAATTCTACAGGAATTATCTGTAAAAGGTGGGGTTAATAAGATTGTTGAATATACAGGTGAAGGTTTAAGTGATCTTTCATTAACTGACCGTGCGACTATCTGTAATATGGGTGCAGAACTAGGTGCGACTACTTCAGTATTCCCAACAGATGAAAATACTTTAGCTTACTTAAAACAGCAGGGTAGAGAAGATGAATATGTTGAAATGAAAGCGGATGATGATGCAACATATGATGAAACTATTGAAATCGATATGTCTACATTAGTTCCTATGGTTGCTCAGCCTCATTCACCAGATAATGTAGTAGATGTAAAAGAATTAGAAGGTATGAAGATCAATCAGGTAGTCATTGGTTCTTGTACAAACTCATCTTTACCAGATATGATGCGTGCAGCAAAGATCTTAAAAGGTCGTAAAGTGGCTGAAGATGTTTCTTTAGTTATCGCGCCAGGTTCATCTTCTATTCTTTCTATGCTTGCACAAAATGGTGCTCTTGCAGATATGATTCATGCAGGTGCAAGAATTCTTGAATGTGGATGTGGTCCTTGTATCGGTATGGGACAGGCTCCATTATCAAAAGGTGTATCTTTAAGAACAATCAACCGTAACTTTAAAGGACGTTCTGGTACAAATGATGCAAGTGTATATCTTGTATCTCCAGAAGTTGCTGCATTATCTGCAGTCAAAGGTTATTTATCACAGGAATTTGAAGATGATATGGTATTAGAAGAAGTACCAGATACACCATTTGTGAAGAATCCTAACTTCTTTATTAGTGAATATATCCCTGATAATGAAATCTATATGGGACCTAATATCAAACCAGTTCCTAGAGGAGATAAGTTAACAGATACAGTAAGCGGTAAAGTTGTATTAAAAGTAGGAGACAATATTTCTACAGACCATATCGTACCTTCTGATTCTAAATTACTTCCATTCCGTTCTAATGTCCCTCATTTAGCTAAGTTCTCATTCTCTAAGGTAGATCCTGAATTCTATAATAGAGCCGTTAAAAACAATGGTGGTTTCATTGTAGGTGGAGATAACTATGGACAGGGTTCATCAAGAGAACATGCTGCATTAGTACCTAACTACTTAAAGATCAAAGCTATCTTTGCCATTTCATTTGCGAGAATTCATCGTTCTAACTTAATCAACAATGGTATTCTTCCACTTGTTATTGATGCGAAAGATTACGATTTCTTCAATGATCAGGATGATTACGAATTAAGTGATTTATTAACATCTGTAGAAGAAGGTAAAGACATTGTAGTGACTAATAAGAATACAAATGAAACTATTACAGCACATCTATCATTATCAGCACGTGAAAAAGTCATGATTCAGTATGGTGGATTATTAAATGCAATTAAAGAACTAGGAGGAGATTTCTAATGAAAGCAGTACTTATTCCAGGTGATGGTATTGGACCAGAGATTTCAGCAAGTGTTGAATCTATCACAAAAGCAATGAACCTAGATATTGAATGGGTTAAATATAGAGCAGGTGCAGAATATGCGAAAGAAACAGGTGAAGTATGGGAACCTGGTCTTGTAGATGCAATTGAAGAATATAAATGGGCATTAAAAGGTCCTACAGCCACTCCAATTGGAACAGGTTTTAGAAGTGTGAATGTCGCATTAAGACAGAAATTCTCTACTTATGCCAATGTACGTCCTTTACGTAACTTCAAGGGTATTGATTCTAAATATGAAAATATTGACTTAGTCATAATTAGAGAAAATACTGAAGATTTATATAAAGGTATTGAATATATGCTCACTGATGATATTGCGAATGGTGTTAAGTTAATCACTAGAGAAGCTTCTACACGTATTTGTCGTTATGCATTTGAATATGCACGTACAAATAACAGAAAAAAAGTGACAGCCATCCATAAAGCCAATATAATGAAGTATACAGATGGTCTTTTCCTTGATTGTTATAGAGAAGTGGCAAAAGACTATCCAGAAATAGAAACACAGGAAGTTATTATTGATAATATGTGTATGCAGCTTGTACAGCGTCCAGAAACATTTGATGTCCTTGTTGCACCAAACTTATATGGGGATATTGTTTCTGACTTATGTGCAGGTCTTGTAGGTGGTCTTGGTATTGCACCATCAGGTAATATTGGTGACGACTACCGTATTTATGAAGCTGTTCATGGCAGTGCACCTGATATTGCAGGTAAAGGTATTGCGAACCCAAGTTCTTTAATTCTTGCATTCGCAATGATGCTTGAAGCATTAAATAAACAGAAAGAAGCACAATCTTTAAGAGAAGCCTTAGCAGCAGTCGTAGAAGAAGGTAAGTTTACAACACCTGATATTGGTGGACAGGCAACTACAAAAGAGTTTACAGACGCAATTATCGATAAATTATAAGAGGAGGGACTAAGAAATGCCATCTCATAGCATTTTTGAATCAACTTCCCATGGATCATTGGGCTCTAAAATATTTATCTTATTACGTGATCGTATTCTTAATGAAAGTTATAAATGCGGTGATAAATTAAATGAATTAACACTTGCGAAAGAGTTGAAGATTTCTCGTACACCTATTAGAGAAGCATTAAAACAGCTAGAATTAGAAGGTTTAGTAGAAAGTATTCCTAATAAAGGTGTTTATGTCAAAGGTTTTTCACCTCGTGATATTGATGATATGTTTGAAATACGTCTTTCTCTAGAAGGATTAGCTGTTTCATTCGCAATTGATCGTATGGATGAAGTGCATCTTGCTAAAATTAAAGAAGTATTTGAATTGCTAGAATTCTATACTACAAAGGGTGACTTTGATAAAGTGAATGATTTTAATATTCTATTCCATGAATCTATTTATCAGGCAACACAGTCTACCTATTTTGAACAGATTCTTAAGGATATTCATTACTATGTCTCTGTGACATCAAGACATTCTATTGCTCGTCCTGAACGTTTAGAATCATCACTTGCAGAACATCGTGCTATTCTAGAAGCCATCATTGATGGAGACAAAGATGAAGCAACAGAACGTATTCAAAGACATATTCGTAAAACACAGATGCTTGTAAGAAAATATTATGCAACAAGAAAGTAGGGTCAACCTACTTTTTTTGTTGTAGAATGATATCAGGAGGGTATTTATGCTTACACCAAAACATTTGATTAAAAAAGAAAAGAATGACTATCGCTTGATTGCGATATCAGATATACATGGTCATTTAGACCGCTTTAAAGAATTATTAAGAAAAGTGAATTATGATCCTGTAGAGGACTATTTGGTGATTATTGGTGATTTTGTAGAAAAAGGAGACCAGGTATTAGAAACAATACACTTTATTATGAATCTTTCACGCTTTCCTAAATGTTATGTTTTGATGGGTAATTGTGAATGGGCGATGAATGCATTACTTACTATTCCAGAAATTGCAGGAGAAATTCCTAAGTATTTAAAGAGAAATAGTAAGAACGGTATTATTAGAGATATTTATAATCATGAACATTTTAGTGATGGACATGAAACACCTTTAGGTATGCAAAAAATCATGGCTGAAAAGCTAAAACAAGAATTAAAGTTCATGTCTCATTTACCCACTACATTATTATTTAATGACTATTTATTTGTCCATGCAGGTGTAGAACCAAGAGATAATTATAAGGAGTGTGGTCTCTCTTCCTATCTCGAACTCCAACATTTCTATGAATTAGGACATTCATTAAAGTATACAGTTATTGTAGGACATCTTCCTACATCCAATTATTTCCCTCGTTCTATTCATAATGACATTATTATAGATGAAGAAAAGAAAATCATCTGTATTGATGGAGGAACAGGTGTGAAACCTATCTCACAATTAAATGCGCTTATTATTCATAGTTATAAGGGGAAAGTGACATATCAAACAGAATGTGTACAACCATTTCCTGTAGGTGTATTAAATAAAGATCTTTATGGTAATGGTGAAGTAGACCATAAGATAGCCTTTCCTGATTATGAAGTAAAGATTATGAAAAAAGGAAAAGAGTTTAGTCAATGTTATAGAGTGAGTGATTATGTAATGATCTCTATTAAGAATGAATTCTTATATGAAAGAAATCATCATCTCTATTGTTTAGATGATTATACAGATCATTGGTTTATAGGCGAAAAAGGAACAGAAGTCAAGATTGCAGGTGTCTATGGACATTATGTTTATGTCATCTGTGGTGCACAGGTAGGTTGGGTCAATGAAGAAGACATCGATTATTAAGATAGTATGTGTGCTAGTTTTACTTCTGGGTGTTCATCAATGTACTTCGTATAAGGAGCTTGCACCTCATATTTTCTTAGTTAAAGAGAATACATCTTTTCTTAATCAAACACTCACAATCGGACAACCTTTAGTTGTAGAAGGACAAAGAGGTTCTCAATATTATGGTTATATATATGTGAATGGTGAGAAGAAAGAAGGCTATATATCAAGTCGTAATGTGATTGCATATGTATTTGATGAATCTTTTGAAAAAGAAATCACATCATTTCCTGATAGTTATAAACAATCTTTACGTTTCTTACATGCACTTTATCCAGAGTGGCGCTATGTGCCTCTTAATACTTCTTTAGACTTTAATGACACGGCTTTTATTTTCCAAAGTAAGTCATTGATAGATACAAATGCTTCTTCAATGATCGCTTCTCCTGATATTATAGAAGGACAGACATGGTGTCGTGTTTCTTTGAATGCAGCTCGTTATTTCTTAGATCCACGTAATGGACTGGATGCTTACCATGCGCTGATGTTTGAGAAGCTCACTTATAATCCTTCTGAAACATTACAGGAAGGAAAAAGAATGCTGGCAGGAACTGAAATGTCAGGTATAGAACCGCAGTCTAAAAAAGACTGGGCCGAACTCTATCGTTACAGTGCAGAAGTAAATAACATCTCTATGTCATTACTCATTACCCGTGCGATTCAGGAACAGTCTGGTGGAGGGCTTGGACTACGTGGTGGACATGCAAGAAATAATCCGCAAGGACCTCTCTTCTATAATATATATAATATCGGAGCCAACAGAAGTGATCAGGATGGGATAGACTTTGCGGCATCAAGAAACTGGGATACAAGAGAAAAAGCTATTCTCTATGGTTCTAAGTATTTATTGAATAATTATATCACTAAAGGACAGGATTCTCTTTATCTGCAGAAATTTGATGTCCACAACAATAATCCTGGTCATCATTATTATATGTCCAACATCCGAGCACCTTATAGTGAAGCAAAGAATATGTTAAGAGGGTACAAGTCTAATAATATGGATCATGTGAAACGTATACTAGAAATACCACTTTATACTCATATGCCTGTCTATAATGCTTATCCTATTTCTACTGATATCAAATATGCAGGAACTATTATGAAGAATCCTCATTGTGAATATCAAATAGCGGATACATATAAGAACTTGACTGAAAATGTAGATTATATCTCTATCAATCACAAAACCTATACACATATTGTAGGTTTAAATAACTACTATGGTTCATGTGATATTCCAAAATAATATTTTCATAAATAAATCCTTTCGTTTGTCATAGGCGGAAACCCACTGCCAATAGGTGGGAGGAGCCTCGTAAATCGTATCTATTATCCCTGACTTTCAACATATTTTTGTATAGTTGCTGATGACACTTCTCCAATGCTACAAGCAAAATAACCATCTGACCAAAATGTTTTTTCCTTCCAATACTGTTTTGAAAAGATCGAACTATACTTATGCCATAAGTGGTATGTTGTTGCCTGCTTTACAATTTTGACAATATCGCAAACTCTATCTGTTGTGTCGTAACTTAATAAGAAATGTATATGGTCTTTGTCAGTTTCTATCGCAATAATTTTGTAGCCACGCGTATTAGCTATATCGAGAATCTCTTGTTTCACATCATCAGTAATAGAGCCTTTTAGTAGTTGCTTACGGTATTTGGTTACTAGAACTATATGTACTTTCAGACTGTATTTTCGTCTGTTATGACGATTGTATCTACTATCCACAGTTCACCTCAAAATATAGATATTTCGCTGTAAATTAGATATAATTTAGATATAACATATAGTGAAATATCTATGAAAGGAGTACATCTATGGAACAGATGACTATTACAGCTAAAATTCAAATAATCGTTGCTGAAACAGATAAGTTTTTGCTTGATGAGACTATGTCTGTTTATCGTAATGCCTGTAATTATGTGTTAAACCGCAAACTCTACCCATAATAATAACTAATAAAACCGCAAATTAAA
>OFMD01001850.1_pt1 | contig 11940 bp, 9 predicted proteins | sample 1541211 | NCBI WGS metagenome assembly OFMD01 (sample SAMN04209231, study PRJEB22552) | human gut metagenome | biome: gut; material: feces | host: Homo sapiens | place: USA: Oklahoma | reverse complement strand
CCAGTACGGCGGCAACGACGAGCGCGAGCAGACCTTGAACCAACTGCTCACCGAAATGGACGGCTTTGAGGGCAACAACGGCGTCATCATTCTCGCCGCCACCAACCGCCCCGAATCCCTCGACCCCGCGCTCACGCGCCCGGGCCGCTTCGACCGCCGCGTGCCGGTCGAGCTGCCCGACCTCAAGGGACGCGAGGCCATTTTGCAGGTCCACGCCAAGAAGATCAAGGTCGCCGAGGACGTCGACTTCAACAAGATCGCGCGCATGGCCTCCGGCGCTTCCGGCGCGGAGCTTGCCAACATTGTGAACGAAGCGGCGCTGCGTGCCGTGCGCGACGGCCGCCGCTTTGCCACGCAGGCAGACCTTGAGGAAAGCATCGAGGTCGTCATCGCGGGCTACCAGAAGAAGAACGCCATCATGACCGACGAGGAGAAGAAGATCGTCTCCTACCACGAGATCGGCCACGCGCTCGTGGCGGCGATGCAGACGCACTCCGCCCCCGTGCAGAAGATCACCATTGTGCCGCGCACCTCGGGCGCGCTGGGCTACACGATGCAGGTCGAAGAGGGCAACCATTATCTCATGAGCAAAACCGAGATGGAGAACAAGATCGCCACGCTGACCGGCGGCCGCGCCGCGGAGGAGGTCGTGTTCCACTCCGTCACGACCGGCGCGTCGAACGATATCGAGCAGGCGACGAAGCTCGCCCGCGCGATGATCACGCGCTATGGCATGAGCGACGATTTCGACATGGTCGCGCTTGAAACGGTCAACAATCAGTACCTCGGCGGCGACGCGTCGCTTGCGTGCTCTGCCGAAACGCAGACGAAGATCGACCAGCGCGTTGTGGAGCTGGTGAAAAAACAGCACGAAAAGGCCATCCATATCCTCACCGAGAACCGCGCGAAGCTCGATGAGCTGGCGCAGTACCTCTACGAGAAGGAGACCATCACGGGCGAAGAGTTCATGAAGATCGTAAACGAAAAATAATCCGCAGAAAAAGGAAGGCACAGCCGAGCGGCTGTGCCTTCTTTTTGCTATTTACAGGTTGCTTTCTTTTCTGCTCGTGCGGCTGCGCAGGTAGTCGCCGAGGTTTGTGATGCAAAGGAGCGTCACGACTAAAAATGCGCCCGGGATGAGCAGGATCCACCACGCGTCGGTCATCAGCGCCTTTTCCGCGAGCGAGAGCATGCTGCCCCAGGTCACGACCTCGATGGGCAGGCCGAGGCCCATGAAGCTGAGCGTCGATTCGGCGATGATGGCGCTGCGCACATTCATCACCGCCATGAAGAGGATGGACGAGAAGAAATTCGGCGCAAGGTGACACCGCAGAATGTGGAAAGAGCTGCCGCCCATGCACTTCGCCGCGATGACGTACTCGCTCGCGCGTAGCTGCCTGACCTCGGTGCGCACGACCTTGGCGATGCTCGTCCAGCTTGTGAGGCCGATGACGAGTGCGATGCTCCACGCGCTCGGCGTGCCGATGACTGCCTGCAGGAAGATGACAAGCAGCAGGTTCGGCACGCTGAGAAGAATTTCGGTCAGGCGCATCAGCAGCGCGTCGAGCCATTTGGGCGCAAGTCCGCTGACCGCGCCGAAGAGGATCGCGAGCAGCGTCGAAATGACGGTCGAGCCGACGCCGATGAACAGCGACAGCCGCCCGCCGTACCAGATCATCGAGAAGATATCGCGCCCTATCGTGTCCGTGCCGAACAGGAACTCGCGGCACGGCACGGCCGAGCAGTGAGCCAGGTCGAGATACGTCGGGTCCTTCGTCATGATAATACGCCAAAACTTTCGCAAACAGAAAAGGATGATATCACAATGAAAGAAAACCGTAAGCTTTTGAGAGAAGTCCTCAAGGACATCCGCCGCGATATGACGGACGAGGAAGTGCTGAACCTGCTGGCAGACAGCAAAATTTCCGAAAATCCCGCGGGTGAGAAGGAAAAATACACCCTCGGCCAGCGGGCGGCGGACGCCATTGCCAAATTTGCGGGCAGCTGGGCGTTCATCTTTTCCTTTACCGGCGTGCTGATTTTGTGGATGCTTGTCAACACGCTGCTGGCGGCAAAGGCGTTCGACCCGTACCCCTTCATCCTGCTCAATCTGGTGCTCTCCTGCGTGGCGGCCATTCAGGCACCGCTCATCATGATGAGCCAGAACCGGCAGGAGGATAAGGACCGCCGCCGTGCAGAGAACGATTATAAGGTCAACCTTAAAACGGAGATCATGATCGAGGACCTCTACGACAAGGTCAATGCCATCCTGGCCAGACAGACCGCACTGGAAAAACAGCTGACGGAGAAGGGCGAAAGCGCAGGGCAAAAATGAGGGAGGACAGAGCCGTCCTCCCTCATTTTTTGCTGTTTTTGCGCAACGCGGAATCCTCCTCCGCAAACCTGCGCGCTTTTGTTGAGATGCCTCTCCGGCGCGTAAAGCCCTTATACGTGCAAGACTCTATGCTGCTTTACAGCCGGAAGTGCTTCTTAAGTTCTTGGTTTTCCCCCAGCACCAGCAGCGTCATATCAGCGTCCAGCACAGTTTCCGGTGAGATGTTCACATCGGTCTTGCCGTTCCGCTTCACGCCGAGGATATTGACGCCGTATTTTCTGCGGATGTCCAGCTCGCCGATGCTGCGGCCCTGCCAATCCTCCGGCACGGCAACCTCGATAATGGCGTGCTGCTCGTCCAGCTCAATGTAGCTGAAAATATGGTTGGAGGTATAGCGGATGGCCGCCCACTTCGCCAGCTGCTTTTCCGGGTAGGCGACCGCGTCCGCGCCGTTGCGCAGCAGAAATTTCGCCTGCACATCCCGCTCAGCGCGGGATACCACATATTTTGCTCCCAGCTCCTTGAGCAGCGACGTCGTCTCCAGCGAATTCTGAAAATTTCCGCTGATGGTGACATAGCAGACATCGTAATTGCTCACGCCCAGCGAGCGCAGAAAGTCCACACGGGTGCTGTCGCCAATCTGCGCGTTGGTGACAAAGGACATACACTCGTTGACGCGCTCCTCGTCTTTGTCCACTGCCATCACCTGATGGCCCAACTCGTTGAGCTGCATGGCAAGATGCCGCCCGAAGCGGCCCAGTCCGATCAATAATACCGTTTTCATCGTGTGCTCCTTTCAGCCTACGGTAATTTTCTCCTGCGGATAGCGGGCATAGGTCAGATCATGCCCGGAGAATGCGGCGTAGATCAAGGTCAATCCGCCGACGCGCCCAAAATACATCAGCAGGATGAGAATGCTCTGCGACAGGACTCCCAGCTGCGGCGTCAGCCCCAGCGTCAGGCCCACCGTACCGGCGGCGGACGCTGTTTCATAGAGACAGGCACCGAGGGGAAGCTCCTCCGCTGTGCTGATGACCGCCGCCCCCGCAAAGGTCAGCCCCAGATACAGCAGCAGAATGGCGGCGGCGTTGCGGACAGTGGATGTCTCCAATCTGCGGTGGAAGAGCTGCAGATCCTCTCGCCTGCGGAAGGCGGCAATGGCGTTGGCAATGAGAACTGCCAGCGTCGTGACCTTCATGCCGCCCGCCGTGGAGCCGGGTGCTCCGCCGGTGAGCATCAGCAAAATGGTGACCGCCTGAGAGGCATCCGTCATCTCCGTCAGATCCACTGTGTTATAGCCGGCCGTCCGCGGCGTGACCGACTGAAAAAGGGAGGCCAATATCCGCTCTCCCACGGGGAGGTCCGCAAAGTCCGTCAGATAAAAGAGGACCGCCGGAATCGTGATCAAAATCGCCGTCGCGCTCAGAATGACCTTGCTCTGCATCCGGTAACGCCGCAGGTGCAGACCGTGCGTACAGACATCGTCCCACGTTAGAAAGCCGATGCCGCCCACGATGATCAGCAGCATGATCACAATGTTGACCAGCGGGTCTGCGGCATAGGCCGTCAGCGAGGGGTAGAGGGAATCCGTCCGCCCCAGAATATCGAAGCCCGCATTGCAGAAGGCGGAAACGGAATGGAAAACGGACATCCATACGCCCCGCAGTCCATAGTCCCGGCAAAAGGCTGGCAGCAGCGCCAGCGCGCCCAGCAGCTCGACCAGAAAGGTCCCCTTGAGGATAAATCTCGTCAGGCGCACGATGCCGCCCACCGCGGGAGCGGAGATGGCGTCCTGCATGGCGCTGCGCTCCTTGAGCGTGATGTTCCGCCCGGCGAGCATCAGGAAGGTCACCGCACCGGTGATCACCCCCAGCCCGCCGATCTGGATCAGCAGCAAAATGACCGTCTGGCCGAAGGCAGACCAGTAGCTGCCGGTATCCTGCACCACCAGCCCCGTCACGCAGACAGCGGAGGTGGAGGTGAACAGTGCCTCATGAAACGGCGTCCAGACCCGCTGTACTGTGGCGATAGGCAGCATCAGCACCAGCGCCCCCAGCAGGATCACGCCCGCAAAGCCGAGGATCATAATTTGAAAAGAAGTCAAATGCCGCTTTAAGCGAAACACAATCTCCGTCACATCACACACCTCCTTGAAACAATGGTACTCTCAATTTTCCGTACAGTATAGCACGGCTTTTGCAATGTGTCTGTATGTATTTTGTAAAATTTTCAGGTGCAGAGTCCTTATTTGCAGCCCAGAGGCGGGCTGCAAAGCTGCGGTTGACAGACTTTGGTGCATAGAATTCTCCGCGAGACCTGTAAATCTTTCCTAATTTTTTACAGGAACCGTTGCCTTTTTCCAATATTTGTTTTAAGATAAGCTCTCTATCTGTCATATTCAGCTGAAATTCTACGAAGCTTTTTAAAAAAGCCCCAACGGGAGAACTAATATGCTCAAAGAAAAACATCCGATGTATCCATGACAAATACAAATCAAGGCTCTGGCACTGCTGCTGAAGCGGCAGTGCCCATGAGCCATGACCTTTGGAATACGTGGCGCAAAAATCTCCTGCTGTTCTGCCTGACCGGCGTTTATGTGGAGCTGTGCCTGCATCTGTGCGTATTCGGCTCGATGGACCGGTACGCGGGATATCCTGTCCTGTTTGGCCTGCTGGGTGGCGCACTCTGCACGCTGGTAGTCTCAAGCCTGCCAAAGGTTCTGCGCCAGATCACAGGGGTTTTCCTGGTCGCGGCACAGGTGCTGCTGGCCGAGGTGCAGCTGGTCTATCACTGCATCTTCGGAGATTTCATGCCCGTCAGCCAGATCGGCATGGGCGGAAATGTGGTCGTCAATTTCAACTCGCAGCTTCTCTATGGGATCCGCCAAAATCTGCTGAAGATCCTGCTCCTCCTGCTGCCGCTGATTGCCGTGATCCTCTGCCTTGCCCTGCGAAGGGCGCAGGCTCTGAAGCTGCGGCTGCGCTGGAAACAGACTATGGCCTCCTTTGCCGTGCTCCTCGCACTGCTGCTGACGGTCACGGGACTCATGTATGTTGGACGGGACAACGCCTTTTCCGTCTATCGTACCTTCACCAATGTGAACACCTCCACCGACAGCAGTTATAAAAAAATCGGTATGCTGGCCACCACGGCGCAGGAGCTTCGATACATGCTCTTCAGCGGCAGCGGCAGCATTACGATCACGCCGTCGTCCTTGAATATAAGCGATGTTCCGCGGACATACAGCAGCAACTCCTATAACGTGATCGAAAGCATCGATTTTACGGCTCTTGCAGACAGTACCGACAGCGATATTCTCAAGGCCACAGACGAGTATCTATCAAATGCAACACCCACCCGCAAAAACAACTACACAGGACTTCTTAAGGACTATAACCTCATCACCATCTGCGCCGAGAGCTTCTGCCCGTGGTTTATCAGCGAGGAGCTGACGCCGACGCTCTACAAGCTGAGCCATACGGGTATTCTCTTTGAAAATTACTACGGCACGTTCCAGTCCGTCACCACCAACGGCGAATACACCATGTGCATGGGGCTTTATCCGGATATGTCCCGCACGAAGACGGATTCCAGCTTCAATGTGGCGGGCACCAACTATCTGCCGTTCTGCCTGGGCAATGCGCTCAAGGGCATGGGCTATCAAGCCTGGGGCTATCACGACTACATCGGGGATTTCTACAACCGGAACATCACCCACGCCAACATGGGCTACACGTTCAAGGCGGCGGATTCTGGTCTGGCCATGAAGATCGACTGGCCCTCCTCCGATCTGGAGATGATGGAGGCCTCCATGGACGACTACATCAACAGCGGAGAACCCTTCCACGCCTATTACATGACCTTCAGCGGTCACTACCAGTACAACTGGGACAACGCCATGAGCGCCAAAAACCGCGACGCGGTGAAAGATCTGCCCTATTCTGAGCCGGTGAAGGCGTACATTGCCTGCAATCTGGAGCTGGAATACGCACTGGAGTACCTGATGCAGCGGCTGGAGGAAGCTGGCGTTGCCGACAAGACCTGCATCGTCCTGACCAACGACCACTACCCCTACGGCCTGACCGAAGACGAGTACAACGAGCTGGCAGGGCAGACGCTGGACACCACCTTTGAGAAGTACCGCAACAGCTTCATCTGCTATGTTCCCGGCCTTTCAGAGAACATCGTGGTGGATGAATACTGCTCCACGGCGGACATCTTGCCGACACTGCTGAATCTCTTCGGCGTGGACTACGATTCCCGCCTGCTGGCGGGCACCGATGTACTCTCCAGCGGCATCCATGTAGCGGTGCTGTCGGATAAGTCCTTTCTGACGAAGACCTTCCGCTATGACGCCGGTACGGAAACCGTGATCCCCGCCGACGAGAATACCACAGTCTCCGGCAAGCTGGCGGAAGCCTACCGGCTCTATGTGGACAGCAGGTTCCAGCTCTCCGGCAACATCCTCAACAGCGATTACTACGCCCACGTCTTTGCCAGGGAGTCCAGCGGCGGAAGCCTTGCGGACACGGTGGTATTCACGGACATCAAGAGCATTTTCAATCAGGCCAGCGTCCTCTATATGTACCGCAAGGGCTATGTGGACCCGGAAGCGCCGGACACCTTCGGCGGCAAGGCCACGGCAAGGCTGGGCGAGTTCATCGATGTGCTCTACCGCATCGCGGGTCGTCCGGAAACGGACAACACCGCCCTTCCGGCTGACTACGAGAACGAGGAATTCAACGCGACCCATCCCTATTTTAATGCCGTGTGCTGGGCCTATCAGACAAGGCTGCTCCGACAGAATGATCCCAATGCCGAATACGATGACAAGGTGGACTATCAGACGGCGTGCGTACTGATCCGCCGCTACGCGATCATGGCAGGCGTCGATACCGGCGTGGATCAGACGCAGCTCAGGCAGCTTCTTCGGGATGCCCCCGATCTTGGCAGAGAGGCAGCCAAAGCGATGCTCTGGTGCGATGAAAAGGACATCACCACCCGGGACAGCGACCTTGACGAGCTGCTGGCGTCCGCTGGCACCCGCATCAGCCGCTACCAGATGACGTCGTTCCTGTTCTACCTCTGCACCTACGAGCTGGATATTGGCAGCTGAGCATGCGGCGCAGATCCTGCCGGAGAAGTGTTCCGCGACCGATTCGCAAAAAGAGTCGCCTTTCTCGGCTGTGTACCGGAAGATACCCATTCGATGCCGCACTACGCTTAATGTTGAAATAAGTAAACATACTCACAAGCATTACACTCAGTGTAGACCTAATGTAGATTCAGACCATTCTGTGTTTACGAAAGTTTACATTGAGTGTAATTTTTTCTGCCTTGAATGGGTGGTCAAACAGGGCCGGTTTTCTACATTTATTACGAAGGGATGAGACATCCACCCCCCTATTCTCACACGAAAGAAGGAGTTTGATTTGAGCAAACGAAAACACGGACCTGCGATTGTACCGGCCTTATCCGCCAAGGTGGATAACAAAGAAAAACGATTCATTCAGGTTGGAAACTCACTGCTCCTCTCCAAGCAGTTCCACGCACTCAGCACCGGCAGCCGGTTTCTCTATTTCTGCATGGCCATGAACAGCGGCGGAAGGAAGAATTTCATTCTTCCACAAAAGGACGCAAAAATGGCTCACGGGGTAAACCCGCGTAGCCGTCTGATCCGTTTCAGCAAGAACAGCAGCTTTCATTATTTCACTGTCGATGAGATGGGCCTGCGGCTGATGAAGCTGGCGCTGGATGAAATGGCGCTGTATCGTTTTCAGCGGTACTTGCAGCAAAACGGCATTTGCAAAGCATCTATGCTCCCGCTGTATCTGTTCAGTCTGGAGCTGCTTTCGGAGGCGTATGCCTTGAAAAAGGGGAAGCAAATGCGGGCAGAGCTGGATAGAGGCGCATTGTTTTCGTGCCAGGCAGATGTTGTAAAACGGATCTGCAACACAGGACCCAATCTGATCACGATCCCAGACAAATGGCTGCTGGACTTGGATACGGAAAGAGATGATAGCTCAGACGAACTCTTACTTTCCCCAAATGCTACGTTTCTAAGTCAACAGTCCGGAATGTAACACACAGGTGGTAACAGTATGGTCAAGGAATTGCAAGTGCCGATCCATCTTAAAATGACGCTGACGATTAAGGAAGCCGCAGCATACAGCAACATCGGGATCAACAAGATCGAGAGTATGCTGCGCAGTCCGAATTGCCCGTTTGTTCTCTATGTTGGGTCCAAAAAGCTGGTCAAACGCAGGAAGTTCGAGCAATATATCAGCCATAAGTTGATGACTTGACGGTAAGTTCACTATTGAGAAAAGAAAGTCCTTGTGCTACAATTATAAAATGCATAGGGGCTTCTTCTCATAGTGGGAAAGGAGCTTCCGAATGGGTAAAAGTTTACGAGGCAAAGAATGTGGCAAGGGTATCTGCCAGAGAAAGGACGGTTTATATCACGCACGTTTTGTAGACAAAGCAGGAAAACGGCATGAGAAATATTTCCAGACGATTCCCGAGGCGCGCAACTGGATCGAGCAGGCGAAATATGCCGACAAGCACGAAGATGTGTTTGTTCCATCGGACACGACGGTTGACGCATGGTTTTCATTTTGGATCGAGAACATTGTGGGCGATTTGGCACCGAATACCCTGCGAAATTATCGGGAGCGATATAAGCAGAATATCCAGCCCATCATCGGCAAAATGCTCCTTTCCGATGTGAAGCCCATGCACTGCAAAAAAGTGTTGCTCTCCATGGATGTGGATTATGCCGGGTCTACCATCCGGCAGACCTATATCACAATGGGAACCTTGTTCAAGGCTGCGAAGATGAATGACCTGATTGCCAAGCACCCAATGGACGGTGTGCGGTTTACAAAGCCGGTTCGTGCAACAGACGATATTAAGTTCCTCACCCGTGACGAGCAGCGCGTGTTTCTTGAAACAGCGAAACGCTCCCGCAACTACAATCAGTACGCGCTGATCCTTGAAACCGGCTTGCGCACCGGCGAGATGATCGGACTGACGTGGGATGCGATAGATTTCCAGAATCGGACGCTGACGGTCAACAAAACCTTGGAGTACCGCCACAAGCAGCACTTTTGGCGTGTGGGTCCTCCGAAAACGCAGCACAGCTACCGCACAATACCGTTGACGGATCGGGCTTATGAAATCCTCAAAGGTATTTGGGACAGCCGCCCGGAGCAAAAGGAGTCACCGACGCTGGACAAAACGCTTGAGTACATAGACAGACGTACAGGCGTTTCTTCTCGGCTTGTCATGCGTGATCTTGTCTTTATCAACTGGCGTACCGGGGAACCGGCGAAAAACAGTTCCTATGATACCCACCTTTACAAGCTATGTGACGAAGCAGGAATTGAAAAATTCTGTATGCACGCTTTGCGCCACACCTACGCCACAAGAGCGATTGAATGCGGTGTACAGCCCAAGGTGCTGCAAAAGCTGCTTGGTCACGCAAGTATAAAAACAACGATGGACAGATACGTCCATGTCACATCTGAATCCTTGGATCAGGCTGTGCGGCAATTTGAATCAGGCAGGGTTTCCTAGCATATAAGTCCATGCGAAAATGGCGTAAAAATGGCGTAAGCCAAACACGCCGGATTCCGGAAACCCTTGAAAATCAAGACTTTTTAAGGAGATAGAGAAAACTATGAAATTAGGTATCGTCGGACTGCCGAATGTCGGCAAGTCCACTCTCTTCAACGCGATCACCAACGCGGGCGCGGAAAGCGCCAACTACCCCTTCTGCACCATCGAGCCGAACGTCGGCATGGTGGCCGTTCCCGACGAGCGCCTCGATAAGCTCGCCGAGATGTACCACCCCAAGAAGAAGACCCCCGCCGTCATCGAATTTGTCGACATCGCGGGTCTTGTCAAGGGCGCAAGCCAGGGTGCGGGGCTCGGCAACAAGTTCCTTGAGAACATCCGCCGCACGGACGCCATCGTGCACGTTGTGCGCTGCTTCGACGATGAAAATATCATGCACGTCGTGGCCGACGCGAGCACGAACGTCCCCGTCGACCCCCTGGGCGACATTGAGACCATCGACCTGGAGCTCATCATGGCAGACCTTGAGATGGTCAACCGCCGCGTGGAAAAGGCCACAAAGATGGCCAAGGGCGACAAGAAGTTCCTGCACGAGGTCGAGCTCTTTTCCGCGCTGGCCAAGCACCTCGACGCGGGCAAGAGCGCGCGCACGTTCGAGGTTTCGTTCGACGACGCTGAGCTCATCGCGACCGCCGATCTTTTGAGCCTCAAGCCCATCATCTACGCCGCGAACATGGACGAGGACGGCTTTGCGAATCAGGACGGCAACCAGTATCTCCAGCAGGTCAAGGAGCTCGCCGACAAAGAGGGCGCGCAGGTGCTGCCGATCTGCGCCAAGCTCGAGCAGGACATCGCCGAGCTCGACGGCGAGGACCGCGCGATGTTCCTCGAGGAGCTCGGCATTCAGGAGTCCGGCCTCGACCGCCTGATCAAGTGCTCCTACGCGCTGCTCGGCCTCATCTCGTTCCTGACCTACGGCGAGGACGAGTGCCGCGCCTGGACCATCAAAAACGGCACCAAGGCCCCGCAGGCCGCGGGCAAAATTCACTCCGACATCGAGCGCGGCTTCATCCGCGCCGAAACGATCAATTTCGACGACATGATCCGCTGCGGCAGCGTCGCGGCGGCAAAGGAAAAGGGATTGCTGCGCAGCGAGGGCAAGGAGTACGTCGTCAAGGACGGCGACATGATCTACTTCCGCTTCAACGTGTAAAATTTCAAAAATTCCATCATAAATTTCCGAAGACGGTGCAGCTCAGCTGCACCGTCTTTTTTTAAGTGAAACGAGTGCGCTACCATGGTAGCGATTCTGCAAACCGTTGGTATCACAGGAAAAACCGCATTTTAAATTTTTGGACTGCTACCAAACCGCTACCAGCCGCGCCCGCGAGCCATTGCGCATCGGGCTTTTTCCGCGTCGCTAAGGGGATGCGATATCCACCGAATTGAACGATTTTTCCTTGATTCCGCTGAATTTTGATTATTTCCGCAACAATTTGAGGATTTGCAAATTTTGGCAGCAATCACGGGAAAGCGGGAGAGACGGCGGGTGTTCGGCCGCAAGAAGATGGAAATTTATGAAAGGAGAGTAACATCTATGAAAAAGTTACTCGCAATGGTGCTGGCTCTGGTCATGACTCTGTCTCTGGCCGTCAGCGCCAACGCAGCCTTCAAGGATGACAAGAGCATCAGCGATGATTACGCTGAGTCTGTTGCCGTTCTGAACGGCATGGGTGTGTTCAAGGGTTATGAGGACGGTTCCTTCCAGCCCGCGGGCGACATCACCCGCGCTGAGGTGTCCGCGATCGTTTATCGCGTGTACACTCAGGACGTCAAGGATGCTAAGGCTTCCATGTACGCCACCTACAACAAGTTCAGCGACATGGCTGGCGCCGGTTGGGCTCAGGGCTACATCGGCTACTGCGCCAATGCCGAGCTGGTCAAGGGCTATCCCGATGGAACCTTCAAGCCCTCCGGCAAGGTCACCGGCTATGAAGTCCTCGCCATGATCCTCCGCGCGGTTGGCT
>OFMD01001841.1_pt1 | contig 11991 bp, 5 predicted proteins | sample 1541211 | NCBI WGS metagenome assembly OFMD01 (sample SAMN04209231, study PRJEB22552) | human gut metagenome | biome: gut; material: feces | host: Homo sapiens | place: USA: Oklahoma | reverse complement strand
AACTGCGACCGTTGGGAATACCGACAATGAAAGACAGAGCCATGCAAGCACTCTACCTCATGGCATTGGAACCAGTGTCGGAAACAACAGCCGACACACGTTCATACGGTTTCCGCAAGGAACGTCGCTGTATGGATGCGGTAATGCAATGCCATAACATTCTCCGAAAAGGCTATTCTCCCGAATGGATTCTGGAGGGTGACATAAAGGGGTGCTTCGACCATATCAGCCATGAATGGCTGCTTGCCAACATCCCTATGGATAAGGCAATGCTCCGAAAATGGTTGAAATGCGGCTATATCTTCAACAAACAGATGTTCCCGACAGAGGAGGGAACACCACAAGGTGGTATTATCTCTCCCACGCTTGCCAATATGACATTGGACGGATTGCAGAAAGTCCTTGCAGAGAAATATAAACGAGTTAGAATCAAAGGCAAGTTATATTCGCCAATGGTGAATCTTGTCCGCTACGCTGATGACTTTATAATTACCTGCGAGAACCGTGAAACACTTGAAAAGGAAATCAAGCCATTGGTAGCCGACTTTATGTCTGAAAGAGGTCTGACCTTATCAGAAGAAAAGACGGTGATAACCAATATCCGTGACGGTTTCGATTTTCTCGGTTTCAATATCCGCAAATACGGCAATGAAATATTGACCAAGCCGACCAAGAAAGCCGAAAAACGCTTTATGGAGAATATCCGTAAGGTGACAAAAGGCCATAAGGGTTGCAAGCAGGAATCATTAATCAGGATGTTGAATGCTAAAATCCGAGGATGGGGAGCATATTATCAGCATGGGGCGACACGTGATTCTTTTCATAGAATTGACCATCAGATATTTCTCGCCTTGTGGCAATGGGCTAAACGCCGTCATTCCAAGAAAGGGAAACGGTGGATAAAAGACCGTTATTGGCACAATATCCGAGGGAACAGCTGGACTTTTGCGGCTAAGTTCAAGAAATCAAACGGCAAAGAAGACCAACTTACCTTGTTGAAACTGGCATCTTCGTTTCCTTTCCTGCAATATACGCAGATAAAGGGGGACATGAATCCGTTTGATGCAGATTGCCGCTTGTACTTCAATAAAAGAATGAAGTCAAAAATGCTTGTGACACTGAAAGGACGTAAGTCCCTGCTTTACCTATGGGAAAAGCAAGGTCGGAAATGTCCGATATGTGGTGAACCGATTGACACGCATAAGGCATGGAATGTAATGCCGACCGTACAAGACGGACGGAAATGCAATCTGTTGGTTCATGATGAATGTTTCAAATTATCCCGTAAAAACAATGGAAACAAGAAGTAGGATGAGCCGGTCTCTGCACACGAACAGAGACTTTGAAAAGCTTGAGCCGTATGAGGGGAAACCCTCACGTACGGTTCTGAGGGGGGAAGAGGGCAGTAATGCCCTTGACCTACCCGATCGACCTGCTGACATGGAGCAACGAAACGGCAGGGCGGTACGCAAAGGCAACACTGTAAAGCTGTGGGGTGGCAATGTGGTAGATATTGTAATTTACGGCACGGAAAAGACCCTTGACGCCTACAAGTTCAATCTGTTGAGAAACAAGCAGATGTTTATCAATCAAATTAACAACGGCACAATCGCCGTGCGTCGTATTGACGAGGGAGGCATGGATGAGGACAGCGGTATGAACTTCGCCGAGTTCGTGGCTATTCTGTCAGGCAATAACGACTTGCTGAACAAGACGAAGCTCGACAACAAGATTATGCAGCTTGAAAAGGAACAGGCTATTTTCAAGAAAGAACGCATCCGTGCCGAGCGTAAAATAGCTGCCGGTCAGGGAGAAATCGAAAAGGCAAAGCGTACTGAGGCCGATTTCAAGAGGGATTTGGAATACATCAACTCGTATAATGGGGCAAAGGCAACCCTGCTTTTGAACTTGCCGCAAGCCAGTACCGAGGAAGTTGGCCGGGAGTTGCACCGTATCGCCAAGATCTACCGCAACGGAGCGTATGGTACAGTTGGCACGTATGCAGGGCTAAACTTGTTGGTGCATAGCGAGTATAATATGGACGGTACGTTTGACCGCAATACATTCTTTGTAGAGGGTATAAGTGGATTGAAATACCGATGCGGTCTGAGCGGTGCGCTGCCGCTTGGTTTTGTTGAGTCGGCACAATATCCGCATGGAGCATTAAGCAAATTGCCCTCTCTTATCGAGAAGCAACAAAAGGCGGTAGAGCGGATAGAAAGCGAAATTCCCACATTGCAGGACATCATTTGCCGTCAGTGGAGCAAAGCCGATGAACTGTCAAGGCTCAAACAGGAATGTAAGGAACTCCAGCACAGGATTGATGAAAGCCTGAAAGAGGCCGAACAACCGCAGGCTGCCAAACACGAAGCTATTGCCGAAGCTGCTTGACATAATCATAATTCAACCGTTCCCTCTGCATGGTCGCGATGACTGGGCAGAGGGATTTTTTTGCGCTCCGGTCTGCCGACGGCTCTACTCTTTTATGGCATCCTTTCTCCCTTTATAACCTCCCGATTCCCCGCCACCACCCATTCTCATTTATAGCTATTAATATCTTCTGTTTTTAGTCAAATAGAGATAATATTCTTTCATCGCATATCCGTTTTTTGCGATACGCCATTTTTAGCTTCTACATTGGTGGCAATGTATCACTTTTGCCTTCACACCTCCTAATAGCTTCAATCAAGGCATCTTTTAATCTTATGAAGGCAAGTTTATCCACTCCTTTTGATATACTGATTTCATTACCGACCAAATCTTTCAACTTGAGTAAACAAGGAACATCTGCCTTATATCTGTCTCCCACATCTTGTAAATCATAGTCAAAATTATAATGATAAGCAAGAAATTGCGTAAAAGTATTTCTGCTTTTATTGCTTAGTTTGCAGATAGCATCAAAAAGAGCATTGGCATCTTCATATGCAAATATAGCACGAAGTTCGTATGTACAACTTTTATCTGGATAAGGCAATCTGTCTATGATTATAAGTTGTTCTACTGTTCCTTCAGTCAAATTACGCAGTGCTTTTTGCATTTGATCCGGCAACTCATTTATCTTTGATTTCATCTTCTGCAAGAAATAGTCCACAATATCATCCGTTATTGGGGTTTTGGAATCTGTGGTTACATAATTACATCCACTAATAAAAAGCCCTCTTAGCTGATAAAGTTCCTCTAAACAGGTTTGGCTATCAATCATTTCTGCTATTCTTACTTTTATTAAAGAGACATAAGCCTGTATAAAATAGAAAATGCCAATAGCGTGAAAGTATGATAGATACGCAATACTATAACCAAGTTGATAAGCATCTTTTATCTCTCTATCCAATATGGATGTTATAGTATCTTGACAAATTCTTTCAAGTTTTTGCTGCTCCATATCGAAAAAGCCGGATAGCATTTCCCAAGGTTTCAATTCTTTTTGCTTATCCCTTATCTCCGTAACAATAAATTCTACAAGTGGAGCACCTGTGATAATATATTGTATAATAGCCGTAACATACTCCGGATTTAAGACATTATAAATTAACTCCTTGTTCAAAGAGTGATATTTTTCCCTTAGATGATGTATCCTTTGCTTATCTTCATTATTATCTTGGAGTAGTGAAATCCGACAATCTCTACTCCAATTACAAATTACCTCTTTGTTCTCACTATTATTATACTCTGCATACACTGCAATAAATGACCCAAGAATATTTTTAAGAAAGATATTATCCTTTTCAACCAGCTCGGGAGGAAGTTTGTTTAAGTGGCTTTTAAAATCATATAAACATTGTCTCAAAACCCGTAAGTTATCGGATTTTGTGCACATAAAACAGGCAATAATGAAATCACGCATTTCTTTCAAATAATCGGATACCGGTACTTCGCCAAGGAAGTATTCGATGGCTTCTTCTATGTCAGGTTGTATTTCAAATTCCCTACCTATGGTCTTTTCCTTAAACTCATCCCATACAGCCTTGGGAAGTTTTTCAAGGTGGTTCTCATCTCCAATTACGACAACATGACAATTACAATGCTCTACAAAATAGTTGATAAAGCCTAACAATTCCTTCATCTCTATCAGGCACCTTTCGATGTCATCGAATATCAGAAACTTTACACCTTTTATACTGTCGTCTTTCACTTGTAGTAACGACAACGAATCCAGTGTTGCGGAAAAGGAACCATCCTCTTTAGAGTCTTCATTAAAATCCATACTTGTCTTGAAGACTACCTTACCGGCTAATTTCAAAACTCCCTTTATGAAACGCCCCGTTTTCGAATAGAAGAAAGGATTTAATTCCCTATCTATAGCTGTCTTGATGTCATTCACGCTATCCATTCCATAGGTCGAAATATAGATGGGCTTTAGCGTAATTTCCTCGTCGGTATCTGCGGTTCCATCAAACCTCTTCTTCCATTCTTTTATAAGATGAGTTTTGCCACATCCCCATTTTCCTTTCAGCATCACGGCATACTGAGGATTAGTATTATCAGCATAGCTGTTTAAAAAATCAAGAATCAAAGTATTCATACCTTTGTTATTAACATAATTCTATTTTAACTCCATTGGAAAACAAAAATGTAGCAATAAGAACATTAAATATTGAAATAGTAAACGACGCTGCAAATCCATTATCACCACATCCACAATGAACAAAGTTAGTGATATTTCTTAATACAATAATATCCAAACAACTAAATTTCATGTTTCTTCTTTGAAAGATCCAATAAAGGCTTGCAGGAATCGTCAGTCTTACCATTGATTGCTTAAATATGCGTCTCCTATCATAATAATACCCGCAGAAAATGTGATGGTGGAATACATTTGGCGTTTCCTGTCAACATTGTAAACCTCTTTGTAATATACGATATACGCATATTTGAACTCCACGACACGAAAGATTGAATTATCCTTAGTGTTGTAATAAATCACCTTGCCGCTTATCGCTTTGAAAGGACTGTTTACCATTGCTTCAAGAATAGTAGTTTCTCTGGTAGATTCAACGGTAATGGTAATACGTCCGCCAATAACATTTGTCACTGGCCTTCCTTTATTATCTGTCTTGCGGTTAAATTCAATATGTGATGAAATCACTTCTATATCCTTCCCTTGCAAGCACACGGTTGCCTTTAATTCTGCCATGCTGATCTTATTATTTATTATAAAACCAAGACATTTCGCCTTGGTTAAAGCAGTCAGACCGCTTTCAAGACAAGAAGGAGGATATCATATTTCGCAAATATAGAATTTTCCTTTGAACATAACAAACAATCAATTAAATTTATTAACCAGCAAAATCGAAGAAACTCTATTTACAGGCTATCCTCCCTTCTAAGTATTATTTATACAAAGTAGAGAAATGCTTGCAAGTTCAAGATGTACCACAAGATTAAGACTTGATGTAATTTTTTCAAGTTGAGAGCCGAGCTATCCGCGTAATAGCTCGGCTTGTTTTTTTAAAATGAGGGAAAGGTTATTTAGGTAGATGATATTTGTCCTTTATATGCTCGGCCACGTGTTCGACTTCTGGAAACAACGTTGATTTGTCTATGCCGAGAGCTTCAAGCTGCTTCTTGATTTTCTGTTTCTGCGCTTTATTGATGATGTACACTTTGTATCTGAAGTTAAGCTGTGCAGGCTTGCTTTTATTGCCATTGATACCATAAAGGAAAAATGCCCCGGACTGCCGGATTATGCGAGGATTGTCAAACATAGGTTTCACGCAAAAGACTCTTTCAATATCCTTTGAGTCAATCACATTTTGGAAATGAGGTTTCTCGTACTTAATTTCATGCAGAAGATAGGCTATGTCTGGTTCATCATTAAAATCTTCACATTCCAAATCCCGAAGGGATTCGATACTGAAATCTATTGGGCGTTTTGCAATATTGGATACAACACTCACCGCATCGCTGTCAAAATATTTAATATCTGACGTTTTAACTTCAAACCGGAATAGTTTACCGTCAACATCTTCATTTTCACATGCAAAATACAGAGCTACCAAAGGATTTGTAGTGATATCCAAGAGTCGCGTCGGCAAAGAATAATGCTGCATCTTGACCAATTTTTCAAAGGTGGATGTATATCCTTTGAAATCAGCCGGACATTGGGCAATAATATCTTTGAATATTTTATCCTCATTCTTTATTAAAAGCTCTTCTCGATAAATGGAGGGTATCAATCCGAAATTCTTATCTGACTGTCCTCGATAAAAGATATGGTAATCTATATTGTCCTCTAACTCGTTCTCAAGTTTTTCTAATAGTATTTTGATACTATCAATGTTGGATGAATCCCTCTCCGGAGTATAATTATATGCCTCGTATGAAATCTCCCATGGATGCATTCCAAAGGTCTTGACTATTTTTTCTGACAATTCACTATATGATGCAAAGCTATCATAAGTATAGCCCAGTTTCTTGCTTCTTAAATACGATGAAGTGTTGGAATCCAAAGGAACATATTTTTCTGGATTAGCGTAGAACAGAACAATGCTGAGCTTTCCCTTTCCGACACTTTTAATGTTCAATGCCGTTTGAAAAAGTCGTTCATCTACTTTCCCTTCTTTTACCTGTCTGAACAATTCCCATAATACATTTATATCATTGTTGCCCCTGATTGTCTTCCATGGGAATAGATGCACTTTCATGGGATGGGTTGTCGGGATGCCTGATACATCTGTTGGTTCTGGACAACTAAAATTTAGCTTATGCCTTAAATCCTGTAAAATTTCGACCCTTTTTTCATCGGAGTGAAACTTGTTGAGATACGCCAAGAATGTGAATGGGTCTATTTCTTGCAGTGTGATCTCTTTACCTTTTTCTGTACCATCGCGAAAACCGGTAATACCGATTTCTTTTAACTTAGATATAAGCTCTGGCTGGTTATTCTGTTTTCCAAGTAGCCATTCGGATAGTTCTTTATAGAATGGTAGCCATGTATATATTTTATCCATATCAGTTATAGTAATTTAAATTCTTATATATAAGCAGCAGGAGACAACCTCTATTTTTGTTCATTCAGGGTTACATCCTGCACATACCCACACAGAGTAGGATTATTAGCCTCCAGTCCAATCGAATCAGAAGAAATGTACATCCCCATATCCTGCGAATAGTACCTGAACCTATTGTAATGCAATCCCATTTCTTCATCCTCATACTGTCCTTGATGCCTGAGTGGGCAGAAGTACTACAATAGCTCCAAACGTATGGTAGGTGTTCGGGGAATCACCGAACACCTACGCACTATGAATGTCTTACATATTTACCTATAGACGGAACTTCCTTGTTCTGAACGTGCATTTCATAACTTCAAAATTTATACAATACATTTAAATGCTATAAATAATTTTACTATATCCATTAGTGTAAGACTGCTCAATTGTGCTTAATTCCCCATCATTGTACTTAAATAGAAAGTCGCATTCAATAAATTGATTAGATGTGTGCTCTTTTGCTTTTCTATGTACATTGAGTATCTCATCTGAAGAGTTACAAAAATAAGTGTCAATTCTATAGCCATACTTCCCAAAATTATATAACGCATCAATAAGTTCGGTTTTAGATAGAACTACCATTGTAATATTTTGCAACAGAGGAATTCCTCCAACATACTTATATATAGTAATTTTAGAGTCGATATAACTGACAAAAGAATAGTTACATATTTCTGGCGTTATATGTTCTATTACTAAAATAATCCTTCCATCATTGTCAAAACCATATTCCATTATTTTGTTTATCTTAGCGGGTTTGTTTTTGAGGAGTCTTCCTTTACGGAAGCCGTCTATTTCGTTCTCAAATGGGTATATATTATAATACCAACCTTTAGAATATACTGTCCGTTTTACACGTTCAATGTATTCGTTAAATAGAGACCCAAAGGATTTCTCATAATCTTGAAAATCCTTTTCTAATTGTTGTATTTTTATGTTTTCTTTCATTAGAATCTTATACTTTTTAATTTTTGTCTAAATTCTTCTTCACTTTTAGTCGGACTTAAGATATCATAAATAGATTGTTTATATTGTTCTGTATGAACTCTACTATGAGCTATTTCATCAATGGCAAATTGCTCTTTAACGGAAGAACTTCGTGGCAAAAAGATACCATTATCAGCATCATTTATATCTATACCAAATGCTTCCATTTTACCTCTAAGACTAACCATCCTCCAATCATTTGAATTAGACAGAACTATATGGTGTGCTGCATTGGGATAAGGTGGCTCTACTTTTCCAGCGGCGATCATGTTAGCTCGTAATTTTTGTGCGTCCTTAGAGCAATCCAGTCCCCACGGATCCATCCACGTATTCACATCCTGCACATACCCATAGAGTGTCGGGTTGTTACCCGCCAGCCCAATGGGGTCAGAAGAAATATACATCCCCATATCCGGTGAGTAGTACCTGAACCTGTTGTAATACAGTCCCGTTTCTTCATCCTCGTACTGTCCCTGATAGCGGAACGGCACGAGCGTTCGATCCCCATGGCATTCCGCCACCTTGCCGTACACATCCAGCAGCATCTCCCAGACAAGCTCTCCCTTGCTGTTGTATGCCTGCGTCGGCGTACCCAGGTAGTCATGCACTATCGTGTAGCGTTCCCCGTCCGTGACCTTCGCCACAGGCGTGAACGACGTGCCGTCATACACCCATGTTACAAGGCCCTCCGGCTTCTCCGTTCCGTCGTATTCCTCGCGCCCGGTCTCGTCCGTGACGAGCTTCGGCCTGTCGGCTTCGTCGGTGTCCCATTCATGCAGCACCACGTTGCCGTCCCAGCCGAAACGGTGTACGTTGTTGGCAGTCCTCTTTGACACCCGTCTGCCGAGGGCGTCATAGCCGAACGTTATCGTCCTGCCGTCGGGAGTCCTCACCCCGGCAAGCATACCGTTGGCCTGCCACTCGTAGCAGGTATCGCCCGGCTGCCAGCCGGCGAACGGGTCAGTCTCACGGCTGTTGTCCTTGTTGTCGGCATCGTCCGCAGAGAACAGCATACCGAGCCATCCCTTCTTTTCGGTGTGCCCGCTTTCCGGAACGGACACATCCCTGCGGCTCTTGTGTACGAGGTTGCCCTCGCAGTCGTAGCGGTAATGGTACTCGCCGTCCCACAGCAGACGTCCGCCACGGTCATACTCGCGCCCCTTGCATCCGTCCTCACGGTACAGGTTGCCCACCTTGTCGGGGGTACGGAAGACGCTCTCGTGCATGGAGTAGTCGCCCCTGACGAGGTTGCACATCGAGTCGTAGTCGAAGATGACCGGCTCCGGTGACAGGTTGCCGCGCATCGACATCAGCCTCGCGCCCACGTCCCAGCGGTAGCTTCTCCAACCCGTGTGGCGGTTGCCCGAACGCACGTGGCGCGAGCGGACAAGCCCCATGTCGTTGTAGTCCGTGGTGATCCTTATCCCTCCTGTTGCGAAACGCTCCACCTCACGTCCGGCGTCGTCCCTGCCTATGGTGCTTTCCCATGGCCGGACGTCCCCTCCGGCGTCGCCGTATGCGGACGCTTCATCCGTTTCCGTTTTCCCGACGGTGGCTTTTATCCCGCCGACAAGCCCGATCCTGTCGTATGACAGTTCCGTGTCGGCTCCCAGTGAGCTTACCACACGGATGCGCTCGCCGTATGCGTTGTATTCCGACTCCACCGACATGACCTCCATGAACCTGTCGCCTCCGGGAAGCCCCATCGTCTCCTTTGTCACACGCCCCATCGGGTCGCGTTCGAACACCATGCGCGCCTCACCGTTGTCGGCGGTGGTCATCAGCCCGTTCCTGTCGTAGCCGTATTCCTCTTTCGTGCCGTCGTGGTACTCGGCTGTGAGCACACGGCCCATGGTGTCGTATGTGTAGGCGGTGCTGCGCCCCCCGGGACGATCTATGCGTGTCACACGTCCGCAACCGTCCCTGTGGTATATGCGCTCTATGCCGCCGTAGTCCTTTTCCGACGATATGTTGCCCGCAAGGTCGCGCCTGAAGACATACCCGGCACCGGCCTCGTTGACCACCTCGCGCAGGCGGTCCATCCCGTCGTAGCGGAAGCTCACCCTGTTCCCGCCTTCCTCGCGCCATGTCATGCTCCCCACGGAGTTGTAGCCCATGCGGACATGGCGTCGCGCGTCACGTGCCTCCGTGATGTTGTCATAGCTGTCGTAGCCGAGGTGTATGACGTTACCGTCACGGGCGTCTATGCGCCGCAGGCGGTCCAGGGCGTCATACACGTAGAACTCCGTGCGGTTGCCGGGAGAGCTTCGCTCGATGAGCCTGCCCCTGGCATCATGCTTCCAGCCGCCGAGCAGCCTTCCGTCCTCGTGCCATGACACGAGGTTCAGCGAGCCGTCGTAGGACAGTTCGGAGCGGCGGTCTCCCTTGCCGACGCCCACGGGCTGGCCGTGGCTGTCGTAGGTGAACTCCGTGACGCCGCCGTCACGGTCTATGAAGCGGCTGACAAGGTGCGGACGCTCCGTGTCGTACAGGCGGACGGTCTTGTTGCCCTCACGGTCCACGTGGATGCTCAGCCGTCCCTTGTCGTCGTATATGTACATCTCGCCGCTGCCGTCGGGGTACGTGACACCGGTGAGGTTGCCGTCATTGTCGTAACTGTAGCCCGTGACGCCGCCCTCGGGGTCGATGGTGCGGTAAGGCTCCATGAAGTCCGTGTAGCTGTGGCGCGTCTCGTTGCCGAGCGGGTCGATCTCGGAGGTCACAAGCTGGTCGGGCGTATAGCGGTAGGTGGTCGTGCCGCCCGTGGAGTCGGTCACGAGGTTGTAGCCTTCGGACGGGTGGTACTCGATGCGCCCCTCCATCATGCCGTCCGTGCCGTAGGTGTGGACGCACCGTCCCTTGCTGTCGTATTCCCAGCGGTAGGTGTCGCCGTTGCGGTCGGTCTTCTCCGTCATCAGGTGGCCGCTATACGACATCTCCGTGGTCTTGTCCATGGCGTCGGTGATGCCCGTCATGTTGCCGGATTCGTCGTAGGTGTACGACACCAGACGCTCTTCTCCCTTGTCGGTGACGAACGACAGGCTCGTGACGCGTCCCTTCGTGTCGGTGGCGGCGTGTACCGTGCGTCCGGCAGGGTCGCTCACTCCGGAGAGCCTGCCGTTGCTGAAACGGAGCTGTATATGAAGCCCGTCGGGGTTTTCTATGCGCGTCATGCGCCACGCGCCGCCGTCCCGCATGTCGAAGCGGTATGTGAGCAGGCTGTCATGGCTGTATGCCTCGTAGCCTTTTTCGGTGCGGCGCAGCGTCGTGCGTTCCGTGCGCATGTAGAACTCGCCGCCCGGTGCTATCGGCGGGAAATCGACGGCACGTCCGTCCTCCATGCGGAGCATCGTCACGTCCTCGTCCTCGAAACTTTCCACCGTGCGGTCATAGCAGCAGTGTACGCCATGGCCCAGCCAGCCCTCGTACTCCGAATCGGAGTACCATGCCCGGCTCCATTCCAATGGAAGCGGTGACGGGAAGCCGAAGTCCGTACCCTCGTAAACCACAGCTCCGTTAACGAGGTTCACAGGCTCGAAGCCGTTCTTGCACAAGTATGCGCTCAGCTTCTTCGTCGAGGGGAAACGCTTCTGTATGTTGGTATTCTTGAGAACTTTGTGGTTGAATGTCTTTAGTGCCTTGCCAAGTCCCTTGCCTCCGAGCTTCATCAGGGAGCTGAACCCTATGCTCGCCGCGAGTCCTGTCAGCATTCCGCCCCAGTCGGGGACATAGGGGCCGCCCACCATGACGGGCTTGCCCGTGGGGACAGGGAGGGAAAAGGAGGTCGGGGCGAAAAGGCTCGGTATGAGCCGTGTCTTTCCGGCCTTGTTCTTGCCTATGCCTGCCGACAGCGGTATGCCCACGTCGTTGCACGTCATCACCATGTGACCCTTCGGACTCATGCGGCTGCCGTCGCAGAACACGGTCTGCGAGGCGAAGAAGTTCATGCTCTCGTGCCCGATCATCGAAGCCATGGCGAAAGGTCCGGCAAGCGGGATGTGCATCAGGGGGA
>OFMD01001832.1_pt1 | contig 12036 bp, 7 predicted proteins | sample 1541211 | NCBI WGS metagenome assembly OFMD01 (sample SAMN04209231, study PRJEB22552) | human gut metagenome | biome: gut; material: feces | host: Homo sapiens | place: USA: Oklahoma | reverse complement strand
ACGACCGCATCAAGACCACCGAGACCCGCGCTAAGGCGCTGCGTTCGGTCGTCGATCCGATCATCACCTGGGCCAAGAAGGGCGACCTGCACTCTCGTCGTCTGGCCATCGCCAAGCTCGGCGATAAGCAGCTCGTTGCCGAGATTTTCGACAAGGCTGCTCAGGGCATGTGGCAGGACCGCAACGGCGGTTACACTCGCATCATGAAGCTCGGTAACCGCAAGGGCGACAACGCTCCTATTGTTATCATGGAGCTCGTCACCGAGCCTTGCACGCCTAAGGCCAAGAAGGCTGCTCCGGCCCCCAAGAAGGCCGCTGCTCCCAAGAAGGTCGAGGCTGTCGAGGAGACCGCTGCCGAGGAGACCGCTGAGTAGACAATCCGTCTGCATAGGCTATATTCGAGGGGTACGTTCGCGTACCCCTCTTTTTTTGTCGAAATGCCATTGCCTGTTTGTTGGGAGCGCCCATGACCGCGCCGTCTGATTTCAATTCGATTCCAGAGCTCGATGCCACGCTCGTATTCCGCGTGGCCTACGATGGCTCGTCCTATAGCGGCTTTGCGGAGCAGCCGGGGCAGACGACGGTTGCGGGCGAGCTGCGCCGTGCCATTGAGACGCTCCTGCGCCGTCAGATCGACCTGACGTGTGCGGGACGTACCGATGCCGGCGTGCATGCGGTGGCGCAGTACATCAGTGTGCCCGTAACGGACGCTGAGCTGGCTTTGACGCGCCGTAGATGGCTGAGGGCTATGGATGCGCTGCTGCCCAAAGATATCGCCATAAACGAGGTCTACAAGGCCCGTAAAGGCTTTTCTGCACGCTTTGATGCGCGTTCCCGTACGTATACGTACCGTATTGCCGACCGCGATGCGCGCCCCGTGCTCTCGCGCGTTGCGGTGTGGTGGCATCGCTATCCCTTGGATGTCGATGCTATGGCTGCCGCGTGCCCTGCGCTCTTGGGCGAGCAGGACTTTAAGAGCTTTTGCAAGGTGGCGTCTGCCGTGGGCAAGCCCACGCACCGTTGCGTGATGCGTGCCGAGTTTGGCCACGAGGTCGCTTTTGGCGAGGATATCCTGACGTTTACCATCGAGGGCAATGCGTTTCTGCATTCGATGGTCCGTACGATCGTTGGCACGCTTGTCGAGATTGGCATGCATCGCCGTAAACCCGAGTGGATGCGCGAGGTCATCGATGCTTGCGATCGTACCGCTGCGGGCCCCACGGCTCCTGCCTGCGGCCTTACGTTTATGGGCGTGGATTACGATCCCGCCGAGCTTGTCGTGCTCGACTAGGGGAGGGCTTGACGCGCCGTTCGTCGGCATCTGTCATCTGTGGGCTGCGCGTGTGCAACATCTGTTCTTGGCGTGCAGTGCAACCGGTGTCTCATTGCTTTTATTGCCGGGGTGTACCATGAACGACAGTTTGATTCACTGCTGTCGAGAGGACGGATAACTTGGTTCGACGTGGCTCGCATCCGCGACTTTCGGTGATCCTTGTGGTAGAAGGTTCGCCCAGCTATGCGATGCGTGCGCTCGAGAGTATCCAGAACCAAGACCTCTACGATTTGCAGATTGTCGTTGTCTGCCGCGATGCTGCGCCCGGTGTGCGCCATTCGCTTCAAGTTGCTGCCGACAGGGACATCCATATTGATTTGATTGACGTCGAGGACGCGAAGCGCGGCGCTTGTCTTCGTGCCGGTTTTGCTGCCTCGCGCGGCTCTCAAATCATCGCTATGAACGCCGATGAGTGGTTTGCTCCGCAGTCCCTTTCCAAGATGGTCAATATCGCGTGCGATACTACGGCAGACATAGTGCTCCCCACGGTGTCGCTCGACCGCTATGATGCACATCGAGAGCGCCATTCGCGCGTCTTGGATGCTGCTCATATTTCCATTGATAGCAAATCTTCGATGGTGGCCGGGCTGCCTCAGTTGATTTTAGGCGGCCTAGTCGTTCAGACCTCTGGTGTGATGTACAGCCGCTCGCTGTTTGAGGCATGCCTTTTGTGCGACAAGGTGTTTCGCACAGTTGGGTTTATGGCATGCGCGCTTTCGCAGACACGATGCGTGTCCGGCTGCGGCGATGCTTGTTTCCACACGGCGGCACCTAAACTTACAGATGCCTTTGATCCCACCATGTATGCCAAGGTATCCGATGACACTCGAGCGCTCGACGAGCTTGCGGACTCACTCTCGGAAGCAGACAGCGGTGGTCGGCTCAAGCTGGCAAGCCAAAAGTTCTACTTTGCCGGACTGGTCGCCTGCATCGAGAATTTGTGTCTGAGCCCGCATGGGGTGTCGTCAATCGAGCGTTCCGCCCGCATGCGTGATATGCTCGATGCGCCTCGAACCCGTCAGATGGTCGCCGCGCTCAAGGATAACCATCGGGGGCTCGGTCTGTTGTTTGGGCCGATCGCCAGCGCCAAGCCCGCGCGCTGCGTGATGTGTACGCATCTGGCAGCTTTTCTTAACCGGACGGGCGCAAAAACCGCCTAAACGGCTCATTTCGAAACAAACTTGCATAGAATTGTTTCGAAATGCGTTCTTATACACAAAAGCCTTCAAATAGCGTTAAACTATTCAATCACTGATTGATTGTCTCCGCCATCTTTTGGAGAGAGGGTTTGTATGGCTAAAAAACGCAATGGGCGCCAGGATGCCATTAGAGATATTGTGCGCAATAAGGACGTCCGAACGCAGCGCGTGCTGGTCGATGAGCTCCGCGCTATGGGCTTTGATTGCACGCAGGCGACTGTCTCTCGCGATATTGCCGACATGGGGCTGCGTAAGCTCCCTGAGGGCATCTATGTTCTGGCAGAGGACCTGCACCTGCAGCGTATGGTTTCCGAGCTTGTAACGGGCGTTCTGCGTACCGATAATCTGGTTATGATCAAGGCTCAGCCTGGCACGGCTTCCGGCATCGCCGCCGCCGTTGATGCGGCAGAGTTGCCCGATGTGCTTGGCTCGCTTGCCGGCAACGATACGATTTTGGTTATTGCCCAGACGGCCGAGGACGGCGAGCGTCTTGAGGCGCTGATCAATAAGCTGAGCAATTCTCGCAAGTAGGCGTGCGGGTCGTGCGCTCGGCACTGTGCGCGTGACATGGTGGCTTGTAAGGGGTATCGACGTTGGTCGGTACCCCCCTTTTTTTGTTTGCCGGTATAAAGACCGTCCACCAGGTCACTTTAAATTAAAAGGCCCCCGAGCACTTTATTAAGCTGCTCGGGGGCCTTGTTGCTAATGGCCGGATGAATTTCTAGCCGACCGTATCGTCAGGCGTGGGCGAGGGGTCGGGAGTGGGCGTAGGCGTGGGCGTAGGCGTGCCGCCATCGCCGCCGGTCGAACCACCAGTGGAGCCGCCCGTCGAGCCACCGGTCGTTCCGGTGCCGCCGGTGGTGTCGCCGCCCGTGGTCTCGGTCGTCGTGGTCGTCGTGGTAGTCGTTGTGGTGGTTTCCTCTTCGTCCTCGTTCTCGTCCTTGTCGTCGTTCTCCGTCTTCTTGGTGTTGTTGGTGCCGTAGAACTTCCAGACGCTGTTGTTCTTGTAGGTGGGCGCCGTTCCGGTCGCAAACTCCTCGCGCTCGGTACCGGTCAGAACGGTGTTCATAAACCGCTTAAAGACAGGCAGGTTGGTGCTGTCGCCCAGCAGGTCCGTGCCGTATTTTTGGATGGGGATCTCACCTGCGGAATAGCCGGTCCACAGGGCGCACGCCAGCTGCGGGGTATAGCCGCAGAACCACAGGTTGGTGGTGTTGTCGGTGGTGCCCGTTTTGCCGGCATAGGGCTGGTTGACGCTCAGGGCGCCAGCAGCACCTGTACCGCTGCCCTGCATGACGCCGGACAGAACATCGGTGACCGCGGCGGCCTCGCCCTCGGTAAGCACCTGTGAGGGATTGTCCGTGTGCTGGTACAGCACCGAACCGGTACGAGAGTCAATCTCGGTGATGGCGATCGGCTGACGATAGTAGCCGCCGTTGGCAAACGTCGCGTAGGCGGCGGCCATCTCGAGCGGCGAGATCGAGCCAGTGCCGAGCGTCATGACGGGAACGTCCTCGATGTTGTCCTTGGCGGGATCGATGCCGAGCTTTTTGACGAGCGAGATGATCTTGCTGTTGCCGACGGCTTCCGCCACCTGGATGTAGCCGGTGTTGGAGGAGTATGCCGTCGCCTGCTTAAGCGTGATGTTGCCATAGCTATGTTTGTCGTAGTTTTGGACCTCGGTCGTGGTGCCCTTGGCCTTGAGCGGCGAGTTGCAGTTGAGGGTGACGTTGGGGTTCATGCCGTTTTGGATGGCAGTTGCCAGCGTAAAGGCCTTAAAGGTGGAGCCGACGGGACGCTTGGCCGTGGCATGGTTTACGTGGTTCTCGTCGGCGTTGTAGTCGTAGCCGCCCACCATGCACTTGATGTAGCCGGTCTTGGGATCGACGACGACCATGCCCATGTCCAGGCCGTCGAGCGAGAGCGTGTCGAGCTGCTCGCGAACGGCATTCTCTGCCACCTGCTGCATCGTGGGGTCGATGGTGGTCTTGACGGTCAGGCCGCCCTTAAAGAGCACGTCGGTCGAGAACTCCTGCTCCAGCAGCTGCTTAACATAGGCGACAAAGTAGGGCTGCGAGTATACATCGACGCCGCTGCCCGAGATTTCGGTCACGTTGAGGGTGATGGGCTCGGCCTGTGCGGCATCGTGCTCCTCCTGCGTAATGTGGCCCAGACGCAACATGTTGTCGAGGACCTTGTTGCGACGGGACAGCGCCAGGTCGGGGTTGACCGTGGGGTCGTACTGCGAGGGCGAGTTGGGAAGGCCGATGAGCAGCGCGGCCTCGCTCAGGGTGAGGTCGGCGGCGCTCTTGGACAGGTAGGTCTCGGCTGCGGCCTCGATGCCGTAGGCGCCGTGGCCGTAATAGATGGTGTTGAGGTACATCATGAGGATCTCGTCTTTGGAGTACATGTCCTCCATCTTTACGGCGATGTAGGCCTCGCGCACCTTACGCTCGATGGTCGAGTCGAACTGCTCCTCCTGCAGGATGGTGTTGCGCACCAGCTGCTGGGTGATAGTCGAGGCGCCTTCGTGCCCGCCGCCGAGGGTTGCCACCGCAGCACGCGCGATACCCCACAGGTCGATACCGCCGTGCTCGTAGAAGCGCTCGTCCTCGACGTCAACGGTGCCCTGCAGCACGTAGGGGGAGACCTCGTCCTTGGTGATGGACTTGCGGTTTTGCGTGTAGAAGCTCGCAATCTTGTTGCCGTTGCAGTCGACGATCTCGGTGGGCTCGCTCACCAGATACGCGTTGGCGTCGGTGTAGTCGGGCAGATCGGACAGCCAGCGGTTGACGTTGCCGACCATGCCGATGCCAAACGCTACGCCTGCAATCAGCAGAAAGCCCAAAAACGAGAGCAGGATCATGGGCAGGGCATGCGTCTTTGAACGGCTGCGTCCCTGTCGTTGGCGAGGACCCATATATTGACCTCCAGGTATGTCGCGCCGGACGGCGGATGTGCCGTCGGGGCAGGATGGACATAAGTTATTACACGATAAACCAAACGGGGCGCCCGAGGCCTCGTGTATGCTGGAAGACGGCATTTTTCAGAGTGAATGCATACCTTGGTAAGGAGTTTGCCGATGGCGATTCGGGCGATGGGGCCGAACGGACAATGTATGAACGGGTCGGGGGCCGCTGGGGCGGCGCTGCCCGAACTGCTGGCGCCGGCGGGCGGACTCGACCAGATGCTCGCGGCTGTTGCGGCGGGCGCCGATGCCATCTATGCGGGCCTGGGCGGTTTCAACGCGCGCGTGAGCGCGCATGGCTTTACGGATGACGAGTTTGCGCGCGGCTGCGCCGTGGCGCATGCCCATGGCGTGCGCGTGTACGTGACGCTCAATGTTTTTGTGTTCGACGACGAGTTGGCAGACGCGGTGGCGCTGGGAGCGCACGCGTATGCGTTGGGTGCCGATGCCTTGATCGTGGCGGATGCCGGGCTGGCTTGCGCGTTGCGCGCGGCGATTCCCGGGGTCGAGATTCACCTGTCTACGCAGGCGGGCGTTCATAGCGAAGGCGCCGTGCGGCTTGCCGCCGATGAGCTGGGGGTCGAGCGCGTGACGACGGCACGCGAGCTGACGGTCGACGAGATTGCGGCGCTATGTGCCACGGGTGTGCCCATCGAGGTATTCTGCCACGGTGCGATTTGCATCGGCTATTCGGGGGCGTGCGAGTTCTCTGCCCTTCGACGTGGCCGCTCTGCGATGCGCGGTGATTGCACGCAGCCGTGCCGTCTATCCTATGACTTGGTGGACGAGGCTGGGCAGAGTGTTGCCGCCGTCGAGGGAGATCGCCTGCTGTGTCCGCGCGACTATCTGGGTATTGCGCATCTGCCCGAGCTTGTAGATGCCGGCGTGGCGTCGCTCAAGATCGAGGGGCGCATGAAGAACCCCGATTACGTATTCAACGTGGTGCGGGTGTGGCGCCGGGCACTCGATATGCTGTGCGACGGCGCGTGGGACCCCGATATCGTGGCGGAGCTTGAGCGTGAGCTGGGTAGGTCGTTCAACCGCGGGTTCACCGATGCGTATCTGCGGGGGAGATCGGGTGCCGAGCTCATGAGCTTTGAGCGCGCGATTAACCAGGGCGTCCGCGTGGGCTGCTTGGTGGCTGTGGGCCATGAAGAGGTGGCCGTCGAGCTCGATGCCGCCGTGGCTGCGGGCGATACGCTCGAGATCCGGTTTTATCCGGGCGTCGACGCGCGGCCCGACGTGCCCAAGCGCTGGCCTCAGGTGCCCTGCCCGGTGAATGCCGCGGCGGGGGAGCGCGTTGTCGTTCACTGCAAGCGCAAGGTGGATACGGGCTGCGAGGTCTATCTGATTCGCAGCGCCGGTGTGCTGGAGCAGACGGCGACGGCGTTGGAGCGCATGCGGGTCGAGGCGGACGCGGCTGTACCTATTGAGCGCATCGTTGAGGTTCTGCCGTTTGAAGGCGATGCAGTGGATGGCGATGCATCGAAGGGGGAGCTGATGGAGTCGCCGGGGCAGGGGGTTCCCACCCGCGTGGCTTTTGCCTGGCAGCTGATGGATGCCGACCCGCACGACGAGCTCGATCTGTCCGATGCGACCGTGGTGCTCGACGAGGTCTGCCGCGCTGGCGATGCCGAGCGGACTCGGTCGCTGATGCGGCGTGCCGGGCGCGTGGTCTGTCGCAACTTGGGGCAGGTGGCGATGGCTCGCGAGCTGGGCGTGGCGTTTGACGTGGCAGCGCCGGTGTTCTGCGCGAATCGCACCACGCTTGCTTGGCTGCGCGGGCTTGGCGCACGGCGGGTGCACTTGCCTGCCGAGCTTGTCGCCAACGACGCTGGGCGCGTTGCCGGCCTCGCCGATCGCCCTGGCGTCTTGGGCCCCGTCGATGCCGATCGCCCTGGCGTCTTGGGCCCCGTCGATGCCGACCGCCCTGAGCTTATGGTGTGCGAGCACTGCCTGCTGACCGCCGAGGGTACCTGTGCCACCGATGCAACGGGGCAGGTCCATTGTCGTGACTGCCAACGCCGTCGGCAGATGCGCTACCTAGTCGAGCGCGACGGCACGCGTCTGCCGGTCGCTGTCGATGCATGCGGCAGGACGAGGATTTTCCTATCGTAGGTGCCGCGTCGCGTCAGTTTGTTATCATATGAGAGTTTATGGACTTCCAGCACCGCCGTATCCGGCGAGGGTGCTATAGCAAAAGGAGGATACCCAATGCTGTCTGTTGACGAGCAAATGCGTATCATCACCTCGGGCGCTGCTAAGATCGTCCCCGAGGCCGACCTTCGCAAGAAGCTTGAGAAGGGCGAGCCCCTCAACATCAAGCTCGGCGTCGATCCCACCAGCCCCGACCTGCACCTGGGCCATGCCGTGCCCCTGCGCAAGATGCGCCAGTTCCAGGATCTGGGTCACAACGTCACCCTCATCATCGGCAACGGCACCGCGCTGATCGGCGACCCGTCGGGCAAGAACTCCACCCGCCCGCAGCTTTCGCAGGAGCAGATCGAGGCTAACGCCGAGACCTACGTGAGCCAGGCCATGAAGATCCTGGATCCCGAGAAGACCACCATCGTGCACAACGGCGACTGGATCCTGTCGATGGATCTGGCCGGCCTGCTGCAGGTGTGCTCCAAGTTCACCGTCGCCCGCATCCTCGAGCGCGACGACTTTACCAAGCGCTACCAGTCCCAGACGCCGATTGCCCTGCACGAGTTCCTGTACCCCGTGATGCAGGCCTTCGACTCCGTGCAGATCAAGGCCGACGTGGAGATGGGCGGCACCGACCAGCTCTTCAACCTGCTCGCCGGCCGCGAGCTCATGGAGAAGATGGGCATGGAGCCGCAGATCGCGCTTACCATGCCGCTGCTCGAGGGCACCGATGGCGTGCGCAAGATGTCCAAGTCCTACGGCAACTACATCGGTCTGACCGATGCTCCCAAGGATATGTTCGGCAAGACCATGTCCATTCCCGACGAGATGATCGGCAAGTACTACCGCCTGGCTAGCTCGCTCACCCCGGCCGAGGTCGACAAGATCGACGCTGCCCTGGCTGACGGCTCCGCCGACCCCTATGAGCTCAAGCGCGCTCTGGGCCGCGACCTGTGCGACACCTACCATGGCGCCGGCGCCGGCGACGAGGCTCAGGCCGAGTTCGACCGCGTGTTCAAGGAGGGCCAGCTTGCCGACTTCCCCGAGAAGCACGTTGAGCTGATCGTCAACGACGAGGGCCAGATCTACCTTGCCGGCCTGCTTAAGGACCTGGGTCTTTCGGCGAGCGCCGGTCAGGCCCGTCGCGATATCGACGGCGGCGGTGTCAAGATCAACGGCGAGGCCGTGGCTCCCAAGAGCTACAACATCGACCCCAGCGCCCTCAAGCTGGGCGACACCCTCTCCGTAGGCAAGCGCAAGGGCTTCAAGTTGGTCTAGCAAGTAGGTCAACCTAACATGTGCAATAGGGCCGCAGCCGGAATGATTCCGGCTGCGGCCTTTTTGATTACGATGATCCCTTGGGGACGGAGGGATTATTTGGCGGTGCCGTTAAGCGGAGAGGCGTATTGTTGACCCATCGTTTGGGCATACAATGGCTATTGGTTTGCTGCGGTGAAGGTCTGTCCGCTCCGCAGCTTTTTTCTACGGTTAAAGGAGTATGTATGCCCGTTGAGGTCATGAGGACTGTGATCGAGGCCGCCGAGGGTTGCGTGCCCGTCGACACGCTGTTTACCAATGCGCAGATCGTCGACGTGTATGGCCAGCGTGTGGCGCCCGGTAGCGTTGCCGTCAAGGACGGTGTGATCGTCGGCTTGCTCTACGATGGTCGCGACGATGCTGCTGGCACCTACGAGGCAACTGAGGTCATCGACTGCCAGGGTCGCTATCTCGCTCCCGGTTTTATTGACGGGCATCTGCATATCGAGTCTTCGAACATCCGTCCCGCCGAGTATGCTCGCATGGCCGCGACGCGCGGTACTACCACCGCCATTGCCGACAGCCACGAGATCGCCAACGTTTCCGGCCTGGACGGCCTGCGCTTTATGATCGAGGACGGCCGTCGCGCCCCCATTTCCATCAAGTACATGATGCCCTCGTGCGTGCCCGCGCTGCCCGATGAGCAGGCCGGTGCCGTCATTACCGCCGCCGATATGCAGGCGTTTTTTGCCGAGCATCCGGGCGACGTTTTTGGCCTCGGCGAGATGATGAACCTGCCGGGCGTCTTTATGGCCGATCCCGAGACCTGCGCTCGTATCGACGCTGCTAACCAGACGCCGTCCAAGCAAGTCGACGGCCATGCGCCACTTGTCGCCGGCAAGGACCTCAACGCCTATGCCGCGGCGGGCATTATCGCCGACCACGAGTCGACGATCCCCGAGGAGGCGCTCGATAAGCTGTCCCGCGGCATGTATGTGATGCTGCGCGAGGGTACGTGTAGCCACGACCTTGCCAACTTGTCGCCGATGCTGTTGGAGAACCCCGCCCGCGCCCGCCGCTGCTGTTTTGCGACCGACGACCGCGCTCCCTCCGATGCGCTTTCGACCGGCATGATCGACAATGCCTGCCGCGTGGCTATCGAGGCCGGTATTGACCCCGTGGTTGCTATCTCTATGGCGTCCCTGTCCACGGCCGAGGCGTTTGGCCTGGATCACGGCTGCCGTGACCCGCACGAGCTACGTGGCGCCATCGCGCCGGGCAAGCGTGCCGACCTGCTGGTGCTCGACGACCTGACCTTTGCCAAGGCTCCGCATCGTGTCTATGCCGCCGGTGCTCTGGTGGCGCAGGACGGCACCTTTGTGGGCGAGGTTGCGCCCGAGACTGCCGAGGTTGCAGCCCTTGCCGATGAGCTGCGCGCCTCCGTTAAACTGCCCGAGCTTTCGCTCGACGTGTTCGACTATGCCTTTAAGCCGGGCGAGGCCGTGATTGACGTGGTGCCGGGCAAGGCGATTACCGGCATGGCCCGTCCCGAGACGGCCGAGGGCCTGCGCCGCATCATGCTGATCGAGCGTCATGGTCGCGGCGTGTCTCTGCAGGCTGAGGGTGCGGACGGTGACGGCCCCGCTGGTCTGGGCCTGGTCGGCAAGCATATCGGTCGCGGCTGGGTGCGTGGCTTTACCATCACGGGCGGCGCCATCGCCTCCACGATCGGCCACGATTCGCACAACGTGTGTGTGGTGGGCGATAACGCGGCAGATATGATGGCGGCTGTCGAGGCCGTGGGCCAGGGCGGCCACGTGCTGGTGCGCAACGGCGAGGTCGTGGCGCGCATTCCGCTGGCGCTTGGTGGTCTGATGAGCGAGGGTACGGCCGAGGATGTCGCCGCGCAGCACGACGACTTTATGGTCAAGGCGCGCGCCATGGGCATCGAGCCGCCGCTCGACCCCATCATGGGCATCATCTTCCTGCCCCTGCCGGTGATCCCGACGCTCCGCATCCGTCCCGAGGGCATGTTCGACGTCACCACCTTCACCTACGCCGACTAGTCATTGGGGACGTTCTTAAACGACTAGTCATTGGGGACACTCTTTGACGTGTCGCCTGACGCTGCGACCGTGGGACCTCTGGCGCGCGTGTGCTATTTGCTAGGTCCATGTAACGTTTGCGCCCGCGGAGTCTTACCTGAGCTCCCTTTGGGTACGTTGGAATTGGATACACGTTCGATTCCAACAAGCCCGAAGGGAGCTTTTCTATGTTTAAACTGATTGCATCCGATATGGACGGCACGTTGCTTGACGAAAACAGCCAGGTGCCTCCCGAGACCTACGAACTGATTTTGGCGCTACGCGAGCATGGCGTGTATTTTGCCGCATCGTCAGGTCGCCGCTACGATCGCCTGTGTGAGTTCTTTGCGCCCGTTCGCGACAAGATGGACTTTGTCGCAGCTAACGGTGCCCAGGTCTACGCCGACGGCAAAATGGTAGACCGCGAGGTATATTCGCACCTGGCGATTCGAAAGCTCGCCCAGGCCGTCGCGACGTTTCCCAATCTGCATCTTGCACTCTTTGACCGAACCAAGTCCTTTTTGCTCGATGACGAGTGCAAGTTCGTGTGTGAGGTCGATAAGGACCTTCCCAATGCCGAGCGTATTTGGGAGCTGCCCGATCCCAGCGTAAATATCATCAAGGCGAGCATCTTTTGCGACGACGGTGCCGTTATGGACAGCGCCTACGTGCTACAGCGCGAGCTCGGTCAGCTCTTTACCTTTGCGCCTTCGGGCAACGCGTGGATCGACGCCATGCAGCCCGGCGTGTCGAAGGCCTCGGGCATCGCGCAGCTTGCGGAGCATTACGGCATTGGGCGCGACGAGGTCATGGCGTTTGGCGACTCGATGAACGACTATGAGATCATTCGCTTTGTCGGCACGGGCTGCGCGATGGAAAACGCGCGCCCCGCGCTCAAGGCCGTTGCCGATCGCGTGGTGGGTCGTAACCGCGACCACGCCGTCCAACAGGAGCTCCGTCGCGTGCTGGAGAGCCTCGCCTAATCCGGCAGTTGGGGACGTTCCTTTTAATATGAGCAGGACATTGTCAAGAGGCAAAATCGGGCCT
>OFMD01001827.1_pt1 | contig 12067 bp, 15 predicted proteins | sample 1541211 | NCBI WGS metagenome assembly OFMD01 (sample SAMN04209231, study PRJEB22552) | human gut metagenome | biome: gut; material: feces | host: Homo sapiens | place: USA: Oklahoma | reverse complement strand
GTCACAAAGCGCCTTGAAATGCTCCAGGACGCACGTTTGTTCCCGGAGGAGTGGTTTATCCATGTCCGCAACGGAAAGGGCGGACGAGAGCGTTTAAGCCCGATTATAGGCAAAAATGCAGGGCAGATCATTGAACGGATAACTGATACACCGTCAGAGGAAAAGGTGTGGCAGCACGTTCATAATTGCGCCGACATCCACGGTTATCGTGCGGAGTATGCCACGGCGATCTACAAGGCTCATGCCAGGGCAATCGAAGAGATTCCCTATGACCGGGTAAACCGTGGCACCGGGCGGCGTTATCAAAGCGAGGTTTATACTTGCCGAAAAGATGAAGCGGGGAAGAAGCTGGACAAGGCTGCTATGCTGATCTGCAGCAAGGCGCTGGGGCATAACCGTATTAGCGTTGTAGCGGATAACTACATTCGGGGCCTGTAAGGAGGTGTGCCGCCGTGAGCGAGTTTGTAAAGAAAATGATAGTGGGTTATAAAGATGTTCCTGGCGGCAGCTCGGACCCAGATTGTACCCACGTGATTCTGACGCTGAACGAGTATAAAAAGATTGTCCGGGAGAGGGACGAGGCAATCCGAACGGTCGGCATTGAACGTCAGAATGCTGACCGTCAAATGAACGAAGAAAAAAAGAATGCTGCATACCAAATCAGGCAAGTGAGAGATCAGGCGGTCAAGGAAATCGCAGAAATGCAGGGAGCATTGGCGCAGGCCCAGAAGGATGCAGCATATCAACGGCACCTAAATGAAAACCTGCTGCGGATCTCTCGGGAAAGAGCTAATGCGGATCGAGGACTAAAACCGAAAAAAGAGCATACCGGATATGTTGTGATGAATATGCAGGAAAAGAAATTGCAGAGAAAGAACAGTCGGGGCTATTACACAATCACATTATGGGAAACGGTGCTGCAGAGTCCCTACTCTGTAGATTTCACTGAAGAACAGGCCAGATATCAGATTCATGAAGATCTAATGCAGCATGAAGATGGAAAAGAGTGGGCGTTAAGCAGAATTGGAATTTGTGAGAAGCCAGATCCGAAGTTCTGTGACCCATTTGAATATAATGAAATAATGGAAAATGAAAATGTTCTTGTTCGGTATCAGCTGCGTGCAAACTATCAGGCACGGCGAGGGGAGAAGACCGGCTTTTGGGACATCATATTGGTGCATCAGAAGCCGATACCACAGGTTCCGAAAGATATGAGGCCATGAGAAAAGCCGCTGTATCAAACAGCGGCTTTTCAAATTCGACAGAGTGTGCTAAAATGCCAATGTTGCCCAACTCCGGCCCAGTAATGGGAAGGAGGTGAATGCTATGCTGGAGTCATTTTGCAATCTCTTAATCGGCATCGGAGCAAGTGTAATTGGCACTTACATTTGTAAATGGCTTGATGACCGAAACAAGGGCAACTAAGCATGAAAGAAAGCCGGGAAGGTGGCACCCTTCCCGGCTTTCGCTATGCTGGAATTTTGCTAATCTCTTAGGCTATGGTCATTATACCACGCCTATCGTAGTTTATGCAAGCGGTGAGTAGAATATTATTTGTAAAAATAGCCTGCCCAGTGGACTTGAAAAGCTCTTCTGGACAGGCTATAATGAGAACAAAAAATAGGGAAAAACTCATTGATAATATATGCCCCCCTAAAGGGTAAGGCCCTTTAGATATCGTATCTAAAAATAACAAAAAGTATTCTTTTTTTCGAGAGAAAGTCGGAGGGGAAAAGGGGGGGGCGGAGGGGTGTGGGAATGTGGTAAACCTGTAAGGTTTTCCATATTTCCATACCCCGGAGCGAGGGGGAAAAGGGGAGGTGACTTTCTCTTTAAGCCGCCTTAGGCGGCGCTCTTTGGCTCCCCTTTTCCCCCTTCCCGCCCGCAGGCGTTCCCCGCCGCAGCGGACTTTTCTTTTTTGCTTCTTTTTTCTTTTGGAGGTGCTTATATGAAACAACCGAGGAAACGGGGAATAAAACCGGAAAACAGTAAAACGGTTAATCAATGGGGGCTGCGGGGGCGGATTCCGGTTGATCCGTTGAAGCCGCAGTATATTTGGGATAATTACTATGATGTGCCGCAGACGATTTACTATCTTGAAGAAAACACCAGAGAAATGACCGAAGAGGAAAAGGCTGATTTCAGGGCAGATCGAAAAGTTTTTAGCCAGAAGTATGTAAAGCTGATTGCGGATGAACGGGAGCGGTTGAGAAAGAAAGCGAGGGAGACTGAATGACGGATCAGCAGACCGCTCTGGAACGGCAGCGGGCGCTTTACCGAGAGAAGAACGCCTATTTGGATCAGTTTTTAGAGACGGTGGAGCCGTATGAGTTTTATCGGGAGATCTTCCCGAAAGGTTCTTTTGAACGAAAAGGTCATTATGAAGATGCCAAAGGCAATGCTATTGCACTGACAGTACCGAAGAAACAGGATAGCCAGAAAAATGGTGTTGCGCTGGAGATTGAGGGAGACGGTAAGACAAGAAGGCATTTGATTACCGATGAGCTGGAGGAATTGGGTGAGATCCAGAACACGGATTTTACGATCATGTCTCCTATTTCGTATTTTGGCAGGCAGCGGAGTGGTAAGAATGCCCGCTATCTCTATGCTTTGGTTTTCGATCTGGACGGTGTTTATATGCCGCAGCTCCGGGACACGCTGCACCAGATGAATAAGGATATTATTCCCAAGGCAACCTTTATAGTAAACAGCGGAACAGGTTTGCATCTGTATTATGTGCTGACGGAGCCGGTCCCTATGTATCCGCACAATCAGAAGATTTTGAAAGAACTGAAATACTCTCTTACCCGGCAGATATGGAACAGGTTCACCTCGTCTATTAAGGAGCCGCAAATGCAGGGCGTTTTGCAGGGATTTCGTGTAGTTGGTTCCGGTTCCAAGTTAGGACGGGACTATCCTGTGGTGGCGTATCGTTTTGGTGGTGCGGTAGAGCTGGAGAAGCTACTGGACTATATTCCTGCCAGCAATGGTGAACGGAAGCACCTGCAGGCGCTTATGAAAAAGAGCCGGTTATCTTTGGCTGAGGCCAGAGAGAAGTATCCAGACTGGTATGAGCGCAGGATTGTGAAGAAGGAGCGCAGAGGACGCTGGACGGTAAAGCGAGACCTTTATGATTGGTGGCTAAGACGGATTGCTGACGAGATTAAAGTAGGACATCGTTTTTATGGCATTATGACGCTGGCAATCTATGCGAAGAAATGTGATATAGACGAGGACGAACTTCGGGAGGATGCTTTTGGACTACTCCAGCGATACGATGATATGAGTGTGGAGGACATCAACCGTTTTACGAAAGACGACATTGTGTGCGCTCTGGAGATGTTCAATGAGGACTATGTGACATTTCCCAGGGATGATATTGCAAAGATTTCCGGACTCTCTATGCCAGTTAATAAGCGGAATTGGCGCAAACAAAAGCTGCATATTCAGTATATGAATATAAATAGGCAATTCAAAGTGGCAAATGGTGAATGTACTAATGGTGGTCGGCCAACGGCGCAGCAACGAGTATATGAGTGGCGCCTGCAACACCCAGAGGGCCGTAAGGCAGACTGCAACAGGGATACAGGCATTGATCCTAAGACGATCCGAAAATGGTGGGACAAGTCACTATAAAAATATAGCAAAGCAGATACATAAGAAGAGACGGCCTGCCAGGTTGTTTTTTTCTTTCTGTGGGTGCGTGAGATGCAAGAATGAATATGGCTAACAAAAAAGATGGCGAAGATGTTTTCCACGCTTTCCATAACGAGGCTCAAAAGGGAGTAAACCATGGAATTTTCAACCTCTAATGCCCAAGGAGTAAGGGTATAAAAAGATAGCCATTGACACAAGATATATATTATGATATATACTATGTTAAGAGGTGAGAGTAATGGAGACTGCAAAGATTTTTGAAAATGGAAGAAGTCAGGCGGTGCGCCTGCCGAAGAAGTTTCGTTTTAATACGGATGAAGTCATTGTGCAGCAGCTTGGCGATGCAGTGATTCTTGTGCCGAAGGAGTCTCTCTGGCAGACATTTATGGCTGGGTTGGACGGCTTTACCAGTGATGTTTTTGCGGATGGAAGAGATCAAGGTGTTCAGAAAGAGAGAGAAAATCTGTGACTTATATGCTGGACACAAATATTTGCATCTATGCAATGAAAAATAAGCCGGAGAATGTGCTTCAAAGATTAAAAAAAGAGCTTAACAGCGGGGTATGTATTTCGTCTATCACACTGGCTGAGTTGGAATATGGGATGAAGCACAGTTCAAATCCTGCAAAGAATGAACAGGCGCTGTTGCGCTTCTTGATTCCGTTGTCCATTCTTCCATTTGGTGCGGTGGCAGCAACGGAGTATGGAGCAATCAGAACCTATCTTCAGAACAATGGGACCCCAATCGGACCGTTGGATATGTTGATCGCTGCACACGCCAAATCAGAGAACATGATTTTAGTAACGAATAATGTCCGAGAGTTTGAGCGTGTGCCAGAATTGGAAATTGAAAATTGGGCGGAGTGAAGTAAGGTAAATTTATGGGGCTGGAAAAAGCGATTAGAAGCGGTAAAGAGAGACGTAAAGAATATCATGGAGCGAAGGCAGTGGATAGTGCTTGCCGCAATAACGGGGGGTGTCCTTACTGTGAATCTAATCGTCTGTATGTTAATCGCAAGCGGCTGATTGCAGCCGAAGAACAATTCCGCGAATGTGAATTTGAGAGAAAGATTTTTTCTAAAGAAGCGTTCGAGGTCATGGAACATACTATATGAGGGATGAGTATACGATGATAAGTAAAGGGGGCTGTGACTGTGGTGTCTAAGGTATTACAGATCGGTTATGAGCCGGAGCGTGATCGCCTGACCTGGGATGGCTGGGATATTCATTGTGGCCAGGGTATGGATGTGTTGCTCCCAGATCGGCTCGATGGAGGCACATGGCGGACTGTATCCTTTGAGCACAATGATGAGGGATGGTATATGCCTGGGTATCCTGGTGTGTCTCCAATAGGACTTTGGGCCCGTGAGAGATAGAAATAAAGTAAGCCGGCTCCCTTTCAAGGGAGCCGGCTCTAAAATTAACATTTAAGATACTTCAACGCTGATTGTTCCAGAGATATTTTTTTCTTCAGCTTTAAGGAAACAACCCCATTCAGAGAGGTTCCATAGGGTAAAGGTAGTGCAAATTATCGGCTATATTCGGTGGATTGTGACGGACCAACTTTAAAAGCCCCAATGACTGTGACACCATCTTCTGCATACAACGGAATTGTAGAAGGAATACTTACCTCATCATCAGGAGAAGTTTTCTTTCCAACAGCGTCCAATTCATCCGCTAACACATAACCGTGCACTCCATTGACACCAATCGCTTCAATAAGATCCGGGTTCAACCAGCCAGAACCATAAGTCTGGCCAGCACTGTTTGTTTCAACTGTCCCTTCAATCGGAGCAGATACTGCAGCTCTGGCACTTGCAGGGGTAATTCTCGATACATCAAGGCTTGGAGTCCGGTTGGTCGAGTACTCGTTATATCCGTTTCCATTATATAAAGCGAATTTGCCTTGCGAGAACACAATCCCTTCAGCCGGGTTCAAAAAAACATCAAATACACCTGTGCATGTGCCCATTGCATTACCCTTTCCAGTATTGTAAGTCCATCCACTGGAACTCCGCAATGAGTCATTTACATATACGCGAGCATATACCCCCATATAACCCGCCGGAATGTTTTGGCCTGAAGAATAATTGGACGAATAAATTTGACTGATTCCTCCAACATAAGAACCTTCGAAGCTCACATCAGGATCGACCCAAACCGATGCTGTAGCAGTGTACTCGCAATGATCTACAGGACAAGTTTTCTTCACGCTGGTTGATACTGCGGGTGTACTCTCGTTTGTCATCGCAAGAGCAGGCACGCAAAGTGCAACAAGGAGTGTGATCACAAACGAAATGCTGGCAATCTTCTTTATCATATAAACTCCTTTATATCTTGTGTGGGTAGGAACATTCAATACAATGTTACCGGTCCATTGGAATCATCTCCTTTCCCTTTTATTAAAATTGTACGGATAGGTTGCGTTAATGTAAACCGCACTAAGTTTACATTAACGCAATTTTTGATTGCTCTTTGAAAAACTGGAGATTTGATATATGTGACCTTTCCCAGAGATGATAAATTGAGCAAAGACCTGCTTTGCTTTAAAAGCGGAAGAACACGTTGTTTTTCCGCTTTTTTATATTGCTATACATCTATAAATATAGTAAACTACAAATATAGTTATCTACAAAAATATGAAACTACAAAAATAGGAGCGTGAGTACATGATTATTGCAGTAGCAAATCAAAAGGGCGGTGTCGGAAAAACAACCACGTCCCAAGCGCTGGCTGCAGGACTGGCAGCGAAGGGGTACAGGGTTCTGGGGATTGACCTCGATCCGCAGGGAAATTTCTCTACGGCCTGCGGAGCAGAGAACTATAATACCCAGACGATTTATGAGGTTATGAAGCGGGCGGCCAGCATTCAGGATGCCATTCAGCATACGAAGGGCGGCTATGACGTTGTTCCGGCAAATATCATGTTGGCCGGAGCTGAGCAGGAACTGTCCCAGACCGGCAAGGAACACCGGCTGAAGGAGGCCGTGGCGCCGGTGGCCGGTGACTATGATTTTATCGTGATTGACACACCGCCTTCCCTGGGTGTGCTGACGGTGAACGCTTTTACCTGTGCCACCGATATTCTGATTCCGACAACAGCAGGAATTTTTGCGACCGCCGGGATCTCCCAGCTCAACGAGACCGTCACCAGCGTTCAAAAGTATTGCAATCCGGCTGTCAAAGTGAGAGGGATTTTGTTTACGAGATTTAATCCGCGGGCGAATATCAGCCGGCAGATGAAGGAACTGGCGGAGCAACTTGGCGAATACATTTCTGCGCCGATTTACAAGACATACATTCGATCTGCTGTAGTGGTGGAGGAGGCCCAGGCGAACAGCCAGGACATTTTTGACTATGCCAACAAGTCTACGGTGGCAGAAGACTATAAAGCATTTATTGACGAATTTTTGAAAGGGGTAAATGAATAATGGCAGAGAAAGCAAAGTTTGATCGGGAGGCTGCGTTCAAGTCTATCATCGGAGCAGGACGCCAGAGCGAGAATGCTGTTGTTGCTGAAGAAAAAAATGCAAAGAAAAATAGTGACCGGGTGCAGCGGGCCTATTATCTGGATAGGGATATTGATAAGGCGCTGCGTAGGATGGCGCTGGAGGAAGGAAAGAACTTGACAGAATCAGTCAATGATGCTTTGCGAGCTGGATTGATGAAATATCTGTAAAAAGCAAGAAAAAACGAAAAGGCAATCTACGATTGCCTTGATGTAAACCGCAAGCGGTTTACATGATGGGGCTTGATGAAATAGAATCGGGATGAAAAACATGGAATTAAAAGAAAAACTTGTCGCTTTGCGTAAAGAGAAGGGGCTAACACAATTAGTTGTTGCGGAGAAGCTGAATGTTTCCAGACAAGCTATTTCACGCTGGGAATCTGGAATGGCGTTGCCATCTACAGATAATCTTAAATGCTTGGGGGCATTGTATGGGGTTCCAGTTGATTATCTAATTAACGAGGCAATCGAGAGACCTGTTTCGGAAGGCGATAATAAAGAAATTGAAGATCAACAGAGGCGGAAAAGGCTTTTAAGAGGAATAGTTGCCATTATTAGTATAATCCTCATTGGGGCAGTATTTTTTTACATTGTAGTTTCTTTTAGAGAAAAGAAGACAGAAACTATACCAATTGAGGATCTGCAAATGGAGAAAGATGATAGCTATCCTTCAGAAAGCTTTTCAATGAAATGAATTGATAATTGTAGAAAGGGGGTGAAATATATGAAATCCAAAAGATTTTTATGTACTGTGTTAGCTTGTGTAGTGATGATTAGCTGTATTACCAACGCAGCAGCAATCCAGGAAGAAGTTGCAGACGATTTTGTCGAGTACAATACAGAATCAATTTTGACTACAAGAGCTATCGGTGAATTTGAGATGACGGTTTCTGCTAAAACAAAAGCAATTGCAGATAATAGTTTATCGTTAGAGGCCGGGGACACAGTTCGGATCAATGCAAGTTACTCACCGGATGGAAGCGTTGATTTTGGTTTAGTTGATGAAGATGGAGTTTTTCATTATATTAACGTGAAAAACGGAAGCATTGATAAGACCATCCGGATTAGTGAACGTGGAAAGTATAAATTCCAGGTCAGGAATAATTCTTCGGTAGCAGTGAAGGTCTGTGGGTTTGTGAGGTACTAATTGGAGAGTGTACAGATGTGCAGATGAATAGTAAGCATAGTATATACAAAATATTTTTTGAAAGGGATATATATGCTTTTGTATGTTTAGGTGTTGTGATTTATAAGGAACTATTTATGTCCCATGGATTTTTTCTAAAACAAGTATTGCCTGCGTTAGGTCCGGTATTTTCGTTTTCCATGATGACATATTTATCACTTACAGTTTTTCATTACCTCTGCAAAAAAAGCAAATATTCTCGATTAGCGGTGATCTTTTTAATTGCAATTTTGTGGATTTTCCTTTGTGGTGTATCGAAGGCGGCTACAGTTTTAACTGGAAATAATTCATCCTATTTTGCTTTACTGGCGTGTGGGTATTCAATTTTCCTTGATGTATTGAGAAAAAATAACGTTAAAATTTAAAGTGGAATGCAGAAGAAAGGAAGGCACCGATATGAAAAAGAGAGTCATTTCAGGAATATTTGCAATCGTACTTTCTCTAAGCTTGACGGTTCCAACATTTGCTACGTCGATGCAGCAGAATGAAACGCAGACTATCAGTGCCAAAGGGAAAATACTTATTTCAGATCCGTGTACTGGAGAAACATGGGACTGGGAGTTGGAGACTTCTGATATTTCCGTTGAGAATATTAGCGGTATTGCGAGAACAGGGATGGCACGTGGGCAGACGGGAAATGCGGAAGTAAACATTGATATTGCACAATATCTAAGCAAAACGATGACTCGTCCCATTGATACAGAGACTGTATCTTATGACGATGTTACTATAACGGTTGGCCTAAGATATTCTGCAGATGAAGCCAACAATACAGTGTCTATTTATCGTGCATATGGATCAACCCCAGATAATGGTATGTTTTATGCCACAAATAAGAAATTCTATTATTCAAATCCGTCTGTTTTCGACCCGATAAAAAAGACACCGACTGGCACATCATGGTCATATAGTACGGATTCAACAGCGGGATTTTATTATGCCGATGTTGCTCCATACGCATTACTGGATTGTAGGATTACTGTTAGAGGAATGGAATCGAGTGGCCGGGATGTATCTGTGATCTGTGAACTCACATTTGCTTAGTTAAAGATTAAGTGGACACAGATGATAACCGGAAAATTAAAGTAGTTGATAATGAAACGCGAGCATATAGCAGTGTGAGTAGCCAGTCTGCGAGATATTGATATGAAAAAACAAAAGCAAGAAAAAATCATAGATGTTATAATCGCATTTGGAGCATTGCTATTCTTTTTTCATTGCATTAAAAGACAGGAGAATGCTGGAGTAATTATTCTGGTTTGTATTGTGGTTCATTTAATATCAGACAGGAGGGTAAAATGAAAAAAACATTCAGAAGAATCTTTGCAATGATTTTGACAGTGGCCTTGGTAAGCTCTTTGGTACCAGCAGCAATTGCTGTGGATATGGATGAAAAAACTGACGATGAGGCAGTTATGACGTCGGATGACGGGAGGGAACTGAAATTTGTCCTTCATAAGAGTTCAGACGGAGATACATACACAATGTATTTCTACATGGATGATGAGCTGATCAGAACCCATACAATTGAACCAGGAAAGTCTATCAAGACGGAAGATTTAAAAACGCAAAAAGTTACAACAACCCAAATTTTGCCCAAATTTGAGGAGAGTGGCGTCGATAGTCAAGCCAACCGTGTACCTGTTAGATGGACACACCTCGGCTATATGTACTATCAAAAATCTGCAGATTTTGGGTGTGAAGCGGCTGCAGCCATTTCGTGCAGAGCTACAGATAGTAGAAATTCTGTCTACTATGTTGATACGGCTGTAAGTAAAGCCGTCGATTATGCTGTTGCGTTGGTTGCTGGTGTTCTTTTAGGAGAAGCAATCGGTGTGTATTTTGCATCGGAAGCAGTTGCAAATACGATTGCTCAAAAAATTGTAAGAGATATGGCAGTAGGAACAGGTGCAGGTATTATTGGCGATTCGTTTGGAGGAATGTTTAGGGAAAAGTATGAGTGCGTTGTAACAAACTATAGAATTTCTACACAGGTTGTTGGGACGGGAATCTCAAACACCAGTAAGGTGACATATGATGGTGTCCTGTATACAGTGGATTACGGTGAAAAATCGTATGCTGAAGAGAGTGATGACACCTACAATCCCAAAAAATGGAAGTCTGTTAAATTTGCAAAAGAAATTTGGAAGGATTCTATTCCTGGTTCTCACACATTCCCGGGTGTTAAAGGATACCCGTATGATTATCCCCTGTGATGGGCCATGTGTCATTTATACAAATATAATTAGCCCATTTGACATGAGTGAATAAAAACAGAGAGGTACTAATCTTAGTACCTCTCTGTTTTATAGATATAACGGTTTACCCGTTTATATATGAACGGGTAAACCGTTATACGGTTAATTCTGTTGTTATGTTGACAACCTCCGCAACGTATGGTAAGATGTTCTTGGATAGGAAAGGCTGCGGTAGACGCTGGATCGAAGCCTTGAAAGAAAGGGGGTATGGATGGCGGCTGCGAGTGGTGTGTGATTGGCAGCAGAAGTGAAGAACGAAGCTCGTCTGGGCGAGGGTAAATAGTAATTAGGCCCAGAGCGTCTTGGCTGGCAGATCTGCCGGTCGGGGGTTTAGCAATTTGCTAATCAGAAGCCACTTCAGGTACGATACACCTGTGTGATGCGTGGGCTTGCCGTAGTAACCTTTGTGAACTGGAAAGCGCATCATGGACCCGGTATTAGTAATCCTTTTGAACGTGCCGGTAAATAAAACGTATCTGTTCCTATCCACTTTCTGATAGTAGCCGGAATACTGTAGATCTTCCGGAGAGCTGCTTCCTCTACAAAGAAGCCGACAGAATCTGAACTGCCGTAGATCTCAATAAAACAGAGCTGCACACATAAGCAGATTAAAAAAAGTGTAGGGAGCAATCCCAAACCCGTCATACATAAGACGTTAAAAAGTGTATTTTGCCGATTGTCGAGTCTCCGAATGGAGCTGGCATGAGGCGGCTTAGCTTGAACGAAAAATATAGAAGTCTATAAAACTAAGAAAATAGTTATGTAGTTTTATAGAAATATAGATTTATATAAAAATAGATGCACGAAAGGAAGTCGGAATGGGACGTAGAAATAAAGCGTACTTCAAGGACCTGCACCAGCAAGCCTATGACCGGCTTACCGGGATGCAGGCCTTTGGCGAGAGCAAAAAAGAGGCGGTAGCCAATGGCACAGAGAAAGATAAAATATTTGCGTTCAACACCTATAAGAGCTACTGGAAACATACCAAATATTTTATCAAGTACATCAAGGAGAAGCATCCGGAGTGTACCACGCTGAAGAAGGCAAAGAAGTATGCAAATGAATGGCTTCAGACCAGGGTGGATCAGGGGCTTTCAGCGTGGACAGTGCAGCTCGAAGCGAAAGCGTTGGGAAAGCTATATGGGATTTCCCCGGATGACGAGAATTACTTTAAGCCGCCCAAGCGAAACCGTGAAGAGATTAAACGGAGCCGAGGGGATCGGGTGCGAGACAAGCACTTCTCCAAGACTAATAACGATGAACTGATAAAATTTTGCAGAGGAACCGGTCTGCGGCGAAAGGAACTGCAGGAGTTGCGGGGGAAGGATCTGGTGTCCAGGGCGCAAATTGAGGCGGAGATCTCCGAACTGCAGAAGATCCCGGAGGAGCAGCGAGCACCGAGCGTCACAAAGCGCCTTGAAATGCTCCAGGACGCACGTTTGTTCCCGGAGGAGTGGT
>OFMD01001823.1_pt1 | contig 12108 bp, 5 predicted proteins | sample 1541211 | NCBI WGS metagenome assembly OFMD01 (sample SAMN04209231, study PRJEB22552) | human gut metagenome | biome: gut; material: feces | host: Homo sapiens | place: USA: Oklahoma | reverse complement strand
GTCTTGCTGAAGCAGTCCTCGCCGCCGTCACAGGTCTTGTACTCGATGTTCTCTGCGCCCACGATCACCGCGTCTTCCGTGATGATGAGGGTGGCGGTGGGATCCACAACCAGCTTGCCCTCGATGGTCAGCTTGCCATCGATGACCACGTCGCCGGTCACGGTGACGGTTTTCCCTGCGGGAACACAGGAACCGTCGTTGAAGGGGATGTCGGTCTTGCCGTCCCAAACCACGGTGGGAATCTTCTCCAGATCGCTGGTGGCAACGACCAGATTCCGCTGGCTGTTCAGCACCGCCACGATCTCCGCATCGGGCCGGAAGGCGTTGTACCCCAGGTTCTTCAGGGCGCCGTTCAGCTCCACATAAGCGGGGCCGACCCAGTACTGGGCAGTATAGTCGGAGTTGTAGATATAAGCGCCCAGGGCCTGGCGGCCAATGTAGGTCAGCCCTTCCGGCAGCTGGATGGACTCCAGAGGCACGGCGCTAAACGCGCCATCGCCAATGTAGGTCACGCCGTCGGGAATGTCCACGGTGGTCAGGGAAGAGCAACTCTGGAAAGCAAAGTTGTTAATCCGCTTCAAGGTGGAGGGGAGGGTCACGGAGGTGGCATTGTAGTTGCTAGCCAGGCCGTAGTTGCCGATATACTCCACGCCTTCACCCACTACAATACTCTTTTGCATGTTGCCGGCGAAGCCGCAGTCGCCCCACTCCTCCAAGGTGCCGGGAATTTCCAGGGTCCGGTCCGTGTTGACCGTCAGGCCGATGGACTTGGCGTCCCAGCCCAGGTAACCCATGGCCTGGTAACCTACCACCTTCAGATTCTTGGGCACATTGAACTCCGTAACATTGAACATCTGGTCAAAGGCCCGTTCGCCCATCTCCTCAATGGTATCCGGGAGATTCAGCTTCAGAATATTCTGGTTTTGGAAGAAGGTGCGGTCCCTCACACTGGTGACGGTATAGGTCCGGTCATCGCCCTCGCAGTAGACTTCAGCGGGAATGGTATATTCCCCCGCCGTAGCGCTGCTGCTGAAGCCAACTACCTGTACCTCCGTATCGGAAATGGGCATATAGGAGAAGGTCCCGTCTGTGAAGCTGACGCCGTTGTAGCCGGTGTAGGGCACGCCATTCAAGAGGATCTCCTGTCCGTAGCCGCTGCGCCGCAGAGCAGTGGCCGTCTCCTCCGTCTTGACGTTCATCACAGGAGCTTCGCCCGCCTCCAGGTTCCAGGTACGGAAGCCATCCTTGCCAATGGTCTTCACGCCGGAGCCGATGTTGATGGTCTTCACGCCCTTGGCGTAAATGTAAGCGTTGAAGCCGACCGATTCCACGGTATCGGGAATGTCGATGGTCTTCATGTTGGTGATCCAGGCAAAGGCCCAGTCGTCAATCTCCGTCACAGAGGCGGGAATGGCAATCTTCTCCAGGCCGGAGCCGTAGAAGGCAGCATTGCCGATCTTCTTCAGGCCGCTGGGCAGGCTGATGCGCTTCAGGGCTGTGCAATTCCAGAAGATACCCATCGGCAGCTCTGTCATGTTGTCCGGCAGCTCCACGTAGGACAGCTTCTGGCAACCATAGAAGATGTAATCGCCATACTCCGTCACACTTTCCGGCAGGGACAGGGATTCCACCTCTGCGTTGTAGAATGCCTTATTGCCAATGTGGGTCAGGCCCTCTGGCAGATCCAACGTGGCGATTTTGGCCTTCTCGAAGGCGGACTCGCCAATCCACTGAATGCTGGCGGGCATTTTGTCAAACTCGGTGGCAATGAACGTATCAAAGGCGTAGGTGTCCACTTTTTCCAAGGTATCCGGCAGGGAGATCTTCGCCAGCTTCATGCACATGAAGAAGGCGCTGTAGCCCACATCGGTTACCCCCTCGGGAATCACCACAGAGGTGATGCCCTGGTTGTTGTAGAAAGCTCGATACCCGATGGATGTGACGCGGAAGGTCTTTCCGCTGTACTCCACCGTGGCGGGAATTACCACATCTCCAGTCAAATCCGGGTAATTTGCCGCGTAAGAGCTCGCCTTGCTCTGATCCTCAAGCAGCTGTACGCTGTCAGGGCCGATGACCTTCCAATACAGGCCGTCTTCCGTCTGGAACCGGTCGTTCAGCTGGGGAGCCTCGCCATAGGTGAGGAGCACCGGGGTGCCCTTGCCCACCGTAACCCTGGCATAGGCCGTCAGCCCGGACATTGCCGTGGCAGAAATCATGGTCTCGCCATCGGCCACACCGGTGACCACGCCGTTGGCATCCACCTTGGCCACAGACTCATCCTGAGAGGCCCAAGTGAGCTTGGCGTCCGCCAGGCGGGCGGGCTTAATGCTAACGTTCGCCTGCTTGCTCTCGCCAACCTTCAGGTTGAGGCTCTCTATGGTCATGCTCTGGGGACCCAGGTCCACAAAGGTCAGGTTGGAGTTATAGGCCACATCCTCCAGCAGCAGGCCAATGCGGCCGGGGTTCTTGCCATCGGCAGCCAGCTCGCTGGCCAGCTCCGTCACGTCAAAGGTGAAGCGGGTCTTGGCGCCGGTCTCGGTGATGGCATCAAAGGCTTCCGCCTCAGCCAGGTACCAGTACTCCTGGGTGCTGTCAATGACACGGAGCCGCTGGATGTAAAAGTCATCAGATGCTACGCCGGTGAGATAGACGTTACCGTCCTCTTCATAGAGCTGCACATCCTCCAGCGTAGGCTTGGTGTTATCCAGATAGAACTTGAACTCCTTGGTCTGGGGTTCTGTGGAACCAACCGGGGTAGCCTGGATGGTGTAAGTGTACCATTTGCCGGACTCTGCCCAGTCACCGGCGTCGTTCACGCCGTCCTTCATGGTGCGGCCGGCCCAACCGGGGGTGTAAAGGAGAGCCGTATACTGGATTCCCGACATGGTTGCCGCGCCATAGGTTTTGCGCACCATGCCCAGGTCGCCTGTGGTATAAATCAGATTCCCGTCCTCATCGGTGACGGTCTCCTCCACGCTGTAGACATTCCGCAGGAGGCTCACCCGGGCCACCAGCTGGCGATTGCCCCGCTGAGGACCATAGGCCATCTTGGATTCGTTATACGCACCGCTGGTGTTGTTGACGCCTACAAAGTAACCGCTTCCGGCGGCGTCGATATCCGCCAGGGCCGTACCCAGCATGTTCTGCTGCTCGCCCGGGTCGCCGTCAAACACCGTGAGGCTGCCCCAGTCGCCGTAGAAGCCCAAGAAGGGGACGCTGAGGGAGACGCCCTCGTCATCCTCGGCAGTCAGGAAGGTAAAGCCCTCCACATAAGAGCCGTTGGGGAAGTTGTCGTCCAGATACTTTTTACCGGCCTCCGTCAGCTGGATGGTCACGGTGAAGGTAGCATCGCCGTTGGCCGCAACGGTCAGCTTGTTATCCGTGAGGCCTGTGTAGGTGACGTTCACCTCACTGGCGCTGAGCCGCTTCTCGGAATTGGCCACATAGTTGAGGCCATTGAGCTCTGTGATGGTTTCCACCAGAGCTGCGGTATCCAGAGAGTAGGTTTTGGCGCCATCGGTCAGGTTATGTACCGTCGCAGTGTAGGTATACGTACCGTTTTCGCTGGATCCCACCTCAGCCTTGGGCCGGTTAGAGCCCTCTACGCTGAGGTACGCGCCGGACACGATGGCATAATACACATTGGCCACGCCTGCGCCCTGACGGCGGACGGAGAAATAAGTGCCGCTACCATTGTCCAGGGAGGGAACAGCGGTGGACATAAGCAGGCTGTTGGCCAGTTCGCCCAGCTCGAAGTCCGACAGATTGGGGTAGGTCTCTTTCAGATACTGGCGGAGCACGGCAGCCTCGCCGGCCATGTGGGGGGTGGCCATGGAGGTGCCGCTCATGGTCTCGTAGCCGCCGCCAATGACGGAGGAGTAAATCTGTCCACCAGGGGCAGCAATTTCCGGCTTGATGGTGAGGTCCGGAGCCGGTCCAATGGAGGAGAAGGAGCTGACCTGATAGCCGTTGTAATTGAGAGCCTTCCCGTAGTAGTCAGCGGAGAAGGTGATCTTCTTTTCCGGCGCATCCAGCATGGCCTGCACGTCCTGCTTGGCAATGGTGATCACCGGGATGGAATGGCTCTGCAGGGAGGCATAGAACAAGCCCTCATCGGTGTTGTTATAAATGATAATGGCAACCGCACCCACTGCGGCAGCGTTGGCAGCCTTCACGTCAAAGTTGATGGAGCCACGAGCCACCAGGGCAACCTTGCCGGTGAGGTCCAGACCCTCAAAGTCCTTTTCCTCGCCCAGGCCGGGAACCGGCACATACTCCAGGGTTTGACCTTCCATGGTATCCAGGATGTTGGTCTCCACCTGACTGTCATAATCTACGCCGCCGTTATACGGGATTTTTGTTTCACCCAGGGCAAAATGATTCCGGAAATAGCCCACATTGTCCACAGACGCCACGCTCACCGAGGCCTCCAGGGTAGACGGAGAAGCCACAATGGCGCTGTCCGGGTACTGGGCCAGGGTCAGCTGGGTACCGGCGGGGTTGTAGTAAGTAGAAGAAGTCTCGTTACCAGCGGCAACCATAACATTGACGCCGGCTTCCTGGGCCCGGGTGTATACCCCATAATAGGTGAGGTAGCTGTCGGTCTCTTCTTCATTCTCGTCGCCGTACTCGGTAAAGCCGGCGGGGGAGCCCAGGGACATATTGATGGAGTCAGCGCCCAGCTTCACGGCGTCGTCCACACCAGCCAGGATGATGTCATCACCGGTGGAGCCGGAGTTGTCCGCGAAAATCTTCATAATCATGAGCTGTGCATTGGGAGCCACGCCCTTGAAGTCATCGCCGTTGTTACCGGCAACCGTACCGGCCACATGGACGCCGTGGGACTGGCCCACTGCCTCGGCGTTGGGGTCGCCGCCGGCATAGTCGTAGCCGAAGGGCGCCTTCTCGTTGATGTATACATCGTCTACGTTGGACACGCCGCAGGACAGCTTGCCCTTGAGCAGCTGCGCCACATCGCTTTTGCTGTACTTACCACCTGTGGGCATGACAGAGAACGCCTCGTGGTCGGCGTCAAAGCCGGTGTCCAGGATGGCCACGATGGTGCCGGTGCCGTCGTAGCCCAGCTCGTTGGCCTCATTGGCGCCCACCATGCCGGTAGAGCTGGTCATGGAGATGGTGTACTCGTCTTCGCCAAAGGTGGTGGGCAGGCTGTACTGCTCGGCCACAAAGATCCGCTTCACGCCGTCCAACTCCCGGGCCCGGGCGATGTCACCGTAGGGCATCTTCATGGAGAAGCCGTTGAGGACGGTGGTGTAGGAGTACTCCAGGTCGGAAGCGCCGTTCACAGACTGGGTGGATACCGCGCCGCTCCAGGAGCGGATCTCTGCCTTGATGGCGTCCTGGGTGCTCCGCAGCTCCCGCTCCAGGGCCACACCCTGGGTGGAGGCTGCAAAGCTCTTCACATCGGTGGGAGCAGCCTCCGCAAGGGGGGCGTCTTCCAATTCTACAATGACAGTGACCATGTCGCTGTCCTGATACTGGTTGCTCTCGCCAGTGATTTCCAGGGCGCTATCCTCTGAGAGGTCGCCCTTCTCCGGACGGAGCAAGACTTCCTGGTCCGCAGGGGCCAGGTTTTCTTTGGTTGTCCATTGCGCGGAGATCCCATCTTCCGCCGCCTGCACCGCCGGAACAAAGCCCAAGCCGGTCACAAACAGGGAGAGGATCAAGAGACATGCCAGTAGTCTTTTCTTCATCGTCTGTCTTCCTTTCTGCTGTGTTAAATTTTACGCGAAGCTGCCTTCGCTGTGGGTGTATTCTAACACATCAAATCGAAAAGCGCAAGTGTTTCTTCTATTTTTTTCGAAATTTTTTTAGATTTCTATGGAACGATTGCTGAAGGGGAAACAGCCTATCTCTCCAATCCCCCCTGCTTTTCCCCCATTTTCCCTTAAATTACCGTGGTTTTCGTCTTAAAATCAGCTACTTTTAGATATTTCCGCTACCCCGCTCCCCATTTATCATTCGATAGCTGCCGCAAAAATAAGCCTTGACACTTGTAAAAAAACAGACTACAATGTACTTGTTCCATATTGGTCGAAATATCGGGCGCCCACGCACCCGGCGTCTACCAGGAGCGCACCGCCCCCAATGGAGTCGCCCTCTGTTCAGGGGCAGCCTCCCGGGCGCACCAGCAGACGCCGGTCCCAATCTTGAACAGCATTCCGGCAAATCCGTACCCGCCCAATCCCCATCCGCAAGTTTCTCACAGCCCGGGTGGGCTCCAGCGCCGGTGCGTCCGGGAGGCCGCACCCTGCCACCCGGTTCCATCTTCCCACCACAACCCGCCGCCAGAAATCGAAACAGTGAAAGAAAAGGGGTCCCCCATGAATATCCAATTTTTAACGCGTATTTGCCCGGAAGCCGAATGTATTTTTCTCCTGGAGCGGCGTTTCCGTCCAGGTATAGACGCCCAGAACAACATCGAGCAAGTCCGCCACTATTTGTCAGACAAGTACGACATTCCGCCTTTTGAACTGGAGCCGCTGCTACAGCCCCTGGCAGAGGTTGAAAATTATGTAAACTCCAACCTGTCCGTCAGTGAAGAGCGCCTCCGTTTCTTTTTCACCCCCCGGGGCAATGCCCCCAATTCCCTGGCCTGGTCTCTGTACAACGCCATCAAGCAGGACAGCCAGTACGCCAGCTTGTCCGGCTCCCAAAAGCTCCGCACCGTCAATCAAACTCTACAGCATTTTCTAGATGTGCCCGAGAACGCCCTTGACCATGTGACATGCATAAATGACCTGGTCCAATTCCTCATGAAAAATGGATGTACGGAAGATGTGAAATGGGTCTGCACCGCCCTGTATTACTCTATGGACGAGTATCTGGAGGAGCTGGACGTGATTTTACGCAAGGCCACCGGCCTGTTCCTGGAGCATCTGCCGGAGGTCACCGATCTGTGCCGCCAAACCGCCGCCTATGCCAAGGAGCAAATCGGGGACGATCCCAGTCGCGTGTTCCACAACCTGAACGTCGCCACTCAGCCCAGCGCCGTCACCGTCTATCCCTGCCTCATGGGCTTCCACGGCCTTAGCTGGGATTTTGCAGACTCCCGAATTTATTTTGGAGTGTATTATGAGGCTCTCACCAATCTCATTCAAAAGTACTCCGACCAGTCCGCCAGCCTGGTGAGCAGGCTGAAATCCATCGGTGACAAAAGCCGGTTGGAAATTCTCCGGTCCTTGAAGGCCGGGGAGTGCAACGGCCAGGACATCTCCGAAAAGCTGGGCCTGGCCCCCGCCACCATCTCCCACCACATGAATCTCCTGACCAACGAGGGCTTTGTCACCACCACCAAGCGGGGCACCAGCACCTACTACACTCTGAATCCCCCTACCCTGCGCCGCTTCCTCCAGGAGCTGGACCACTGCCTCCTGTAAATTCTTACATGCGCTCCCGCGCCAGTTCATTTTAGACGGCGGCCCTTCAGTTGATGACATGGACGTCACCTCCCGCCATCCGCATTGGTCCCTGCATAGATGCGCAAAAACAAGATTGGCTCCTGGCAAGGGAACCAATCTTGTTTTTTGGGCAATCCGCCCTGTCACGCAGAAAGAAAAGAAAGGACTGTGAAGGATTTAGGAGGTTTCGAAGAGGAATCCCCGGTCAGGACCCGGCCAAGGCCCGGCCCAGGGCTTTGCAGGCAGCGTCTGCCTCTTCGTCAGGCGCTTCCTGGCAGATGACACTGGCAGCAGCCAAAATGGCGCCAGCCTGGACGCAAGAGCCTTCCCAACTCCGCATCCACTCCCCATCGCCCCAGCCATAGGAGCCAAACAGAGCAATGGGTTTGTCCCGGAGCTGGGGCAGGCAGGCTTCGAACATGGGGGCAAACTCGTCCGCCTCCAGCTCCTCCGCACCCATAGCCGGGCAGCCAAAGGCGATGGCGTCAAAAGAGCCCACCTGGCTGGCGGAAAACCATGCAGCGGCAATTGCCTCTGCCTCAGCCCCCGCCTCCTGGGCCCCGGCAGCCACCTGTCGAGCCATCTGCTCGGTGTTGCCGGTTCCGCTCCAATAAACAACTGCGATTTTCTTCATGATGTGCAACGCCTCCGGTGTGAGAAAAATCCTGGGTTAGCCAGAGCTAACGTTTGGGAGGAATGGCGCTGCCCCGGTGAGACTGGCAACCTGCCGGGGCGGCGACAGCCTTGGGAGGAAACAAGATGGGTTAGCTCTGACTAACCATAGGATACCATACCGTCTCTGGTTTGTCAAGAAGTTTTTTCTTTTTTTTGAAAAGACGCCGCCAGGAACCTTACCGGTGCAAATGAACGTTACATTCTTGCCCCAGGTTTATGATTGAAGGAGAAAATCGTATAGTTCGTCCACCTCCTCCTTTGCAAGCTCCTGGGAAATTTCCGTCTCCGTCTCCCCCAATATCAGCACGCCGGATGCTTTGATCTGAATGCTCTGATCACAGTCTGGTTTTCTCTCGGTACAGAAAATCCATACGTCTGTTTGGGTATGCCGGGCCCAGGTAGAAATTCTGGGTGTGCCACTCTCGTCCCGGTACAGATATGCTGCCCCATAGAGATAGGCCGCCGGCAAGTCCGAAACCACGGTACATCCATATCCATCCGCCTGGAATTTTCTTTGCAGCGTCTTTGCCAGGTGTAAAGCGGTCTGGCTGGCCGGTGTGATTGCGATGCTGGCGCAATCTGCGGGAAACTGGTATTCCGGGAAACTTTTGCAGCAGCCTTCCTCCCAAAGAAGAACCGGTGGCAGGCCGCTTTTGGCAGGAAACGGGCCTGCGCACAGAAGCCCTGGGCATTGCTTTTCATACAGCCAATCCAGGACGGCGTCCATCCCCTCCCCAGTGGCAGACGGAAGAAGGACGGTAGGAATCCCAGGATGTTCCCGGAGGGCCTGCCTCCACTGCGCAGCCGTATGCGCCACAGCCCGCACGGTAAAAAACAAATCCTCCTGGCAGACCGGAGCAGCGGATGGATGGTAGACAATCGCTTCTGTAATAAAATCCGGCCGGCTTCGGGAGATATCCACCTGGCGGCCGGCCAACTTCTCATACACTTCTGCAACAGTCAGAGAAAGCGGAGGGCTCTTCCGGAGCAGCTCATGGACCGCAGCCGTGACCACCGGCGCAGCATAGCTATTGGTCACCTGGGTTTCATAGACCCGGCCTGTGGGACTGGTCAGCGTGTGTCTGGACGATGCAGTAATCTGGACCTGCTCTGGCCCCGCCGCATCCTGCACCGCATACTGATACCCAGACATCTGTGGATCTGCAGAAACACCCAGCACACCCATCAGGCAGGCCGGAACGGTATACGCATCCCGGTTGCTGTGGGCCGCAACCACCATCTGGTTCCCCCGAATCAGCTTTGCAAGGATGGGGCAAAGCAGCTCATAGTCCGAGGATAAGGTCGTGCCAAGACTCAGGTGAATCAAGGGGATCTTCTCCCGCCAGCACCACTCCAGGGCAGCCGCCAGCTGCCCGACCGACGCCCGCAATTTGGGGGAGGAAAAAATTCGCAGAGAGCAGATTTCGGCCTCAGGCGCGTACATATGCAAGATTTGCGCACTGGTGGTGCCGTGGTCCGTCAGAACCGGCTCATCCTGGCGGCGCTGGCGGATGGTCCCGTCCTCCAGCACACACAGGTCGTTCCGCGCCGGAAGGCTGGGAACCACCTGGGGCACAACGCCATCGTCAATTAATGCAACTCTCATGACAAGGCCCCTTCTCCTTTTTCTGCCTGGGTCTCAAAATGCTCCTTTTGGTACTGGAACAGCTCTGCAAACCGGCCGCGCTGCTGAAGCAGGGCCTCCCGCGTTCCATCCTCCAGAACCACACCGTGCTCCAATACCACAATCCGGTCCGCCAGGGAAACATTGGACAGGCGGTGGGAGGTAAAGAGCACCGTTTTGCCCGCTGTGAGCTTTCGCAGCTCTTCAAACAGCCGGTGCTCGGCCTCCGGGTCCAGATTGGAGGAGGGCTCGTCCAGGATCAGCGCCGTGTGCCGGCGGAAAAAGGCACGGGCCAAGGCAATTTTCTGGTACTGTCCTCCAGACAGTTCCATACCATTCTCATCAAAAATCCGGGTCAGGTAGGTGTCCAAGCCCTTAGGCGCACGCTGCAGCAGGTCATCACAGCCGCTTGCGGAAAACGCCTGCTTCGCAGCGGCAACGCAGTCCGGGTGTTCCGGGTCTGCAATGGTCAGGTTTTCCAGCAGGGTGAAGCTATAGCTCTGTTCATCCTGAAAATAGGCGCTGAAATGCTTGCGCAGCTCCAAAATCGGATATTCCCGGATATCCACGCCATTGACCCGAATCACGCCGCTGTCCAGCTCATAAAAACGCAGGAGCAGCTTGATCAGCGTGGACTTTCCGGAGCCGTTCAGCCCAACCACCGCCACCTTTTCCCCTGGGCGAATGGCAAAGGAGACATGATCCAGCACCTTTCGGCCGGTCTTGGGGTAGGAAAAGCACACCTCGTCAAATTCAATGGAGCGCACAGCAGAAAGAGGCCGGGTGCCGGTGTCCAAAACGTGATTTTGGAACTGACGAATGGATTTCAAATTTGTAATCTTCAGCTGATTGTCATAAATCTGCATGACGGCGCTGAGCAAAAGGGAGACGCTGGACCAAAGCTGGGCAGCCAATCCGGTATACAGGGAGTAGTCGCCCACGGTGGCGCTGCCTGCCAAGATTTGCATGGAAATGTCCACCCCCACCCAGGCAGCCACAGCCTCCGGCAGGAATTCCAAAAGACTGGTCAGAATGCTCCTGCGCCGGTTCATGTCCCGCCGCGCTTCAAACATGGTTTTCCAGAGGCGCTGGTACTTCTCCTTCAGGCGGGTGCCTGCGTGGAAGAAGCGAATGCTCTGAGCATAGCTGCGGCTGGTGGCAATAGCCTGCAAATAGCCCTTTTGCCGTTCGCCGTTGATTTGCTCCAAGCTGAGGTGATAGAGCAGCTTCATATACCTGGCCCCAGCTATGGAGGAGGGAATGGCTGCCACAATCATCAAAACGCCATAGAGCAGATTGGCCCGGCAGACTACCACACATGCAAGGAACGCAGAAATCCCGGCGCTCACAGCGGATAAGGTATTCCACAGCAAATTCTCAATGGCATAAGCATCCCGGGTGCAGGCCGTCAGCTTGTCATAGTAATCCGGATCATCAAAGTATTCCAGATCCATACCAATGGCCTTTTCCATCAAATAGGCCGCCAGCTCTCCCTGGATCATATCCTCATGCATGGATTGGGCGTACACTCCGGCCTTTTGCACACCCCCGCGCAGCAGCGCAAGAGCCAACATGGCGGCAGCCAAAAGCAAAACCTCCCGCTGCCCCCCCAGCTGCGCGCCGGAGAGCATGTCCAGCAGACATTTCCCCAGCCATGCAGTCACAATTCCAATGACGGAAGGGAGAAGGTTCGACAGGAGGCGAAGCGCCGTATAAAAGGGAGAAGTTCTCCAGGAGAGGGAGAAGCAGAAGGAAACGGCGGACAAAAAGGCTCTGGCATCTTCTATCCGGCGTGTTTTCATGTTGCTTCTCCCCCCATCCGGTTCGTACTGCAGGGGCCGTCGTATGGTCAAAAAGCCCCCCCTTTGTTTCTTATAGGATAGCAGAATTTGACTGAATTTGCAAATTATTTATCACGGGTATGGAGTTTTGGCCCCAATCCCAGTCACGCCTCCAGAGCCAAGGCCCCGTCCTTCATACGCCAGACCTCGTCTGCCTGGGCGGCGATGTCCATGTCGTGGGTGACTACGATCACGCAGCGCCCTTCCTCGTGAGCCAGCCGCAGGAGGATCTCCATCACCTGGTTGCCGTTGGCCGTGTCCAGGTTGCCCGTGGGCTCGTCGGCCAGAATGATCCCTGCACCGGAGGACAGGGCGCGGGCAATGGCCACCCGCTGCTGCTCCCCGCCGGAAAGGTTCGCGGGGTACCGCTGATGCTGCTCCTCCGAAATGCCTACAGATGTAAGTAGTTCTTTCGCCTTTGCCTTGGCTTCCTTTTGCTTGACCCCATTGGCCTCCATAGGGAAGCACACGTTTTCCAGAACTGTCAGCAGTGGGAACAGCTGAAAGGCCTGGAAAATCATGGCAATCTCCTGCCTCCGGCAGCGGT
>OFMD01001807.1_pt1 | contig 12199 bp, 9 predicted proteins | sample 1541211 | NCBI WGS metagenome assembly OFMD01 (sample SAMN04209231, study PRJEB22552) | human gut metagenome | biome: gut; material: feces | host: Homo sapiens | place: USA: Oklahoma | reverse complement strand
GGGGCTCACATAGTAGGAGCCGTCCAGCGCATACTTAGAGCCCTCGCTGTCGTCCACGGTCCGCTGGATGCCATCCAGGAACACGCCGTCGCCGGTGGTGTAGAACGCGCCGTCGCCGACGAAGACGGGGTTTTCCTTGCCCTTAAACTGGATCCCCAGGATGACCAGCAGGACAATGAAAACACCCAGCGCTACGAAATACGCTATTTTGGTGCTTTTCTTTTCCATGTGTGTGATTTACCTCCTCACAAATTGGTGGTGAATACCATCAGCCGGCGAAACAGCGTATCTGCCCCGCCAACCTCCTGTATCATACCGTTACGCTAAGAAATTGTCAAGTTCTTAACGTCATATTCCATTATTTTAACAAATTGTGAACTCCGTTTTCGTCGTTTTTACAAGAGAAACCGGGCGGCAAACACAGCATCGTGCGCTTTTTACGGCAGGCGGCACAAGTCTTTCCGGGTCCGCGGACGCAAAAAGAGACGCCGGTGCGGCGGCACCGGCGTCCCCTCTGTTAAGTAAGCGTTTGTTTATTAACAATTCGTCAAGAGACTTTACAGGAAGAATTCCTTTATCTGACCGTACAGGATGAGGACCATGATCAGCGGCGTGATGAACTTGACGCAGACCTTGAAGAAGCCGTAGCTGCCCATGACATGACCGGACTGTTCCGTCTCTTCCTTGACGAACTCGGGGCCGATCTCCCAGCCGATCATCAGAGACATCAGCAGCGCGCCCAGCGGCATCATAACGCCCTCGGACAGCGCATCCCAGAAGTCCAGCCAGTCGGCAGCCCAGGTCTTGGGATTTGCAATGTTCAGCAATTCCGCAGGCGAGAAGCTGCTGGCACCCAGACGGTCAGCGCAGACCAGGATGCAGCCCAGGCCCACACAGGCGGCGGCGATGAGGGTATAGCTCTTGCGCTTGTCGCCCTTGCCCTCGTCGCGGGCCTTATCCACAAAGTGAGCCACGATGACCTCCAGCAGGGAGATAGAGGAGGAGATGGCGGCAAAGACCACCAGCAGATAGAACAGGATGCCGAAGATGGGGCCGAGGCCACCCATGCGGCTAAACACGTTCTGCATGGTGACGAACAGCAGGGACGGGCCACCCACTGCGCCGGAGGGATCCAGAGCGAAGCGACCGGGCAGCACGCACAGGCCGGCCATCAGAGCCACCATCGTATCCATGACCACGATCAGCAGCGCGTTCTTCTGGATGTTCTCCTTCTTCTGCAGATAGGAGCCGTAGGTGATCATGGCGCCCATACCCAGGGACAGGGAGAAGAACATCTGGCCGCCGGCGGTAGCCAGCACGGTCAGGACGTCGGGTGTCTCCTGCTTGAAGGTCACGATGCGCTGCATGACGCCGTTGATCTCCACCGCGGACATTTTCACGCCATCGATGACGGCGGAGGCGGGAACATAGTATCCATTTTCAGTAGCCCAGCCGGGGGCAAACATGTACTTCAGGCCATCCAGGGCGCTGCCGTGGATCACGTGCTCCACCAGGGAACCGTCCGCCTGGAGCACCTGCACGGTGGTGTCCACACCGTCCAGCGTGCAGGCGCGGATGATGCAGATCAGCAGAGCCACGAACAGGGCAGGCATACCCACGGAGCAGACCTTCTCGATGCCGCCGCCGACGCCGCCGAGAACGATAAGCATAGTCAGCACCACGAAAATCAAGCCATAGATAATGGCCTCGGTGGTGCTGGACATGAAGGCGCCGAACACCGCGTCGCCCAGAGAGGCGCTGGCCGCGTCCGCCGACGCGGCGGCGATGGCACTGGCGCCAAAGCCCGCGCCGAACAGGTCGCCTACATTGAGCACCACATACTTAATGCAGTAGCCGCCCAGAGCGCAGTAGAAGAACAGGATGAAGAAGGCGGACAGGATGCCCATCCAGCCCATCCAGCTGAACTTCTTGCTAAGGGCCTTATATGCCGCCACAGCGCCCTTGCCTGTCTTACGACCAATGGCCAGCTCGCCCACCATGACGATGAAGCCGCAGCAAACAGCCAAAATGAGGTAAATGATGAGGAACGTGAAGCCGCCGCAGGCGCCCATCTTATTGGGGAAGCCCCAGATGTTGCCCAGGCCGACCGCCGAGCCGACCGCGGCCATCAGGAATCCGAAATTGGATCCAAAGCCTTTTCTTTCTTCCATTGTTTTCTCTCCTTACAAGTTTCCCCCGCCGCGCCGCGGCGGGCGTGTTTGTATCTTACTGCGAAAAAACCGCCCTGTAAATACAGGCAGGCGTTTCTTAACACGGTGACAGCGGAAATGCGGGTTTTCTTTATCCGTACATTATAAATTTTCCGTAAAGCGTCGGTTCGTGTCGGCAGATATTTTCTCCAAAAGAAACACACCGCATATGAAAAAGACCGCCCGCAGGCGGTCTTTTCTTCTCGGTATGTATCAGTCTCCCTCGCGCATACGGTAGCCGACGCCCACCTCGGTGAAAATATACTGGGGGTTGCCGGGGGTAGGCTCGATCTTGCGGCGGATGTTGGCCATATTTACCCGGAGGATCTGATTGTCGGTCTTGGCCTTGGGCCCCCACAGCTCCCGGATAATGAAGTCGTAGGTCAGGACCTTGCCGGCGTACTTGCCCAGCAGGGCCACGATCTTGTACTCATTGACGGTCAATCCGGCGTTCTCGCCGTTCATCAGCACCTGGTGCTTATCATAGTCGATGGTCAGATCGCCGGTGACGAACTTGCCGGACTGGGCGATCTGGGTGTTGGAAAGGGTGGTGCGGGTGTGGCGGATGGCGGTGCGGATGCGGGCCAGCAGTTCGGAGGTGCCGAAGGGCTTGACCAGATAGTCGTCGGCGCCGTAATCCAGGGCCTCCACCTTGTCGTGCTCGTGGTTGCGGGCAGAAACCACCACCACCGGCAGATTGGACCACTTGCGGACAGATTTCAGCACCTCCATGCCGTCCATGTCGGGCAGGCCCAGGTCCAGGACGATCATGTCCGGGCAATGGGAGGCGATCATGGTCAGGGCCTCCTCGCCGGTGCGGACAATGATGGTGTCGAAGCCGTTGGCGGTGAGGATCATGGAGATAAAGTTGCTGATGGACTGCTCATCCTCCACGATCAGGACTTTGTCTTTAATCTTCATCGTTTTCTCCTTTCATGGGCAGGGTCACGGTAAATACCGCGCCGCCCTCCTGTCTGTTGTCTCCCCGTATCACACCGCCGTGGGCCAGCACAATGGTGCGGCACACGGACAGACCAATTCCCATGCTGCGCTTGCCGTCACTGCTGCGGTCGCTGCGGGCGGAGCCGTCGAACAGTCGGGGCAGCAGGTGCTGGGGAATGCCGCGGCCGTCGTCCGCCACAGTGAACACCGCGCAGTTGCCCTCGCTGGACAGGGTCACGTCGATATGGTGGGTCTCGCCGTGGATGACGGCGTTCTCCATCAGGTTCACCAGTACCTGCTCCATCAGCAGGGGATCCATGGGCACCATCATCAGTTCATCCGGCAGATGGACACGGATATCCACCTCCGGGTAGTGCTTGTGGGTCTTGGCCACGGCGGACTCGATGACCTCCTCCGCCGGCTCCGGCTCTTTCTTGACCTTAGCCTCCTCAGAGCTTATGCGTGTGATGGACAGCAAATTCTCTACAATGCGGATGAGCCACTGGGCGTCCTCGTTGGTGGATCGCAGCAGCTGCTGGCGCTGCTCCTGCGTCAGTCCGCCGTCCTGCTCCAGCAGAACGTTGGTAGCGCCCACGATACCGGTCAGCGGCGTGCGGATGTCGTGAGACACGGCGCGCAGCAGGTCGGCATACATCTTTTCGCGGTCGGCCTCCCGGCGCACCTGCTCGGTCTGCTTGGCCCGGCTGGTAACGGTGGCGGTCAGGATGGAGATGGTCATCATCACCAGGAACGTCAGCGGAAAGCCCGTCAGCGTAAAGCTGATATGCCAGAAGGGGTAGGTAAAGATGATGTCCACGCTGAACATCCCCACCACTGCCATGATGATGCCCAGCAGATAGCCGTCCGTCCAGTAGGCGGTAAGGAACACATCCAGCAGAAAGATCATGGCAACGTAGCTGGTGTCGTTGTGCATATCGAAGCTGCGAAGCAGCAGACAGCACATAACGGCTACCAGGTAGAGTCCCAGTGCTTTCAGCACATCCATGCCGGAAAAGCGCAGACCAATGGTCCGCAGCAACTGTCTCCGGCGGGCTTGTTTACCGGTCATAGCCGCCCTCCCCTCCTTTTGATGACGTTATTATAACATACATTATCGCTAAGGTAACGCTAAGATATCGTTAAGGTATCACGAATATCTCATTAAGAGCAACCGAAAATAACAAATAAGAGACGGCGTTGGCCGTCTCTTTTCATCTTTGCTGCGCGGGGATCAGGCTTTGCGATCTATGTGCAGGAGGCGTTTTCTGTCGAAAAACACCCATAAAAAAGCAAATCACCACGCTTTCGCGTGGTTTCCTCATCGGTATGCCTTACCGCTGGCTCACTTCCCAGTCGCTGTCGGCAAAGATCATGTCATCCAGGTCACCCCAGATCCAAGTTGTCGTCATGGTGATATCACGCTCCTTTCTTCCGTTTTATAGTGTTATTATATGCCGCGGCAGCCCGGATAACAAGGGCAAAATTGGATATTATGTATAAAGCTTTTGTAAACTTTTATTGCACATTGCACAATACCTATGGGTTATTTCTGTGTAACACTCTTGCGCTGTTGTGTGCTGTATAGTATAATAAAGTGTTCAAGCAGTCTTATGTGGTGAGGTGAGCACCTGATGAGAGAGTTTCACGGCGGCGACTATGATGTGGCCGTCATCGGCGCGGGGCACGCGGGCATCGAGGCCGCCCTGGCGGCGGCCCGGATGGGCATGAAGACCGTCTGCCTGACGGTGAGCCTGGACGCGGTGGGGAATATGCCCTGCAACCCGGCCATCGGCGGCACCGGCAAGGGTCACCTGGTCCGGGAGCTGGACGCACTGGGGGGCGAGATGGCCCGGGCGGCGGACAGGGCCTGCATCCAGTATCGGATGCTGAACCGGGGCAAGGGTCCCGCCGTATGGTCCCTGCGGGCCCAGGCGGATCGGCGGAAATACCAGCAGGTGATGAAGCACACGCTGGAATTGCAGCCGGGGCTGACGCTGCGGCAGGCGGAGGTAACGGAGATACGCTGCGACGGGAACGGCCATGCCGCCGCCGTGGTGCTCCGCACCGGCGCGGTGCTGGGCGCCCGGGCGGTCATTCTGTGCACGGGCACGTATCTGACCGGGCAGACCATCGTGGGCGAGTGCATCGAGGCCTCCGGGCCGGACGGCCTGCACCCGGCCAACGCCCTGACGGACAGCCTGCGGGCACTGGGACTGCCCCTGCGGCGGTTCAAGACCGGCACGCCGCCGCGGATACACCGGGGCAGCGTGGACTTCAGCAAAATGGAGCTGCAGGAGGGCGACCCGGATCCGCTGCCCTTCAGCTTTGAGACAAAGAACGTGCCGGAAAACCGGGCGGTGTGCTACCTGACCTACACCAACGAGGAGACGCACCGGATCATACGGGAAAATCTGGACCGCAGTCCCATTTACTCCGGCGTTATCGAGGGCATCGGCCCCCGGTACTGCCCGTCCATCGAGACGAAGGTGGTGCGCTTTGCGGACAAGCCCCGGCACCAGCTGTTTATCGAGCCTATGGGGCTGGACACCGAGGAGCTGTATGTGCAGGGCTTTTCGTCCTCTATGCCGGAGGAGGTGCAGCTGGAGATGCTGCACACGGTGCCGGGGCTGGAGCACGCAGTGATGATGCGGCCGGCCTACGCCATTGAGTACGACTGCATCGACCCGCTGGCGCTGCTGCCCACGCTGGAGGTAAAGGCGGTGCCCGGCCTGTACGGCGCGGGGCAGTTCAACGGCTCCTCCGGCTACGAGGAGGCGGCGGTGCAGGGCTTTGTGGCCGGCGTGAACGCGGCGCTGAAGCTGCAGGGCCGGGAGCCGCTGGTGCTCAAGCGGAGTGAGAGCTATATCGGCACGCTGATCGACGACCTGGTGACCAAGGGCACCGAGGAGCCGTACCGCATGATGACCAGCCGGTCGGAATACCGGCTGCTGCTGCGGCAGGACAACGCCGATGCGCGGCTGTGCCCTATCGGGCACGAGCTGGGGCTGGTCAGCGATGAACGGCTGGCGGCGGTGGAGGCCAAGTACGAGGCCGTGGCGAAGGAGATACGGCGGCTGGAGCACACGGGCATACCCGGCACGCCGGAGCTGAACGCCCTGCTAACAGAACGGGGCACCGCCGCCGTGGACAGCGGCTGCCGCCTGATCGATCTGCTGCGGCGGCCCCAGCTGACCTACGCGGACCTGACAGAATTCGACGCAAATCGACCCGACCTGCCCGCGGAGGTGCGGGAGCAGGTGGAGATCACCGTGAAGTACGAGGGCTATATCCAGCGCCAGCAACGGCAGGTGGCGGAGTTTGAGAAGCTGGAGCGCCGGAAGCTGCCGCCGGATATGGACTACGACCACATTCAGGGTCTGCGGCTGGAGGCGCGGGAGAAGCTCAGCGCGCTGCGGCCTTTGAACGTAGGGCAGGCCGGGCGGGTATCCGGCGTGTCACCGGCGGATGTGGCGGCGCTGCTGATCTGGCTGCAGACACGCGACAAGGAGGCGGACGCATGACGGCACATGAGCTGACCCACACCATACGGAACGATATGCCGGTGTATCCCGGCACGGAGCAGCCCCGGCTGACCACCGCCTGCACGATCGACCAGTGCGGCTACCGGGAGACGCTGCTGCATATGTTCTCCCATACCGGCACCCACATGGACGCCCCGGCCCATATGCTCCGTGACGGTACGGCGCTGGACCGCTATGACGCGGCGAAGTTCGCCGGTCCCGCCGTGGTGGTGGACTGCCGGGGGCAGCGCGCCATTACTCTGTCCCTGCTGCAGAGCTATGACCTGAACGGCGCGGACTTCGTGCTGTTCTGCACCGGCTGGGACAAGAAGTGGGGCACGCCGGGCTACTATGAGGGCTTTCCCTGCCTGACGGCGGAGGCGGCGGCATATCTGGCCGGCCTGCCGCTGAAGGGCGTGGGCGAGGACACCATCTCGCTGGACCCCTGCGACAGCGTGGATTTTCCCAACCACATGACACTGCTGGGCGCGGACTTTGTGAACACCGAGAACCTCAAGGGGCTGGACAAGCTGCTGGGCCGACGCTTCACGTTCGTTACGCTGCCCCTGAAATTTGAGAATGCCGATGGCTGCTCCTGCCGCGCCATCGCTCTGGAGGAATGACAATGGGTAAACTGCGGTTCCTGTTTGCGCTGTGGATGGCAAAGCTGTCCATCCCGGCGCTGAAGATCACCCGCCACAACGGCACGGACTTTCCCGGCAGCCTGGCGGTGAAGCTGTGTCCGGACTTTTTGAAGTATATCGACAAGCCGGAGCACATCATAGCCGTCACCGGCACCAACGGCAAGACCACCGTGGCCAATATGCTGAACGACGTGCTCACCGCCGAGGGCAAGACCGTACTCAGCAACCGGGCGGGCAGCAACATCATCTCCGGCGTCAGCACGGCGCTGCTGAAGGGCTGCGGCCTGCTGGGCCGGATCAGGCCGGAGTACGACCTGGCGATCCTGGAGATCGACGAGCGCTCCGCGCCCAGGATCTATCCCTATGTGAAGCCGGAGCACATCGTCATCACCAACCTGTTCCGGGACTCCATCATGCGGAACGCCCATCCGGGCTACATCGCGGACATCCTGACCCGGTCCCTGCCTAAGGAGAGCAGGCTGATCCTCAACGCCGACGACCTGATCTCCTGCACGGTGGTGCCGGAGAACCAGCGGGTATATTTCGGCATCGACCGGCTGCCCACCGACGTGACGGAATGCGAGAACCTGCTGAACGATATGCGTATCTGCCCCCGATGCGCCGGGAAGCTGCGGTATGAATACCGCCGCTACCACCACATCGGCCGGGCCGTGTGCGAGAGCTGCGGCTTCCACTCCCCCGACTGCGACTATCTGGCCACAAAGGTGGACACCGCCGCCCACACCATGTGCATACGGGAGGCGGGGCAGGAATACCCGTACACCCTCATCACCGACAGCCTGCACAACATCTACAACATGGTGACGGTGATCGCCGCCCTGCGGCAGCTGGGCTATGACCACGGCACCATCGCCCGCCGCATGGCGGAGGTGAAGATCCCCGCCAGCCGGCTGTCCGAGGAGGATATCGGCGGCGTAAAGGTCATTATGCAGATGTCCAAGGACAAGAACGCTCTGGCCTGCTCCCGCAACTTCGACTATATCCGGTCCAAGCCGGGGAAGAAGGAACTGCTGCTGATGATGAACTGCCTGGGCGTGGCCAAAAGCTGGTCGGAAAACCCCAGCTGGATGTACGACACAGATTTTGAATTCCTGAACAGTGACGATGTGACGTGCCTGGTCTGCGCCGGGCCGCGGGCCTATGACTACCAGCTGCGGCTGCTGCTGGCGGGCATCCCCCGGCAGAAGATACGGCTGGCCGAGGACGAGTTCGCCGCCCTGGAGCTGCTGCCGCTGACCCCCGGCGACGACGTGTATCTGCTCTACGGCGTGGACGGCACGCCCCTGGCCTTCCGGGTCAGGGAAAAGCTGAAGGAAAAGCTGCTGGCAAAGGAGGGCGCGCAATGAAGGCGGAAATTCTGTTTCCGGAGGTCTGCAACCTGTACGGCGATCTGCAGAACATCTACTATCTGAAGCGCTGCTGCCCGGCGCTGGAGATCATAGAGACGGACCTGCACAGCAAACCCCGGTTCCTCACGGAGGATGTGGCGCTGGTCTATATGGGCAGTACCACAGAACAGGGGCTGCGTCTGGCGGCGGACGCCCTGCGGCCCTATGCCGCGGACATCGCCGAAAAGGCGGACGCGGGACAGCTGATCCTGCTGACCGGCAATGCGCCGGACGTGTTTTCCGCCGCCATAGAAAGCGACAGCGCCGACACCATAGAGGGGCTGGACATTCTGCCCGGACGGGTGCGGTACACCATGATGAAGCGGCACAACAGCTTCTTCCTGGGCACCTTTGACGGTATGGAGGTCGTCGGCTTCAAGAGCCTGTTCGGCTTCCACTACGACGCAGCGGAGACGGAGGGCTGGTTTGACACCGTGCGGGGCGTGGGCCGCACGCCGGAGTCGAAGCCGGAGGGCTTTTGCCGGGGCGGGCTGTACGCCACGGCGCTGATCGGTCCGCTGCTGATTCTAAATCCTCCGCTGTGCAAGTGGCTGCTGCGGCAGATGGGCGCCGAGGACACCCTGGCCTTCGAGGACGCGGCCTTCGCCAGCTTTAACAAACGTGTGGCGGAGTTCAAGGAGCCGGGCAGAGGTTTCCAATACTCGTAAGCAAAAAACATCCCCCGGTCGGGGGATGCTTTTTTATCAGAGCTTTTCGGACAGTGTTTCGTCCAGGCCCACGCCGTAGAGGTTCTTGGCCGAGCAGCCGGCGCGCCCGCCGCCGGCACAGGCACAGGCGCACGCACAGGCGCAGCTGCTGGCGCAGGCACAGTGGCTGCCTCCGCCGAAACCGCCGCCGCCAAAGCCGCCGCCCCGGCTTCCGCCGCCGAAGCCGCCGCCACCGCTTCTGGGCGGTCTGGGCTTTGTTTTGGTGCCCACGCTGCCGGGACGGGGCCTGCCGTCCGGCCCGGCGGGGTACCACAGGTGGTTGACGAACACATACCGGGTGCCGAAGCCGCCGGCGTAGCCGTCGCCCCGGCGGGCGGCGGAGATCAGCACGATAATAAAGATCACCACAAAGATCATCACCATCATGCCGACGATGGCATCACCGGTGTCGTCCTCAAAATGCTCGCATGGCACGTACACATAGGGGTCGTAGTCGGAGGGAATGTTGTCCAGGCTGTTCTCCTCGGACAGCTGCACCGGCCAGTTCTCGTACCGGGCAGAAACGCCCATGGTCTCGCCGTAGCCCAGATCCTCGGCGGTGCAGATCAGCTTGTCCCCGCTCCGGACGAACTCCGCCGACGCGGTGCCGGTGCTCTCCAGCTGGCCGGTAAGCCCGGCCGGGTCGTTCCACACCAGTGTCATCTGTCCGATCTTCGCCTCGTCGAACCACCCGGCGGTGTAGTCGTAGGTCACAGCGCTGCCGTCCAGTTGGTACATATACTCCTGCACCCAGGAGTAGGCGAAGGTAAAGGTCTCGTCCTCGTCGTAGCCCTGGGTCAGGTAGACGTACATATAGCTGTTGTCGAAGTCCAGGCGCTCGATGTTGTCCGTCTGCGCCGCCACATCCCGGATGGAGCCGTTGGGTACGCCGATCTTCAACTCCTGACCGTAGGGCAGCTCCTCCAGCGGCGTCCACTCCAGCTTCACGGTGATGAGCAAACTCCCGTCCGCCGTGTTGGGCGTCACCATAACGCCGTACTGCTCGATGTAGTCGTAATCTGCCCATGCGGTGGCGGTAAAGCAAACCGCCGCCAGTAAGACAAGCAGCAGAACGTGCAGTTTCTTCAGCATAGGGTGCCCTCCTCCCGGTTGCTTTCACGCAGTTGGCACAGCTGCTCCATTTTGGCGCTCTTGGCCCGGATGGCCGCGCAGCGCTCACTCTGCCAGATCTTGTCCCAGTCGTCGGCGAGGATGTTCCCCAGGGGTTGGCTGCTGAGCCAGCTCTGGCAGGGGATCACGCCGCCGTCCGGGGCGATGGCCATGTTGCTGAGGCAGGCGCCGCAGCTGGGCACCAGGGTCAGGCCCAGGGCGCGCAGCGTCTCCTTCTTCAGCCAGCCGGGGCTGGTGAAGTCCAGTTCCATTTCCAGCTCCTCCGTCACCGCCACGGCCTTTGTCAGTACGTCGGTGAGCTGCTGCTCGGTCAGCGCCGTGGCGCGGCTCTCATCGCCCACCGCGCCGCCGGAGGGGATCAGCCCGGAGCAGGTCACATAGCGGACGCCCAGACCGTGGACGAAGCGCAGCATCTCGTCATAGGCAGTATTCAGGCTGCACAGGGGCGTGTTCACGGACACGGACAGCCCCGCCGCCACAGCGGCACGGATGCCCGCCACGGTGTCATCAAAGCCGTCGGCACCCACCAGAGCGTTGTGAATGTCCTTATCATGGCTGTAGAGCGTCACCTGCACGCTGTCCAGGCTGGCGTCATACAGCTTTTGGCACAGCATGGGCGTCAGCAGGCGGCCGTTGGTGTTCAGCCGGGTGACGAACCACTGGGCGGCATCCACCAGCTCCACCAGGTCGGCGCGCAGGGTGGGCTCGCCGCCGGTGAACGTCACCTGGGGGATATTGGCCGCGCGCAGTTTCGTCAAAATCTCTTTCCACTGGGCGGTGGTCAGCTCCGGCATATCGGACAGGGGCTGTCCCGCCGCATAGCAGTGCAGACACTTCTGGTTGCAGTGCCACGCGCCGTCACGGGTCATGGCGCTGACCATCAGGTCCATACGGTGGGGCGCGGTCATCTCGGGGGCGTACTCGCCCAGCGTCAGCGGCGCGACCTCCGCCTCCGGCGCCTGCCCCCGGGCGATGGCCACCAGGGACTCTATCATGATCTGCAGGTCCTCCGCCAGACGCTCCTTGGGCGTGAAGGGGTAGACCTTATGGGTCCGGGCCACCGCGCCGGCGGCCATGGCGTTCCAGTCGCTCTCGGTGATCTCCAGCCCAGCGAAGGGCTCCAGCCGGTCCATGAAGCAGGAGAGCAGGATGGCCCAGCTCAGGTTCAGGGGCACCAGCTTGCTGCCGTTGAGCAGCAGCAGAAAGGGCGCGTTCTCCGCGTCCTCACGGGGTGGGATCATGTGGATACGCACCACGCCCCGGCCCTTGGGGTCCAGGGTGATGTGCCGCACACAGTTCAGGTGCTGCCGCCGGTAGCGGCGCTCCAACATTGTAGACACAGGCAGTCCTCCTTTATGAAGGCGATGTGGGGATAGCTATGTGCAGTATACCACAGCGCGGGGCAAAGCGCAACAGGACGCACAGTGAGGCAGCGCGTTGGCAGGGCACACCAAAAATAAAGCCACCTCTGCGGGGGATTTATTTTTGGTGGACCTGAAGGGATTTCCCCCGCAAGGGGGATAAACTTCGACTCCCGCAGGCCGCAGCAAAAATAAATCCACCCTTGCGGGTGGTTTATTTTTGGTGGACCTGAAGGGATTCGAACCCTCGACCTCTCGGATGCGAACGAATTAA
>OFMD01001801.1_pt1 | contig 12240 bp, 10 predicted proteins | sample 1541211 | NCBI WGS metagenome assembly OFMD01 (sample SAMN04209231, study PRJEB22552) | human gut metagenome | biome: gut; material: feces | host: Homo sapiens | place: USA: Oklahoma | reverse complement strand
CCGCAGCTGCCGGAGCGGTGCTTGAGCCGCAAGGCGGGAATTGTGCGGTGTTGCCTTAGGTTTTACCAGGTTTTCACCAAGAAGCACTTGTTCTGCCCGGCGAATTGGGATATAATAAAAGGGTTACAAACAGCTTTACCTGCCATGGAGGGCAATGAATGATGAAACTGGCAAAACGTGCAGCTGCACTTGTGCTGGCAGCGGTTCTGGCGCTCAGCCTGACCGCCTGCAGCCCCAAGGAAGTAGCAAGCAATCTGATTTTGAAAACGGCAGACCTGCTGGGCCTGCGTGAAGAAGGTTCCGATGACGATGAGGCGGACGAAATTGTGGCGCAGCCCGGCGGTGAGGTGAACTTCCCGGATGGGCTGCAGGATACCTCGGTCCACTGGAACCAACAGGTGCAGGATGGGACGCTGTATGTTGCGTTTAACAGCATCCAGAACCGCAACACTGAGTATTTTGTGGCGGGTTCCGATACCGTGCAGGTAACGGGCTATGGCACCACCGAATCCACCGGTATTCTGGAGTTCAAGGTGGCGCTGTGGGAACTTTCGGAGGATAAGGCAACCACTTCCTATGTGGCGGGCACCACGGTGTATTTCCCGACCGGCGGGGAGTGCAGCACCTATACCATCTCCGGCTTGACCCCCGGCAGGCTGTACAAGGCCAATGTCAGCTATGACTCTGGTATGTTCTACATTACCGGCGGCGTGAAAATTGAGGGCATTGGCAGCGACGACCTGGTTGCCCCGGATGCAGAATAACCAAAAATGAAGCGTGCCCCGGCGCAGCGGTCAACGCAGACCGACGCCGGGGCATTTTGCGGATATGACTGAAACAAAAAAGGAATCAAAAGATGAACTTTGATAAAAAACAGCTGCGCAACACCCTGCTGCTTCTGCTGGGGGCGCTGATCTGGGGCACAGCCTTTGTGGCGCAAAGTGTGGGCAGCGGCTATGTGGGGCCGTATACCTTTTTGGCGGCTCGCAGCTGGCTGGCCTGCGCATTTTTGATCGTGCTGGTTTTGCTGCGCCGTGGCAAGGCCCGCAAAGCGGATCCCGGTGTTCCGTTCTGGATCAACGGCCGGATGCTGCTGCGGGGCGGTGTGTTCTGCGGCATTGCGCTGTTTGCGGCTTCGGCGGCACAGCAGATCGGCATTGGCACCACCAGCACGGCCAAGGCGGGCTTTTTGACGGCGCTGTATGTGGTGCTGGTACCGCTGCTGGGGGTGTTCTTTGGGCGGCGGCCGGGGGTCAAACTGGGAATCTGCGCCTGCATCAGCCTGGCGGGGCTTTACCTGCTGTGCCTGGCGGGGCACGATACCCTGACCCTGACCGGCGGCGAATGGATGCTGCTGCTCTGCTCGCTGCTGTTTGCGTTCCAGATTATGCTGGTGGATCATTACAGCCCCAGGCTGGACGGCGTGCAGCTGAGCTTTGCGGAATTTTTTGCAACGGCGGTCCTTTCCACTATTTTTATGTTTGTGTTTGAAACACCGACCTTTGCCCAGATCCAGGGTGCGGCGGTATCTATTGCTTACTGCGGCATTTTGTCCAGCGGTGTGGCCTACACGCTGCAAATTGTGGGCCAGAAAGAACTTGACCCCACCATTGCCAGCATGGCCATGTGCATGGAAAGCGTGTTCAGCGCCCTGGCCGGCTGGCTGATTTTGGGCCAGACCCTTTCCGGCGTAGAACTGGCAGGGTGCGCTTTGATGTTTGCGGCAATTATTGGGGCGCAGATACCGGAGAAAGTTAGGAGTTAGCAAAACGCGCACAGCGCCGATAAATATCGGGCGCTGTGCGCATTTTTTGTATGATGACGAGGAAGAAAATGTATTGAAGGGGAAGAAAGGTAAAATTTTGCCGCGAACAGAAAAAGAGATTTGTAGGGGACGATGCTTGCATCGTTCCGTGGGGCGGGCTGTAACGTGGGCAGGTGGTACAATTTTATGATGTCTCTCTGCGGCGGGATGAGGGCATCCCGCCCTACAGATATGATTGATACGTGGTACACGCTGGAATAAAGATGGCGGGCGCACAATGTGCGCCCCCTATGGTCTCTATAAACGAAAAGGTTAATACATAGAATGCAGAACTCTGCGGTTTTTGAGCGGCGCGGATGCGACGCGGTCCACCGAAATTATTCTTTATTATTTATTCTTTTTTCATTCAAACAAAAACGCGCCCTCCCTTGCGGGAAGGCGCATTTGATTTAATCGTGCCGGATGGCTTCCAGGGCGCTGATGCGAACGGCGCGGCTGGCGGGGACCATGCCGGAAAGCAGGCCCACCACCACGGCAAAGCCGATGGCAGCCAGCACCAGCCAGAAAGGAATGATGGACATGACGGTTCCGCTGCCGGAATCAGACATGTAAAATCCACCGCCGTAATACATCGAATCGCTGCTGCCCATCAGGGAGCTGAGGTCGATGGTGGCGTTGATGCCCAGCTTCATCAGCAGGGTGTTCAGGCCGTATACGATCATCGTCATGTTGTTCATGCCAAAGCTGATGATGTAGCTTAAAATCGTACCGGCTACGCCGCCGATAAAGCCGATCATACCGCTTTCAATCAGGAACATCCGCCGGATGTTGCCAATCTCGCAGCCCAGAACTTTCATCACGCCGATCTCACGGGTGCGCTCGTAAATGGCCATCGTCATGGTGTTGGCGATGTTCAGCGCGGCAACAAACAGGCTGATGGCCGCCAGACCCGCCAGGCGCAGCTGGCGCTGTGCGGTCTGCTGCTGCATCTGCTTGCGGTAATCCACCATGGAGCTGATCTGGTAGCCTTCCTCTTTTAAGGTATCGCAGATCTTATCCACATTCTTGATGTCATCGACCTTAATGTACACTTCGTTATAGGTCACTTTTTTGGGGTTAAAATTCGTTTTGGCCAGCTTGCTGTAGGCTTCGCTCAGCATCAGAAGGTCGTTCAGGCGGAAAGTAATGCCGTATTGCAGCATGTAATCCTCGGATTCTTCCGAGACAACGCCAACGATTTTGAGCTTGTAGCTCTGGGTCTTGGGGCTCTCGGTGTCACCATTGGTCAGGGTCAGGGTAAAGGTATCCTTGGTAGCATCCACAAAGGGCGGCAGCTGGTTGCCGTTGGCATCGGTTTCGCCGCTCCAGCGCTGGCGTTTGGAGCTGTTTTGGCTGCGGCGGGTATCCTCAAACTGATACAAAAACTCCTTGCCCACCACAACGGGGATCACATCCTTGCCGTAATTCACGCCGCTTTTGGGCCAGTCGCCGCTTTCCAGCTTGTTGTTCAGCAGGGGCATGGTGTCCGGGTCCAGGCCGAGAACGCTCCATACAGAACTGGCGCGGTAGCGGTTGTTTTTGCCTGCTTCTACATACAGGTTCAGGCCCGGCTGGTAATAGGGGGTGACAGCCGTAACGTGGTCGATCTTGCGGAACCGCTGGACGGCTTCGTTATCCAGCTTGACCTCCTGCCCATTGATGTTCTGGCTGCCGTAGTTGTATACCTCAATCTTGGTCAGGCCACCCATATTTTTGAGCATTTCGTCGTTGTTATGGCTTTCCGCAATGCCCATGGAGATCATAACGATAACCGCACAGATGCCCACAACGACGCCCACAACGGTCAGTGCCGTGCGGCCCTTGCGGCGGGACAGGTTGGTGACAGCCAGCCCGATCTGGTCAGATATCTTCATCGTTGCCTTCCTCCAGCTTGGCAAGTGCGGCGGCCTTCTTCTTTTTGCGTACCACCACAACGATCACAACTACCACCACGATCACAGCAGCGCCGATTGCCAGATAGGCCCACAGGGGCAGGCCGGTCTGCTGGGGCTGCATGTCATCTATGTTAGAGTCCATATCGCCAGAATTGCCGTAGTCCATGGCCGGCTGAACAGAGAAGGAAAAATCTTTGCTGACGGTTTTCAGGGTGCCGTTGGCGTCCTCATAGGTCAGGGTGATGGTACCGTTGCAGGTGCCTTCCTGGGTGGGGGTCATGTCAAAATCCACGCTGTTGGAGGAACCGGCGTTCAGGTTGCCAATGTACTGCACAGTGGTGTCGGCGCCCAGGTTATCGCCGGAAAGGGTGGCTTCCAGGTTGGAAAGGGCGTCGCGGCCCTTGTTGACAAAGTTCAGGGTGACGGAAGCGGAATCGCCCAGCGTAATGCTGTCGCTGAGTTCCAGCTGGCCCAACTCAAAGCGGTCCGGCTGAGATACCGGAACCGAGATGGTGGTGGACATACCGGTAACGGCCTTGTTGGTGTCCGCGCCGGTACCCACGCTGTTCACGGTGATGTTGGCCACGCCGCCGGTAAAGCCGGCGCTGGGGGTCAGACTGAAGCTGACATCGCGGGTGGACTTGGGGGCCATGGTGCCCAGGTAGCTGCTCAGGCTGCCGCTGGTCATGGTGATGCCGTCCGGCAGGGTCAGCGAGATGACCACATCGTTCAGGTTCTCCTGGCCGCCGGTGGCGTACAGGGTCAGGGTCAGGGTAAAGGGCGTCCCGGCCACAACCGCTTCATTGCCGTAGCTGGAAGCGCGGATCATCAGGTTGGGGGTATCGGGGTCTTCGTCCACACACTGGCCCAGGGTAACGCTGAGCTGCTGCATCGCCATGGTGGAATTCAGGTAACTCAGGTTGATGGGCACGCTGTTGCCGCCGCCGTTGTAGATTACATCGCGGAACAGCAGTACATAGCTGTAGTAACCGGCACCGTTGGCGTCGGTTTCCTCGTACAGCTGGCCAACTTCGGCGTTGCCGGTAAAGGTGAACGCGGAGGAGTTGATGCGGGCAGAGATCTGGTCCGCGGGAATGAAGTTGTTGTAAGCACCGTAATCCGCCACGCGCAGAATCAGGTTAAACCGGCTGTCCCGGTCAATGGTGGTGATCTCGCCGCCTGCGGCATCGGTCACGGTCTGAGCAATGATGTAGGCCGAGCCGCTGTTGTTGGGCTGGGGGGATGGCGTCGAATCGGGATCGTCATGATTTTTGTCCGAGCTGTTGTTGTCGGAGGCTTCTTGGTCATTAGCGGTCACTTGCGAATTGGGGGCATCATCATTTGCGGCCAGGGCGGGCATGGCAGCCACGCTGCCGAAGAGCATGACGGCCGCCAGCAGGGCGGCAAAACGGGAAGCTTTTTTCACTCCGGGGTCCTCCTTAAATTGATTCCATCTTTTTCTATGGCTTTGATATTCCTGAATGAGTGGGCAAAATTTACGGTTTGGGTTGTTCGGGCTGCTGGGCTGCGGCAGCAGGGGCTGCGTAAGAGGCAAGCTCGGCTGCGGTTTTCTGGTGAACTTCGCCGCTGGCAGAGTCGCCGCCGATCCGCATGTTGCCCTCCAGGCTGGCGAACAGGGCTTCGCGGTTGCGCTCCCTTGTGGCGGGATCCTGCACCACATCGGACTGCACCTTGCCGTCCAGAATGGTAATAATGCGGTCTGCACAGGAGGCCAGCTCCGGTTCATGGGTGACCATGACAAAGGTGGTGCCCATCTGCTTGGATATTTGCAGCATGCGGTAGAGCACCTGTTTGGATGTGATAGAGTCCAGGTTGCCGGTGGGCTCGTCCGCAAAGATCACGCGCGGCTTGCTGACAAAGGCGCGGGCGATGCCCACGCGCTGCTGCTGGCCGCCGCTCATCTCGGTGGGCATGTGTTCGGCACGGCCGCCAAGACCCATGTTTTTTAACTCTTTGCGGGCCATGGCAAGGCGCTGGGAGCGGGAAATGCCCTTGAACATCAGCGGCAGAGCAACGTTTTCGGCCGCCGTCATGGTGGGCAGCAGGTTGTAGCTCTGAAAAATAAAGCCCAGGTGTGCCTGGCGGAACTTGGCCAGCTCATCTTCGGTCATAGCGCTGATCTCGTGCGAACCGATGAATACCTTGCCGCGGGTCGGTTTTTCCAGCCCGGCCAGCTGATTCAGCAGGGTGCTTTTGCCACTGCCGGACTGGCCCACGATGCAGCAGAATTCCCCTTTTTCAATGGAGATAGAAACATCGTTCAGGGCAACAACCCGTTCTTTGCCCACGGCATACACCTTGCGCAGGTTGACGGTATGGATAATGGGTGCCATTTCAGCCCTCCCTTTTTGACAAAATCCTATACCTCTATACTATATCACATTTTACCCCCGGCGGAAAGGGGGCGGAGTTGTAAAATTGCGGTGGGGCGAAGGAAGTAGTTAGGAGGTAGGAGGGAGGAGTTAATTAGAAATTAGAAATTAGGAATTGGGGCGGGGAAATGTGGTGGGTAGGGCGGCCAGCCCTCTGGCCGCCGGAAAGGGGGGCTGCAAAGGTTCGGTAGGGCGGGGTCACCTGACCCCGCCGGTGCGTGGGGAATGGAGCAGAATAAATTTGTGATGAATCATGAAAATATATGTAGGGGACGGCGTCCTCGACGTCCCGGAGGGGCCTAGGAATGAAATTTTGTTGAGGGATATATGGCAGGGGTTCGGAACGGTCAAGACCGTTCCCTACGGATGAGGGGGAGGTTTGCGGCATATGGCAAGGTTTCTCTGCGCCATGAACCTTAAAATTATCATAAAAAATGCCGCGGCCCGGTGGGGCGGCGGCAAATAGGGATGGGTTATAGATATTCTTCAAAAAATTCTGCGGTGGCGGATTCAATGCGGCGGCGGACGGAGAAATCGTCGATTTTTTTGCCGGATGCGGCGGTGAAATTGTGAGTGGCGTCCTCATACTGGCCGGTCAGGTCCACCAGAGGGCCGCTGTGTTCGGCGGCAGCCTGGCGGGTCAGGTCAATGGTGGTCTGGCTCAGCAATTCGGCATCCCCGGCGGTATAAGCCAGCAGCAGAGGGCCGTTGTAGGTGCGCAGGCTGGCGGTGGGGTCCTGGTCGGCAACCTGCTGCACAAAATCGGCGCTGATCGTTACGCCCCACTTGGGCAGGTCCAGCACGCCGTTCTGTATGGCACCGTCATAAATAGCCTGGCGGCCCTCGGCGCTGTGGTCCAGAAATTCCAGCCCGTCCAGCCCTGTGTTATCTGCCGGTGCCCACAGGGCGGCGGCTTTGATGGAATCTTTCAGGTAGACGCTGACGGCGCGGCCGCCCATGCTGTGGCCCAGCAGGCCGATGCGCTCCGGGTCGGCACCCACAGTGTCGGTCAGGTAGGTGATGGCAGAAGTGATATCATCCCGCATGTTGGCGGGGGTGTAAGCGGTGAACGGCTCCTCGCTTTCGCCGCTGCCCGCAAAGTCAATGGCGATGCTGGCAATGCCGTGCTGGGCCAGCGTTTTGGCCAGCGGCTTGGCGTGGCCGTCCAGCTGGCGGCTGCCGGTAAAGCCGTGGCAGATCACCACGGCAGGCATGTTTTCGGCATTGGCAGGGGTGGTCAGCGTGGCATGGATGCTGCCGCGCTCGCCGGGGATGGTAAGCTGCTGCACCTGAACGGATGCCCCACAGCCGGAAAACAGCACCACCGCCGCGCAGACGGCTGCGGCCAGCAGCACCGCAAAAAAGGAACGCAGATGTTTCATGCAGATTCCCCCTTTCTTAGGGTGTAGCTGAAAAGGCGAAAAATTCGTCGGCTTCTTTGCTTTCAGATACATCTTGGGGGTGAGTATACCACACTGCCCCGGCAATAACAACCACCGCGACGTAAACAAACCGTGAACAAACCATCAATTTACACTGGTAAAAAATTGGTTACGACCGCCTACGGGGCGGAGGTTTACTGCCCCGGTTCCCACATGGCAACGGGGGTCATGATGGTGGGGTCACTGGCGGGGGCAAGGTACTGCTGGTAGGTCTGGAACCAGTTGTCCGAAAGATCATCATACACCCAGGAAAGCAGCAACAACTGGCCCACAGGGGATTCGGCGGCAATATAGGTGTTTTCACCTGCCTGCCAGCTGGTGTGGAACACGCTGCCGGCGGCAAAGTTCAGCAGCAGGCTTTCGCCGCCCTGACCGCTGTTGGAACGAAACAGCATCATGGTGCCCCATTTTTGGGAGTAGAGGTTGGCAACCGTGGAAGAACCCAACAGATAACCGTAAGGATAATCGGAACGGTCGATCCCCAAAAGGGATTCCAGCGCGGTCTGCTCCCCGTTGCGCAGGTTGAGCCGGATGGCGTTGAACGGGGTATCATCCGGATTCTCCCAAAGGCTGGTATTCAGATAGAGAGAATCCCCATACAGCGCGGCATGGGTGAAAGAACCGGAATTTTCGTTCAGGCTGTATAACCGCCGGCTTTGGGCGGTGACGGGGTCGTACAGCACAACGTCATAACTGGTGTTCTGGAACCGGGAAGAATAACTGCCGGCCAGGCTGTAATCGGACATTTTATCGGAAGTGAATGGTTCGGCGCAGCGCTCCCGGAACAGCACAAGCTGGTTGTTCCAGACACCGCAGAGGTGGTCGGTATCCGGGATGGGCATGGTTTCGTACTGGCCGGTGGTGCGCTCCATGCGGAACCAGCGGGTGGGCTCTTCGCCCTGCTGGCTCCGCATGATGCCGTATAAATAGGTGGAATCGCAGCCGCCGATATACACGGCATCATGATCCAGCCGGACAAGCTCGGTGCGGGTGGTGCCGTCCAGCATTTCAATGCGGCCCTGGCCAAAGGCGTTCTGCATCAAGCGGCGGGCGGCGGTAACATCCTCCTGGGTGTAAGGCTCCAGCTCCTGGGTATAAAGGGCCAGCGGAACCCCGGCATCTGCCGCGCGCGCCCAGCGCATGATCTCATCGTCCGACATGGCGTTGATATCCGCGCCGGAAGCGCCCTTTGCCGTTGTGGGCGAATAGGTGCCGTAAACAAGGTAAACGCAATCCCCGGCGGGAACCAGAGAATACATCTGGTCCGTGATGCGGGCAGGGCAGCTGTTAGTGGTATGGGGGCAGCCGGGCACATCACAGAACACGGTCTGCACGCCGGTGCTCAGGTTAGTGCGAAGGATCAGGTTGGCATCATAATCAAACACAGCGGCAGCGCGGTCATCGTCCCACTGGTAAGCGATGGCGTCGGTGTAATAATAATCGCTGGTTTCTGGCAGCGGCTCGGCGGGCAGCAGATCGGTGCTGCCCGGCTGCGGGGTGGGGGCATAGGGCTGCCAGGTCAGCTGCATGCTGTAATAGGCGCGGGGAACATCGTCAAGGGTAAAGGAGCCGTACACACAGGTCAGCAGGGCGTTGCCTCTGGCGCTGTACAGGCCGGTTTCGGCGTAATCGCTGCCGTAAGGCACGGTCCAGTCGCCCAGGTCGGTAAGGCCCTCCCACTGCACCCAGGCGTTCAGCAGGTCGGAGATATTCAGCGATACCGGGCTGCTGGACAGCAGGGTGGGATCGTCCAGCGGGGCCTGAACCCACAGGTTCAGCAGGCGGCCGGTTTTATTATCATAATCCAGGGCGAATGTGGGGGATTCGTTGTATTCGGGGTCGCTTTCATCATAGGCGGCATGGGGGTAGCGCAGCAGCCGCGTAATGCCAAGGGAATCACTGGAAGTATACAGCTCGCCGCTGCTGTAGCTGCTCAGGTTATCGGCTGCCACATGGTACCAGGTGTCCGGCAATACCTCGGCATCATGGAGCTGGGTCAGCAGGCTGGCGGCAAAATCAGCGGCGGTATCGCTGGAGGTCATGTTGTAGCGGCTGCTCCCGGCGGGGGTATACAGGGCTGCTGTGCCGTCCAGCCCGGCGGAAACCATCCAGTCCGTGCGGTTCATCTGGGTGCGATTTTTGACCTGTTGTAATAGATAAAAATCATCCCCGCTGACCTCGCGGGATTCATACAGGCCAGAGCTTTGATTGACGGTGCCGAACATACGGGCATCCTGTGCGCGGAACCAGAGCAGCGGCAGGCAGGCCAGCACAGCCACCAGGGCGGCGCAGGCCAGCATCAGCAGCTTACCGCGTTTTGTGGTTTTCATACGGGTTCCTCCTGTGCGAGTTCGGCGGCGGTTTGGTTCGGTGCGGGCAGGGTGACGGTTACGGTGGTGCCTTTGCCAAGCTCGCTTTCCATGGCAAGCGTTCCGCCGTGGGCCTGGGCAATGCGGCTGCACAGGGCCAGGCCCAGGCCGCTGCCGCCCTGGCGGCGGGAACGGGATTTATCCACCATATAAAACGGCTCCACCACGCGGGCCAGCTTGTCCGCCGGGATGCCCTGGCCGTGGTCCTGAACCGTCAGCCGGATGGAACCATCTGCCTGTTCGGCGCAGACCGCAATGGCGCTGCCGGGGGTGCTGGCCTTGGCGGCGTTGGTGACAAGGTTGATGACGAGATCACACAGCAGGTCGGCATCTCCCTGCACGGTCAGGCCGTTGGACTGCATGGTCAGAATGCAGCCGTTCAGAGCGGGGGCAACGGCGCGGTGCGCTTCGGCAAAAACAGAATCCAGCTGCACGGGTACCAGTTGGGGGGCGTGCTCACCCAGGCCCATCAGCTGCAGCAGCTTTCCGCTTAAGGCTTCCAGCCGCTGGGCTTCATGGAAGATGGCCCCGGCGGCTTCACGCTGTTCTTCGGGGTCTGGCTGCATGCTGCGCAAAAGGTCGGCATAGCCGATGATGCCGGTCATGGGGGTTTTGAGCTCATGGGTAAACGCACCCACAAAATCATCCCGCTGCTGGACCGAAAGCTCCAGAGCTTCCACTTTGTCCTGCACGGCACCGGCCATCTGGTCAAAGCCCTGACTCAGGATTTCAAGCTCATCCCCGGTGTGCATCCTGGTGCGCAAGGCATAATCACCCGCGGCAATGCGGGCGCTGGCGGCGGTCAGCACGGTCAGTGGGTGGGTCAGGCGGCGGCTGACAAGCCAGACCACCACGGCAGCCCCGGCCACCACGGCAGCTTCCAGCAGGAAAAAGCGCTGCAGGCTGCGGTTGCGCGCGGCAAAAATCTCCGTTACATCAAAGGTAGTTACCATCACAAGGCCGCCCAGCAGATCGCTGCGGTAGGTGCGGGTCACATTGGGGCCGTACTGCAAAATGCTTTGGCCGTCCTGCAGGCCGTATATGGCATGGGCTTCGTCCTGGGCGGGGTCAGCGGATGCGCGGAACAGTCCCTGGGAATAAACCCCACGGGCCAGATCCCCTGCGCGCCAGGTGGCGGCGGTGATAAAATCATCCCCGCAGGTATCTTCGCCGCGGCCGGTCTGGTCCAGGTAGTAATCCTCCACCACGCCGCACAGCATGGCGTGCATGCTTTGTTCCTGCTCGGCGGCTGCGCTCAGGCGGTCCATAAAGCTGCCGTTAACCAGCACCGCACCGCCCACGGCAAAAAACGCGGCGATGACCAGCAGCATGATGCAGACAAGTTTTTGAGAAAATTTCATAGAAAAACCCGTAAGTAAGTTTGAAATTAGGAATTTTAGGAATTGGAAATGAGAAATCAGCAATGTGAGGTTATTTCTGGTCGGATTTAAGGCGGTAACCGACACGGTAGACGGTTTCGATCTTATCCGCCCAGCCAAGTTTTTTGCGCAGGCGCTGGATGTGCAGGTCCAGGGTGCGGCTGTCCAGCAGATCGCCGCCCCACACCCGCCCGTACAATACATCGCGGTACAGCGCCGCCCCGCGGTTGCGCATGAGCTGCTCCAGCAGGTCGAACTCCCGCGGGGTCAGTTCCACCGCCTTGCCCTGCCGGGTCACGGTGCGGGCCACAATATCCATCGTTACATCAAAGGCGGTCAGGGTCTGGCCGCCGCGGCCGGTGCGGCGCAGTACGGCTTCCACACGGGCTAGAAGTTCTTCGATTTCAAACGGCTTTACGATATAATCATCGGCGCCGAGCTGCAGGCCTCTGACCCGGTCCTTAGTGGCGCCCTTGGCCGTGATAAAGATGACCGGCACCCCCAGCGGGCGCAGGTAGCCCAGCAGCTCATACCCATCCAGGCCGGGCAGCATAATATCCAGCAGGGCCAGGTCAAAGTCGTGCTCGGCAATCAGGTCCGCCGCGGTGCTGCCATCGTTGGCAACCGTGCAGTCATACCCCGCGCGGCGCAGGCTGACCGCAATCAGCCGGGAAATGGTAATTTCGTCCTCCACAATCAAAATGCGGTTCATCCAATGCCCCCAATCGTTATTTATCTTAAGTATAGCACAGAGTTGTCGCCAAGTTGTATAGAAGTTAGGAGTTAGGAGTTAGGAGTTAGGAGTTGGGCGGCGGGATAAAGGCTGCCGTGAACCGAATAAAAGCATTGTAGGGAACGGTCAAGACCGTTCCCTACAGATTATAATGGAAAGTTACGTAGGAGCTTTAAGGCAATACCGCATAATTCTAAGTGCCGATACGGCGAGCGAGGTGCGGCA
>OFMD01001795.1_pt1 | contig 12300 bp, 11 predicted proteins | sample 1541211 | NCBI WGS metagenome assembly OFMD01 (sample SAMN04209231, study PRJEB22552) | human gut metagenome | biome: gut; material: feces | host: Homo sapiens | place: USA: Oklahoma | reverse complement strand
GTTACTTCTCCGGCGTGTATCATCTCCGGTGATGGGTATTCAGTTGTCGAGGTGCTTTTTCGGATTTGTGACCGTCTTTTTCATTGACAATCCGCAGTCTCCGTGTTAGATTAACTATAAATTACTTTTGACAGTCTTTCCGTGATCGTATGGTAACATACTTTTCATCCCTTGTCAAGACTGCCTCTATTTCCATATTACGATTGTCTATTTTGAGGTGATCTGCCGTGTGGTATGCCAAAATGTACTTCTCTGAGGGCAGAGAGATTTTCCAGTATGATTCCCTTGGTACGCAAGGCGTTCCGGACGTCCAGAAGGAGTTCCCCTTTCTGGAAAGCCTCCTCTCCTTTCAGGAACTGGACTACGCGGAAGTGACACCGATGCTGCAGAGCGCCACGGATAACTGGAGCCGGTTTATCGCAGAGGATGACAGGGACGCACTTGAGAATGTCAGGAGAAAACTGTGGAGGTTAGCCTCCATACACATTTATTTTCGACTTCTCTATGTTCACTGCCGCTACCGCCAGTCAGCGATGTACATTCAAAATGACCGAGGCAGTGCGGAGGATGCGCAGATACTGGACGAGCTGCGCCAGCTCCCCGAGCAGCTTCCGCTGTATCAGCAGCAGATCCAGCGATTTTTTGAGTTGGTGCTGAATGTAGACAGCGCAGGACGGGAGCCGCAGGCACAGGCGGCAAAAAATTACTTTCACGACTCTCCGAAAGATCCCGACCTGTTTTCGTTCCGCCCCATCCCGCTCAGCTTTGAGCCGGTGGAGCCGGGGCGGTGTTCGCCGGTGCTGTATTCCTCCAGCATCCGGGACATGATCGACTACTCTCTGCGGAGTTGCGTGGAACGGAACATCACCGTGCGGCGCTGCAAGAACTGCGGACGATGGTTTCCGCAGACCGGGCGGGTCAGCGCGGAGTATTGCGAGCGGCCTGTTCCAAGAGGAGAGCAGATCTGTCGGGAGATCGGGGCTTTCAAGCAGTGGACAAAGAAGCAGTCGGATGACCCAATCTTCAAGGCATACCGCAAAGAGTATAAGCGGCGCTTTGCGTGGATCAAGGCGGGGCGCATCACGGACGAGGCGTTCTATGCATGGAGCGAAAAAGCTAGAGAAGAGAAACAGAAATGTGACCGAGATATTATCTCGTTAGCGGAATTTCAGCAGTGGCTGAAGGAATCCAAATGAAAAACCGTGTGCTGACCTTGCGGTCAGCACACGGTTTTCTTTGTCTATTGCGAGGCAGATTTTAAACCGCCTGCATTTTGATATGCTATCAAAGCGCGGCTTTCTCCCATTCAACCAAAATCTCCGTCAGTTCTGGTGTCAGACGTTGACGGCACTCCTGCCGCAGTTCCTCCGGCACGCCGTAGAATGCCTCGGCGATGCTGCCGGTGATGGCGGCGAGGGTGTCGCTGTCGCCGCCGATGGACACCGCCGTGCGGAGAGCATCCTCAAAATCTGTGCTTTCCAGAAACGCAGTGATAGCCTGCGGCACGGTTTCCTGGCAGCTCTCTACATGATGGTAGGTGGGACGAATCTCATCGCAGCTGCGGCTGAGGTCGTAGCCGAATTCGCGCTCCACATACGCTTTGATTTCCGCTTTGTCGTGACCGGTGTGGGCGAGGAAAATCGCCGCAGCGACAGCCTGTGCGCCCTTGATGCCCTCTGGATGATCATGCGTCACCTCGGCGGTGAGCTGCGCCAGATGCAGCGATTCTGCCATGTCCTTCGCCAGCCATGCGGCAGACGACACCCGCATGGCGCTGCCGTTGCCGTAGCTCTGGTAGGGCTGCGGGTCGTCCTCATAGAGCCAGCCGCCAAAATGGGTGCCATAGCCCCGGTCGGGATAGGCACGGCCCAGTTGCTGCATCTCCCGCACCAGTGCTGCTTTGATGGCGGCATCGTCTTGCCCACGGGTGCTGAGCAGCGCCTTTGCCACCGCCAGCGTCATCACCGTATCGTCGGTGAAGTCGGAACGGCGGCTGAACAGCGGAAAATCCTTCGCCTTATAGTTGTTGCAGTCGAACTCGTAGGGGCTGCCCACGATGTCGCCCAAAATCGCTCCGTACATACGCTTACCTCCCTCTTTTCTGCACATCCTCGTCGATGCGACGTTTCCAGTCGGCGCTGAGAGGTTGGGCCGCTCGAACGCTGCACACGGCGGCGCTGATGACCTCATAGTTCAGCGCCGTGCCCTCCTCGTCGCACTTGTAGTTCACCGCCCGGTCGGCGTCAATACCAAAGCGAGCTGCCTCCTTGGCTGCGTCGATGTTGGCGCCCAGGAACAAAAACTCCCAGCCGTATTTCTCCTTCTGCCGTTCAATCATACGGCGCACTCGCTCGTAATCGTAGCGGCGGCTGGCGTTTTCGTAGCCGTCGGTGGTGATGATGAACAGGGTCTTTTCCGGCACATCCTCCCGGCGAGCGTACTTGTGGATGTTCCCAATGTGGTGGATGGCCTCGCCTACGGCGTCCAGCAGCGCCGTGCAGCCCCGGGTGAAATACTCCTTCTCCGTCATGAGTGGCACCTTGGCAAGGGGCAGGCGGTCGTGGATGACCACGCTCTCATTGTCAAACAGCACGGTGGAGACCAGGGCCTCGCCCGCCTCCTGCTTTTGCCTCGCGATCATGGAGTTGAAGCCGCCGATGGTGTCCGCCTCTAGCCCCGCCATGGAGCCGCTGCGATCCAGGATGAAAACCAATTCTGTCATAATGAAAACCCTCCTTCGTTTGATTGCGCTCTCATTGTAGCGCAGCCGAAGGAGGGTTTGGTCGCCTGTGGGGCGACATTTTTTACATTTTCCCCAGCCGCTGCAGGCGGGACTCGATTGCGCCGGGCGTGCGGCCAAAGTGTGCGCAGAGGTCTTTCTTCTTCATGCCCTCGTCGAACAAACGGCACAGCTCTTGATCCAGCTCCTCTGTCCACGGTTTTCCGTTGTTCTCCGGCAGCGGCTTTTTCCGCTTGCGAGAAAGTGCTTCTACGGCGCAGTTCAGTGCGCGAACGATCTCGCCTTTGTTGCATACATGGTCGTCCGGCAAGACCTCGCCGGTCAAGGGATCGGTGCCGTCTGCTAAAATGGTTAGCAGTTCTTTCGCTCGTTGCATATCCATGACATTGTGGCTCCTTTTATCTATTTTCCGCTTTTTAGTGGGCGGATGCTTTTGGGATAGCAGGTAAAATCTGAATTTTGCTTATTAAAGAGTAGCTATATGATGTATTGGGCCTAAATATACTTTTTCAGTACATCACGCATTTTTACAGCAAGGTCAATTGTTTCATTCATAAGCTTCGGGTAATTATCCTGATTTTTAAAGTCCAAGCCATCGATATATTTACAAATGTGAGACGATTTCTTATGATTCAGTCGCTCCCAAAAAAGTGAAAAACCCAATGCGCTTTCTATTTCACCTTTATGCGCATATATGGCATCAAACATATTTTTATTATTTGCAATCCATAGGCCGACTCTTATCTTGTGATCCTTGTTAACTAAGTCGATTGAAATTTGACACTCTGATGAACCGACTGCGATAGAATACCAATGATCTGTGGTTGCTTTTCGCTTGTTAAAGGGCTTCCCTCGTTGTTCAAGAATATCGTTGAATTGGGTCCAAAATTCCAGCCGGCAACTTTGGGATTCGTTCAAACTCTTGTCTTGCGCAATGTGTTTTACCGTTTTGACAAAGTCGTTTGGCTGTTCGATGATTTTGAACTGGGGAGCCGGTTCGGAGTTTCCGATTTTATAGGCGTGAATCTCAATCAGGAAAAAAGAAATGCTATCATCCGTGTGCTTGTTGAGCCATTCAATGGCGCTCGCATGTTCATCGCGGGCTGAAGCAACCACCCATACCACCACAGACGCGTCAAGCCCAGACGCGTAAGTCAGGATTTTTCCTAAATGGTCGTGATTCGTTTGCTCCAGCTGATTTTCAATCAGTACGATTTTTCCGGTTATTTCATCTCTGCACAAAATATCGCAGCGATAACTTCCAACAAATTTTTCGGTCTCAACATCTGTAAGCGACAGATTTAATGTATTACCGAGTTCCTGTATGTTTTCCTCCGCAGAGAGCCACTTTGAAAAATCGTATTGTTCATGCGGCCAGACTTTGCGTATGTCTACTTCCTGTAATTTTCCTAGTTTTACTTTATCCATCTCTTTTCACACCCCCAGCAAGCTCTGATCAAAGGCAAACAGCGCCTCGTTTATTTCAAAAATATCATACTTTTTCCGCCCGATGAAATACTCGATGATCACATCGAATTTGCTGCTGGCGCTGAGGGCATAGCCCGCCCGGGCGATGAGGTCGCGGGTTTCGTCCAGGTTCAGCTCCAGGGCGATGGCAAAGGCGATGGCCGTGGATTTGGAGGGCTTATAGCCCGGATTGTTGCGGATTTTGGAGAAGAGCTTGCGGTCCACATTGGCCTTTTTGTAGATTTCAGAATCCTTTTTGCCGCTGCGGTCAATGAGCTTCAGCAGGGTCTCCGAGAATCCGGCGTCCAGATGCGCCAGCAGGTCGTCCAGGTTGTCCGGGTTTACGGCAGCGGAGGCATACTGCGGTGCGGCATCTTCGTAGACGCTCAGCGGCTGGCTTTGCAGGTCAAAGTTCCCGCGCAGACGCTCCCGGCGAGTGTCGGTGTGGGCGTCCACATAGTGGTCGTCGATGTACTCGGCGATATCGGCGAACAGCTTGCCGCTGATCTGGTAGGCCTTGCGGTCGAAAATGACCAGGTAGACCGTCATGTCGCTGCCCAGCAGGAACTCGCCGATGGTGTCCACCGCCACGCGGAGCGCCTGATCCTTGGGATAGCCGAAGATGCCGGAGGAGATCAGCGGGAACGCCACCGTCTCGCACGCATGCGCCTGGGCCAGCGCCAGGCTTGTCCGATAGCAGGAGGCCAGCTGCTCCCGCTCGCCATGCCCGCCGCCTCGCCACACAGGCCCCACAGTGTGAATCACATACCGGCAGGGGAGGAGGTAGGCTTTTGTGATCTTGGCGTCGCCGGTTTTGCAGCCGCCAAGCCGTCGGCACTCGGCCAGCAGCTCCGGCCCCGCCGCCCGGTGGATGCACCCATCCACCCCGCCTCCGCCCAACAGGGACTCCTTGGCTGCGTTGACAATGGCGTCCACAGGCATTTTCGTGATGTCGTTGCGAACGATGATAAGGGGCATAGTGTCACCACCAATACTGTTATCTAAAATTTTATGAAGTAGTTTGAATCAGCCCATCCTCATCTCCCGATACACTACATCGGCCAATGCGCTCATTATGGCATTGTACTTGTGCTGATCCTCAAAGAGCGAGGTATAGGTATCCTGCGATTCCAGATAGCTGTCCTGAGCCGCTGCTCCGAAGGCCTTAGGGAAAATGCTTTCCACAAAAATCTGCGGATCTGAGGTCTGTGCCATCTTGGTCAGCTTCTTGTCGGCCATCAGGCGGCTGCGCAGAGCCGTCAGTAGCACTTTGTCTCCCTCGGTGAATTCACCCTTGTACTTTTCGTTGATCTTGGCGATGATCTCATCCAGCGGCGACTTTGTGTCCAGTCCCATTGCACCCTTTTGCTTGGCCGGTTCGTACACGCCCTTCACCTGTTCCAGCTCAATGCTTCCGGCGAAGGTCTTTTGCAGCTTGTAGTATTCCAGCTTCAACTTACCCTCAAGGTCCACCATATCCGTGGTTTCCGCAGGCAGCAAATTGATCAGATAGCAGCAGAACACATATTCCTTGTGCAGTTCCTTATCGAACATCCGCAGGATCTGCGAAATATAGCCGTACCACTTAATGAGATTGCGCACCTGACGGCGGAACTGATACCGCTCGTTGGGCGTTTTTTGATTATAACGGTCTGCCACCGGCTTCAACACACTGGTCATTCGCCCCATCGCCCGGGCATCCTGCCGGCCTGTGCTGAAATACTCCTTGGCAAAAGCCTCAATATCTGCATCGTTATAGACCGCAAATCCCCGCAGCTCCTTCTGCGTCTGATAGATCAGGTCAGCGTTGACCTCCTGCGAAAGCGAGGTTTCTTGATAGAACGGCTGAAACGCCTCCAGAATGTCCTCTTTCTTGTTGGCAAAATCGAGAACGAAAGTGTCCACCTTGCCGGTGCAGGTGCGATTCAATCTGGATAGCGTCTGCACCGCTTTGACGCCCTTCAGCTTCTTGTCCACGATCATTGTGTGCAGCAGCGGCTCGTCAAAACCGGTTTGGTACTTCTCGGCAACGATCAGCACATTGAAATGGTCGTGGAATTCCGCCTTGGTCTGCGTTTCGGCGATGTGCGTTCCATCCGCACGAACATTCAATTTCGGCTCGGTATACTCCTCATCACCGTCCTGCACAGCACCCGAAAAGGCCACCAGCACCTGCACATCGTTGTACTTCTGCTCCTCTATGTAGCGTTTGACCTCGTGGTAGTAGCGCACTGCTGCAAGGCGGGACGAGGTGATGACCATCATTTTGCCCCTGCCGCCGATCTTGTTTCGGGTGGTTTCCCGGAAGGTCTCCACGATGATCTGTGCCTTCTGCGAGATGTTATACGGATGCAGCTCCTGATATTTGCGGATCACCTTAGCCGCACGGCTGGCGGGCACATCCGGATTATCTTCCGAGGTTTTGACGATTTTGAAGCAGGTGTCATAGGTCATATAGTTCTGGAGCACATCCAGAATAAAGCCTTCCTCAATGGCCTGCCGCATACTGTAAATGTGGAACGGATGAAAGCTGCCGTCCTCATATTCCGTGCCGAACAATTCCAGCGTCTTGTCCTTGGGCGTTGCGGTAAAGGCAAAGAAGGACAGATTCTTATGCCGCCCCTGAACGGTCATTTCCCGCATCAGGCGGTCGTCCGGATCCAGTTCTTCTTCGGCCTTACCTTCGATCTCAGCGTATTCCCGCAGAGCGTCCTCCGTATCCGCAAGGGCGGCTTTCAGTTTCAGAGCCGAGCTGCCGGTTTGGGAAGAATGGGCCTCGTCTACGATAATTGCAAAGTTCCGTCCCGCCACTTTATCCACTTCCTGATAGATGACCGGGAACTTTTGCAAGGTGGTGACGATAATGCGCACGCCGCCGTTGATAGCATCTCGCAGATCCTTGGAGGTCTTATCTTCCCCGATGGTCTCAATGGCGCCGAGGGTGTGGTCAAAGCCGGAAATGGTCTCCTGCAGCTGCGCATCCAGCACGGTGCGGTCAGTAACGACGACCACGCTGGAGAACACCGGCTTGTTTTCCTCATTGAACAGCGAGGCCAGCCGGTAAGCCGTCCACGCAATCGAGTTGGACTTGCCGCTTCCGGCGCTGTGCTGGATCAGGTAATTATGCCCGGCTCCATTCTGCCTGACATCGGCCAGCAGCTTGCGCACCACATCCAGCTGATGATAGCGCGGAAAAATCAGCGTTTTGCCGTCCTTCAGGTTCATAAACTTCTGGACAATGTCCATCATACTGTCCTTCTGAAAGACATTCTCCCACAGATACGCCGTCGGGTAGCCGTTTGGGTTTGCCGGATTGCCCTTGCCGCCGTCGTTTCCGGCTCCGTTGGAGCCCTGGTTAAAGGGCAGGAAATAGGTGTTCTTTCCGGCGAGCTTTGTGGTCATCCACACCTCGGTGTGATCCACGCAGAAATAGGCCAGAATGCGCTTGTTGAACTGGAAGCAAAACTCTCGCGGGTCGCGGTCATACATCCACTGCCGCTTGGCGTCGTCCACCGTTTGTCCGGTGTACTGGTTTTTTAATTCAAAAGCGAATACCGGGATGCCATTGAGCACCAGCACCATATCCACGCTCTTTTTCGTGTCGGCAGAGAAGTACCACTGGCGATAGCACTCGATGGTGTTTGCCGCCCACTGGGCAGCCGCTGCCTGATTCAGGGCAGACTCCGGCTTAAAATAGCACACCCGAAAACGCAGTCCACGGTGCTTGAAGCCGTGGCGCAGGACAGAGAGCAGTCCCTCCGTCTCGCAGGCGGTGTTGAACGCCGTGCAGAACTTCCGCACCGGGTCCACCTGATTGGCGTTTTCAAAACGCGCCCATTCCTTGGGCTGGGTGCGCTGAACGAAGTCGATCAGGGTATTCACATAGAACCCCTGTTTCGCGTCATAGGTATCTGCGCCCTTGGTATATCCGCCCGCCGGGGAGAGAAAGAAGGATTCTATATCCGCTTCAAAACGCTTTTCGGTGGTGATCATAATTCGTTCCCCTTATGTAAAGTTATCCTCTGTTGTGCTTATTAAAATACACAGCGATAACTGCACAAAACTCTGCCATTGCCTGCTGCTGATAAGCAGGATCGATTTTGTCGCAGCCGTCCAGAAAATCAGACAGTGCCTTCGCTGTGTCCTGTACCTGCTTGACCTGCGAAAAATGGTGCTGCATTTGCGCCTGCTGCTGAATATAGTCATAGTTCCAAATGTTGTAGAATGGATTCATTTATACGACCTCCTTCTTGCCCGTCACATACTCGTAAATCAGGGATTTCTTGTAGTTCTCGATTGCGGTGAGGTATTGCTGTTTATTGCGGATAAGCGTATCAAGTTGCTTGCATTTCTCATTCAAGTAACTCACTATTTCTTTCTGTTCATCTACAGGTGGAACAACAACAGGAAAATTCATAAACTTATCTGCTTGAAGTCGCCATCTTCCCATTCCGCTGACGCCTTGACCAAGGCCATAGAAAATGCGGTTAAAGTAGCACATTTGCATTAAATAGAGATAGTAAGAACTGTCATTTTCCTCGGTATCATCAAGAACAAATACCCGATAATCAGGACTTGTAACACCGGAATATTTTGAAATATCAACCCAACCTGTCAGCAAATCCATATGGTTCATTGCAAAATCACCGGGAGCAAGCAACTGGTATTGGCTGTAGTTAGCAGCAATCTGCCCTTCGTTCTTTGATAAATCTTTTGGCTGAATTCCTCTCTGTGTAATAGAAAGAACCGTGTAGCCTTCTTTTCCTGCAATATCTTTTTTGATATGAAACAGATATTTAATTCGCTTCATTACCCAGTTGCAGGGGATTTCTTCAAACCAAACACTCCCGCTGCCCTTCATCGGCCTGTCGCCACGGATGCCCTTGGTGACTGCCTGCGTAATGATCGCCTGTTTCAGCTTTTTGTATTCTTCAATGGACGCACGGGTCTTTTCCAATACAGCGTCGATTTCGGCGCACTCTGCATCCAAAAACGCCGCAATGCGCTCCTGCTCGGCATATTCCGGGACAGGAACAGTAATAGATTTCATTTCCTGCCAGCGGGTTGTCCAAAGATCGGCTACAATTCCGTGTCCCCACTTATAAAACTCATCCGCAAACAATGTGGTATGAAAAAGCCAGTTGTAATAGCCGGGATGCATAGCCGTCCTCGGTGTCAAAATGATATTGATTAGGGAAACAGACCCATCTAACGGAGAAATACCACAAGAACCACGACGGTCAGAGCGGCTGTTGATTGCAAAGTCTCCAACCCGCACCAGTTTTCTGTTGTCTCCGTCATTCGTCTTTGCAGCGGTAGCAAGCTGCGGCAGAATGCCTTGCATTGTCACCGATAACGGCTGATAATCTTTGTCGGAAACCTTTTCATTTCGCTGCGTATATAGGCTTCCAATTTTCGAAAGCTGCCAATCCTGCGGTATGGTTCCAATCCAATCAATCCCGCTAACTCTCATTTTACGCATTGACGCTCACCTCAACGATCTGAGCGACAGCAAAAAATGCATAGCAAAGTACAGGGGTAGCCATATTGCGGATAATCAAATTGGCTTTTCCTTTGATGAGTATGTCATTAGCAACCAATAACACAGTCGTTATAACAACAACGATCCATATTGATGCGATATTGATAATTGCAGGGAAAGAAGTATGCAACAAGGCTAACAATGTAGAGATAATAACGCCGAGCCAAAAAGTGCTCCATATTTCTACAAATTTGCTGTCAGCCTCAACCTTGCTTTCATCTGCCGCCGGCGTGTATATTTTCATACAACGCAGCTCTCCGAAAATATAATAAATGATATTCAAGATTGCCGCCGTAAGCGCAGAGAGAAATCCGCAATATAACGGAAAGACATTATTTCCTGCCGATGTATAGGCGACAAACAGTGTTGCCCACAGTGCTACGGCGACATACAGAATTTTATAAACCAGCTTCAGCCGCTTTTCCCGCAATTCAAACTCAGCCTTAATGTCATCTATCCGATTTTCTTTCTCCAACACTTTTAGCCCTCCTTATGGAACAGCGTGTTCAAACTGTCGGCAATCTCACGCTCCAGCTTTTGAATCCGCTTCACAATGTCGTCCACCGGCTCCGGCGGCTGATACTCATAGAAATAGCGGGTCATCGGAATTTCATAGCCCACCTTGGTCTTGCTCTTGTCGATCCACGCATCCGGGGCGTAGGGCAGGACCTCCCGTGCAAAATAGGCGTCAATGTCCTGCACCAGCGGCACATTTTCGGTATCCCGCAGGGCGGTGTCCGCCACCGGCTTGCCCCGCTTCATCACGATCTCACCGTTTTCATCCCGCTGCGGACGCTCCACTACGATTTTGTTGTAGCCGAACTCCTCACTGCCGAAAATCTTACTCTCACAGTACACGCCGGACTTGTCCCCATACACGGCATTGTTCCGGTATTCGCCGTAGGCCTGCACGATCAGTTCCCGGCAATGGTCGCTGATGTCGTTGCGCTTGGTGCCGATGGCTTTGCGGCGCTGCTCATAGCAGTGGGACGCATCAATGAGTTGCACCTTGCCGCAGCGGTAGGCGGGCTTGTCCTTGCACAGCACCCAGATATAGGTGGAGATGCCAGTGTTCATAAACTGGTCGGTGGAAAGCTGGACGATGGCGTCCAGCCAATCGTTTTCCAAGATATACTGGCGGATATTGCTGGGGCCGCTCCCGGCATCACCGGCAAACAGCGGCGAGCCGTTCTGAATGATCGCCATTTTGCCGCCCGACGCCAGCTTGGACAGGCCGTTGAGCACAAAAAGCTGCTGTCCGTCGCTGATTTTCGGCAGACCGGGCGCAAAGCGCCCCAGCTCGCCCTTGGCGGCTTCGTCCTCCACGGCCTTCTTTTCCCGCTTCCAGTCGATGCCGAAGGGTGGATTGGAAATGCAGTACCGGAAGGTGAAGCCCGGGAACTGATCGTCGGAGAGCGTATCCCCGAACCGCATATTATTGGGGTCGCCGCCACGGATCATCATATCCGCCTTTGCAATGGCGAAGGTGGAGGGGTTAAACTCCTGCCCGAAGCAGGTCACCTCCACATCGCTGTTCAGCTCGTGGATGCGCTCCTCCATACAGGAAAGCATCTGCGAGGTACCCATTGTCATGTCGTACACGGTCACATTGCCGTCATCCAGCTTGGCGTCGCACAGCAGCAGGTCGGTCATCAGATAGATGATGTCCCGGCTGGTGAAGTGCGCTCCGGCCTCCTCGCCGAAGGACTCGGAGAAACGCTTGACGAGATCCTCAAAGATATAGCCGCAGTCCACGGCGCCGATCTTATCTGGACCGAGGTAGCCCTTGGGGGAGTTGAACTCCTTGATGACCAGATACAGGCTGTTGCACTCCACCATACGGCGAATGATGTTGTCAAAATCGAACTTGGCCAGCACATCCTGCACATTGCCGGAGAACCCGGCCAGATAGTCCCGGAAATTCGCTTCAATATTGTCAGGGTCAGCCAGCAGGCTCTCAAAGGTGAAACGGCTGGTGTTATAGAACTGATAGCCGGAGGCACGGGTCAGGAAGCCGTCGATAACCGCCAGCTTCTTAACCTTTTCATATTGCTCGATCACCGCATCGTGGGTTGGCAGCAGGCAGTCGTGAAACCGCTTGACCACCGTCATCGGCAGGATCACAAGGCCATATTCGTGGGGCTTGAAGTATCCGAACAATGCGTTCGCAATATTCCAAATCACAGTTGCCTTTTCCTGTATATTTACGCCCACGGCGCTGCTTTTCTCATTGACCATTGGTCTCTCCTCCAATTTTGGGTGTAGTATAATATGCGTACATAACTGTACTGTTAAGATTGATTCAAACAATGAATGATGTTGTATATTATGATAGCATATTTAGGCGCAAAAAGCAAGAAAATGGTGGAATATCACGATTTTTACACAAAATAAAAACGATAAGGATTGCTATTAAATTTCCTCGTGACGCTGACCGTGCGTCATAGTGCGTGCTGCCACAGCGTTTGTTGTGCAAGCCACTCGTGCAGGAAGTGATTATTCTTTGCTTACAGCTGCTCAACTTTTGAGCCGCCACCCACGCAGAAACCAC
>OFMD01001788.1_pt1 | contig 12352 bp, 9 predicted proteins | sample 1541211 | NCBI WGS metagenome assembly OFMD01 (sample SAMN04209231, study PRJEB22552) | human gut metagenome | biome: gut; material: feces | host: Homo sapiens | place: USA: Oklahoma | reverse complement strand
ACGCTGATACTTCCTTTTCCCCTCGGGATATGCTATACTGAGCCATAGAAAGAATAGGTCTGCGGATACGGCAGCAGAGACGGGCGCGTGCCTCCCCATAAATGGGGCCTTCTCCCCGGGCGCCGCTGTTTTTGAAGAGGTTTGAGAACTTTAAAAACGCCGGTGGGCGTCTCAAAGTGCTTTTGGGAAAGCCCGACCCGTTTGCCGCCGCAGAGATAGGAGCAAATGTCATGGACCAAAGAGACCTTCTCATTAAAAACGGAAAGATCCTCTGTATGGACGGGGGCCGGTGCGCCGACTGGCTGCTGACCCATGACGGCAAGGTTTCCCGTTTGGGCGTGGGAGACTGCAGGCCGGAGTATATCTCCGGCACGGTGCAGACCATTGATGCCAAGGGCCGCACGGTTTTGCCCGGCTTTATCGACAATCATTTCGAGGTGGTCCGGTTGGGGCTGGAGTGGGGCTGTGTGGACCTCTCTCCCGCCCGGAATTACGAGCAGATGGGCCAGATCCTCCGCCGGGAGGCCGCAAAGCGCAGCGTGATCACGGCCTATCACCTGGACAGCAGCTGTCTGGAGGAAAAGGCCCTCCCGGACCGCCGGGTCCTTGACCGCTATTGTGCCGATAAGCCGGTGCTGATCTTTTCCCTGGACCGCCATACCATCATGCTCAATACGGTGGGCATTCTCTATTATAAGATCCCCTTCACCCTCCCGGGGATCCAAACGGATGAAAACGGCATTCTCACGGGTATTTTCACCAACCAGGCGGAAAACCGCCTGGAGAGCAATGTGATGGATACCTATTCCTATGACGATTTTGATAAGGCGGCGGCCCTGATTTCAAAAATAGCCCTGTCCTACGGCGTGACCACCGTGGCCGCCATGGAGTGCCGGGGTGCCCAGGCGGAGCAGGCCCCTCTGCGTGCCAGCGATTTTTTGGTGCGCTATAAGGACCGCTATCCGCTGACCATAGAGATTTTTTATCAGACCACCGAGTGTAAGCGCGCGCTGGAGCAGGGCCTGAAGCACATCGGCGGCGCGCTGTATATCGACGGCACCATGGGCGGCCGGTCTGCCGCCCTGTCCTTCGACTATGCCGATGCTCCCCACAAGCGCGGCTGGGTCTATCTGACCCGGGACGCCCTGACCCGGTTCACCATGGAGTGCTGTAGGCACGACCTGCAAATCGGCTTTGACGCCATTGGCGACATGGCCATCGAGGCGGTGCTCCAGGCTTTGGAGGCCGCTGCGGAGAAATACGATGTCCCCGCCATGCGCCACCGAATCGAGCATGCAGAGCTGATTAACCCCTCTCAGATGGAGCGGGCCGCCCGTTTAGGAGTGATCCTGTGTATGCAGCCCGGCTATGAGGGGCTGTGGGGCTATCCCGGAGGCATGTATCAGCAGCGCCTGGGCGCCCATTACGGCACCACCAACCGCTTCCGCCGCATCATCGACAGCGGCGTAACGGTTTGCGCTGGGGCCGACCCACCCGTTACCCATATCAATCCCCTTCTGGGGATCCATTACGCCGTAAACCATCCCGTCCCTGCCAACAGCGCCACCCTCCAGGAGGCCCTGGAGATGTACACCGTTAACGGGGCCTATGCGCTTTTCCTGGAAAAGCAAAAGGGCAGCCTGCGGGAGGGCATGGACGCAGACATCGTCATCCTGGATCGCGACATCACACAGACGGACCCGCAGCAGCTGAAGGAAGTCAAGGTGGACATGACCATTAAGGATGGCCGTGTCGTGTTTAACAGAATGGCAAGCCTATGTTAAGTATTACATTTATGGGGCAGACGCAGTTTCTGCTGGACGGCGTGGATGTAAGCGGGCAGATCAGCAGCAAGTCCGCCGCCATCCTGGCGCTGATTTTGATGAACAGCTCCCGCCAAATGCGCCGCAGCGACCTCATCGGCTTTCTCTGGGGCGAGAGCGAGGACGATGCCGCCAAATATAATCTTCGCTTTAACCTCTGGCAGATCAAAAAGGTCCTTGTGCAGGCGGACGGAGAGCCGTTCTTGCTGGTGAGCAAGGATGTGGTCGGGATCAATCCCCACTTCAGCTTCCGCTGCGACATTGTGGAAATCGAGCAGGCCGACCCCGAAGCCATGGACTCCATAGGGGAGCTGAAGCACCTGCTGTCGCTTTTCCGGGGCGATTTTCTTGAAAATTGCAGCCTGCACAACTGCGACGGCTTCCTGGAGCATATCATTCTGCGCCGGTACTATCTGGAAAACCGAAAGCTGGTGGTCTATCACCGGCTGATTCACCTGACCTATGAAAATAAGCTCTATGACGACTGCCTGCAGCTCCTGTCCGCCTGCGAGGAAATAGACCCCTATAACGAGGACATTGCGCAGATACGCCTGGAGATTTTGCTGCAGCGAAACGCCCGGCGGGAGGCCGCCCAGTACTATCAGATGTTTTACAGCCGTCTGCTGCGGGATGTGGGCGTGGAGCCGTCGGTGAAGCTGCAGGAGCTGAGCAAGCACCTGCACCTGCAGGAGAGCAAGGAGCCCCGGGGCCGTGTGCTGCATTTGGAGGTCTGCACCGTTCCGTCCCTGCCCGGGGGCTGGATGTCCCAGGTGCTGCGGGCCCTTTACGGGTGCGGCCAGGTCAACTGGGCCGATTACCTGACGGCGCAGCAGCTTTCCGACCTGGCGTATTTCCGGCCCGAGCTGGGAGACTGCCTCTGCGCCCCGGTGCCCCTGGTGCGGATAGCCGAGGCGTTCATGGATCTCATCTGCGCCCTTTGCGCGGGAGACTCCATCCAAAAACTGGAAATTCAGTCTGTAAACGGCGCCCCCCTGGATGACCTCAGCCGGGATATAGCCGCCGTCCTTCAAATGAAATGCGGGCGCAGCCTTGTGCTGCTGTAAGCCCCGCGCTCTCTGCTCCCCGACCCGCACTGCGCAGGCCGGGGAGCGGCACTTTATGCCCGGGTGCAAAACAGTACGGGCCGGGGCTGCTTCGACACCGAATCCGTCACCGCTTCTGTCCCAAATCCGTCACCGCAGCTGCACCAAACTGCACCAAATGGCACCGATGTTCACCCCCCTTACAAAACTGTCACAGCCCTGTCACCCGAAGCGATGGCGGAGCGGCCCGGTTTGCCGTAAAATAAGCCTGTAAATCAGATTTCGGAGGTTTAATATGGAAATTTTAAAGGTTAACGAAGTGAAAAAAACCTATACCTCCCGCTTTGGCGGCAACCGGGTCCAGGCCCTGAAGGGCGTGACCTTTTCTGTGCAGGAGGGGGAGTATGTGGCCATCATGGGCGAGTCCGGCTCCGGCAAAACCACCCTGCTGAATATCCTGGCGGCTCTGGACAGACCCACGGCCGGAGAGGTGTTTTTGTCGGGCAAAAACCTGGAGACCATCCCCGAGGGGGACCTGGCCGCCTTCCGTCGGGACAACCTGGGCTTTGTATTCCAGGAGTTTAACCTGCTGGATACTTTTTCCATTGAGGACAATATCCTCCTGCCCTTGGTTTTGGCGGGAAAAGGTGTGCAGCAGATGCAGCAGACCCTGCTGCCCCTGGCCCGGTCTCTGGGCATTGAGGACATCCTGCACAAGTTCCCCTATGAGGTATCCGGCGGCCAGAAGCAGCGCGCCGCCGTGGCCCGGGCCATGATCGCCGGACCCAAGCTTCTCTTGGCGGACGAGCCCACCGGGGCCTTGGACTCCGCCTCCTCGGCGGACCTTTTGCGGATGTTTGAAAAGGTCAACGGCCAGGGTCAGACCATCCTCATGGTCACCCACTCCGTGGACGCTGCCTCCCATGCCGGGCGGGTGCTGTTCATCCGGGACGGTGTGGTGTTCCACCAAATTTACCGGGGTGAGTGCAGTGACCAGCAGCTCTATAAAAAGATCAGCGACACCCTGACCATGCTCCGCACAGGGAGGGACACTGAATGAAAAGGGGATTTTTTCTGAAGCTGGCCCGGAGCAACATCAGCAAGAACCGCCGGTTTTTCCTCCCGCGTATTCTATCTGAGGCAGGGCTTTTATGCGTGTTTTACATTGTGTTCACCCTCCGGACCGACGAACGCATCCTGCAACTCCGGGGCGGACAATACATTGAGGTGTTCATGTCCATCGGCGTGGCGGTGATGATGCTGCTGTCGGTAATCCTGCTGTTTTATATCAACAGCTTTCTCATGAAGCAGCGCAAGCGAGAGTTTGGCGTTTACAACATTTTGGGCCTGGAAAAGCGGCACATCTGCCGGGTGCTTTTCCACGAAACAGCCCTCAGCAGCCTGGCATCCGTGGTGCTGGGGCTTGCCATGGGGACGCTGTTTTACAAGCTCTGCTCTCTGCTTATCTGCCAGCTGCTGAATGCGGAGATCGTTTTGGGCTTTTACTTTATAAACGCCAGGAGCCTGGCCCTGTCCGGAGCCTTCTTCCTGGTGCTGGATTGTGATGGCCTACGGCGTCAACTGCGTGGCCATCGCCCGCCTCAAGCCTGTGGAGATGCTCTCCTCTGCCAATGTGGGCGAGCGGGAGCCCAAGGTCAAGTGGCCGCTGCTGGTGCTGGGCCTGCTGGCCCTGGGCGGGGGCTATTACATCTCCCTTACCACCCAGAACCCCTTGAAGGCCCTTGTCCTGTTCTTCGTGGCGGTGATACTGGTGATCATCGGCACCTACTTTTTGTTCGTGGCCGGGAGTATTTTTGTGCTGAAGGCCTTGAAAAAGAACAAAAGGTTCTATTATAATAAAAAACACATGCCTGCCGTTTCGGGTCTTCTCTACCGCATGAAGCAGAACGCCGTGGGCCTGGCCTCCATCGCTATTTTGGCCACGGGGGTGCTGGTGATGATCTCCACCACCGTGAGCCTGTATGCCGGGGCGGAGGAGACAGTGAAGCGGAACTTCCCTCAGGACTATTATCTCTCCGCGCAGTATCTGCAGTGGAGCGATGAGGGCCAGCTGCTGCACTCGGAGGATATGCCCCGGGAGACCCTGCTCCGGGCCGTGGAGCAGGGGGCGGAAAAAAACGGCCTGACCATAAAGGAGATGGACTTCCAGGAGTATCTGACGGTCTCCTATAAGAACGAAAACGGCGGCCTGTACTGCCGGAAGGCGGACGGCAACGCCGCCGACAGTCTCAAGGGACTCAGCGTGATGACCTATATCACCCAGGAGATGTATCGCAGCCTGGGCGGGGAGGAGCTGAACCTGGCCGAGGATGAAATCGCCGTGTGTCCCATGGACATCCGCCAGAGGGGCCTTGACCGGACGGAGATCACCATAGAGGGGGACAGCTATCGGGTGAAAACCGTGCTGCCCGAGTTCCCCATTCGGTCCGGCATGGAGGAGTTGTCCACCAACTGCTACGGCGTGGTGGTGGCAGACGATAGCGTGCTGGCCCACCTATATGACCAGCAAAAGCAGGTCTACGGGAACGCGGCCTCGGACTATACCCGGCGTATCGCGGCGAGCTTTGCGGGCCGGGAAGCCAACGGTGATGTAGGAGAAAAGCTGGAGCGGGATGTGGAGGCGTACCTGAAGGAGGTGGCCTTTCCCCAGCAGCAGGAGCCGGGTGAAGGTATGACCATCACAGGCAACACCGTGTGGGGCGCCCGGGAGTCCGTGACGGCCATGTGCGGAGCTCTGCTGTTTTTGGGCATTATTTTGGGACTGGTGTGCCTGTTTGCCACGGTGCTGATCGTGTATTACAAGCAGATCTCCGAGGGCTACGAGGATCGGGCCCGGTTCCAGATCATGCAGAAAGTGGGCATGAGCCGCCGGGAGGTGAAAAGCACCATCAACAGCCAGGTGCTGCTGGTATTTTTCCTGCCGCTGGTGGTGGCGGGGATGCATTTGGCCTTTGCATTTCCCATTTTGGAGAAGATGCTGCACGTTTTGCTTTTGTCCAGCACGAGCTTGTTTGTGGCCTGCTCGCTTGTCACCTTCGGGGTATTTGCGGCGGTGTACACGCTGATCTATATGGCCACGGCCCGGACCTATTATAAGATCGTGCGGTAAGGTGTAGGGGGCGGACAGAGGCGTCCGCCGCTACGGAAATGTCGGAACACCTGCGTAGGGCGGCGTGCCCTCACGCCGCCGTGATGGTGCGGTGGTTGACGGGCGGCGGGCTGAGGGCAGCCCGCCCTACGGAAGCGTATTTTGCGGCGCGTAGGGGAGGGGCTACATGGGGTGCGGTACAGGGATGCAAAAACAGGTGAGCTGATTTACTCACCTGTTTTTTATTATGTTCTTTTTTAAGGCAATTCCGCATAATTGGGCAAGAGCGATTTGTGAGTAAATTTTGCGACCTGATAAGGCGCGGTTTTGAAGCAATACTTGATGTATTGCAAGAAATCGCAACGAAATCAGAGTGCAAAATTTCCGCAAAGCGCCGCAGCTTTAATTGTGCGGTGTTGCCTTAATAATCCACTTTCATCAGGCACAGGCCCTCCGGGGGGGCGGTGGGGCCGGCGAGCTTGCGGTCTTTACTATCCAATATTTCCCGGACATAGGCCGGCTCCCAGCGGCCACGGCCCACCTCCAACAGGGTGCCCACCAGGATGCGGACCATATTCTGCAAAAAGCCGGTGCCGTGGAAGGTGAAAAGGATGCGGTCCTTGCGCTCCTCGATTTGGATGGTGTCCACCAGGCGGACGGTGGATTTTTTCATCCGGGGGTTGCCGCAGAAGGCCCGGAAATCCTGCTCACCCCGGAGAATTTCCGCCGCCTGGCGCATTTTTTCTATATCCGGGGAGAAGTCCAGCAGGGTGACATATTTGCGGTCGAACACGGGCTTTACGGGGCCGGTGAAGCAGGTGTAGCGATAGGTCTTGCCCAGGGCGTTATAGCGGGCGTGGAAGCGGTCGGACGCCTCCTTCACCTCCCGGACGGCGATGGAGTCCGGGAGATAGCGATTCATATAGTCCCGGATCTCCTCCGGGGACCGGCGGACATCCAGACGGACGCTGGCCACCATGGCCCGGGCGTGGACCCCGGCATCGGTGCGCCCGGCGCCGATGAGGTCCACCGGGTGACCCTGGAGACGCTCCAGGACGGTTTCCAACTTGCCTTGTATCGTTTCTTTATCCGGCTGGTGCTCCCAGCCGAAAAAGCGAGTGCCGTCGTAGGCCAGTGTTAATTTATAATTTTTCTCCATAAAATGCCCTCCATGTATACTATAATCATAGCAGAAACGGAGGGGCTTGAACAGTCTTATTTTATTACAGCCAGCCCATGAGCTTTACAAAGCTCCACAGGAGCTTGCAGCCGTAGAAGATAATTACCGCGCCGCAGACCTTATTGATGATATTGAGAATTTTCTCATTGAACTTGCTGCCCAGCAGGGAAACCACCGTGGACAGGGTCAAAAACCACAGGATCGAGGCGCTGCCGAAGCCGAAGATGAAGGGCAGGTCGCCCCCGACCGGGAGGGTGGCCCGGAAGGCACCCAGCATCATGGTGCCGTCGATGAGGGCCTGGGGGTTCATCCAGGTGACCACGAAGGCGGTGGTGAACAGCTTCCAAATGGGGATATTCACATCCTTGCCGCCCTCTAAGCTGGCCTTGGCGCGCAGGAGCCCGATGCCGATATAGATGACGATGAGGCTGCCCAGGCCCAGGATGACCTTTTGCAGCCACGGCACCGCCTGCATCAGTGCCCCCGCGCCCAAAAAGCACGCAACGCCCAGGGACACATCCCACAAAATAACGATGAGGGCCGTGATATACACCCGGCTGCGCTTTTGGGTCAGGGCGGAGTTGATGACAAACAGATTTTGCAGACCGATGGGAGCCACATACGCAAGGCCCATGGTGAGACCCTGGAGATAGATGTGCATAATTTCCTATTTACTCCTCTTTTCTTACTTGGTATAATCAGTATAGAGCATTTCGGGAAAAATGCAAGAACGCATATTATCCTGTGTAGGTAAGGAGGAGCTTACTTATGGGTCACTATGACTGCCCCTGCATGGAAAAATGCCCCCTGCAGCACGCCATGCTGCTCATTGGCGGCAAGTGGAAGGTACAGATCCTCTGCGCGGTGTGCAATGCCGGGTCCATCCGCTACAACGCCCTGCGGGGAAAGCTGGACGGGGTGAGCAACACGGTGCTGTCGTCGGCTCTGAAGGAGCTGGAGCGGGACGGACTTATCCAGCGGCAGGAGTTTTTGGAGGTGCCGGTGCGGGTGGAATACCGCCCCACGGAGCGGTGCCGGACGCTGCTGCCCATCCTGGAGGCCCTGTCGGACTGGGCGGAAGCCGACATGAAGTGAGGTGGCAAAATGGCGGATTTGCAGACGGATGTGCGCTATATAAAGGGCATCGGCGAGGCCCGGGCCAAGGCCCTGTCTAAGCTGGGTATTGGGACGCTCCAAGACCTGATCGGCTATTTCCCCCGGCGGTACGAGGACCGGACCATGACCCGGTCCATCCGGGAATTGGAACTTGGGGAGACGGTGTGCGTCCGGGCTATGATCGCAAACGACCCCGTGGCCAGCCGCATTTCCGGCGGGCGCACGGTGGTGAAGGCCCGGGCCGTGGATGACAGCGGCGCCCTGGACCTGACCTTTTTTAACCAGGAGTACCGAAAAAACAGCCTGCACCGGGGCGAGATCTATATTTTCTGCGGCAAGGTGGAGGGGAATCTGCTGGCCCGGCGGATGATCAACCCCATTGTGGAGCAGGAGGGGCAGCAGGTGCTTACGGGGCATATTGTGCCCATTTATCCCCTCACCGCCGGGGTGAGCCAAAATCTTCTGTATAAGGCCGTGGACCAGGGGCTGACCGAGTGCCGCCATCTGCTGACAGACTGCCTGCCGGACGCGGTGCGGCAAGAACATCAGCTGTGCCACAGCGGATACGCCTACGAGAACATCCACTTTCCGGCGGATGCGGAGGCGCTGAACCTGGCCCGGCGGCGGATGGTGTTTGAGGAGCTGTTTATCCTCTCCTGCGGGCTGCAGATGCTCCGCTCCCGGCGCACGGATGTGGCGGGGCCTGCCTGCAAGGCGGCAGACATGGAGGAATTTTACCGGGCCCTCCCCTTCCCCCTTACGAAGGCCCAGCGCAGGGCCATTGCGGAGGCGGTGACGGACATGGAATCCGGGCGGCCCATGAACCGGCTGTGCCAGGGAGATGTGGGCAGCGGCAAGACCATGGTGGCGGCGGGGTGCGTGTGGTTCGCCGCTCAAAGCGGATGGCAGTCGGCCCTGATGGCCCCTACGGAAATTCTGGCCCGGCAGCACTATGAGAATCTCGCGCCGCTGTTTGAAAAATTCGGACTCCGGTGCGCCCTGCTCACCGGGTCCACCAAGGCCAGGGAGCGGCGGGATATTTTGGAAAATCTGGCCCTGGGGAGCATTGATCTGTGCATCGGTACCCACGCCCTGCTGACGGAGGATGTGTCTTACGCCCGGCTGGGGCTGGTGATTACCGACGAGCAGCACCGCTTCGGGGTGAACCAGCGGGCGGCCCTGGGGCAGAAGGCGGAAAATCCCCACATGCTGGTGCTGTCCGCCACGCCTATTCCAAGGACGCTGGCGCTGATCATTTACGGCGATTTGGATGTGTCGGTGATGAACGAGCTGCCCCCGGGGCGGCAAAAGGTGGACACCTTCGCCGTGGGCGAGAGCTACCGGCAGCGGGTGAACCAATTCATCCGCAAGCAGGTGGAGGCGGGGCATCAGGTATTCATCGTATGTCCGCTGGTGGGCCAGGAGGACCACATCCCCGACGAGCGCAAGGCCGCCGCAGCCTACGCCAAAAAGCTGCGGGAGGAGGTATTCCCGGATTTGCGGGTGTGCCTGCTCCACGGGAAGATGAAGGCCAAGGAAAAGGAAAAGGTCATGGAGGACTTTGCCGCCGGAAACGGGGACATTTTGGTGGCCACCACGGTGGTGGAGGTGGGCGTGGATGTGCCCAACGCCACCTGCATGGTGGTGGAGAACGCCGAGCGCTTCGGCCTTTCACAGCTGCACCAGCTCCGAGGCCGGGTGGGCCGGGGACAGGCGAAAAGCTACTGCATTCTGCTCTCGGAGCACCCGTCGGAGGAGACGAAGCGGCGGCTGAAGGTGATGACCAAGACCAACGACGGCTTTGAAATCTCCCGGGAGGACCTGGCCCTGCGGGGGCCCGGCGACTTCTTCGGCCAGCGCCAGCACGGGCTGCCGGCGCTGAAAATTGCCGACCTCAGCTGCGACATGGCGCTATTGGACGAGGCCCAGCAGGCGGCCAAGGGCTGGATGGCCCAGGACCCTGCGCTGGAAAAGCCCGAGAGCGGAGCGCTGCGGGCAAGGATCGAGACGCTGTTCGCGGTGAAGGCGGAGGGATTAAACTAAATCCGGCGAAAAAACTTCGTTTTTTCTGCCAAAGAGATTGCAGTCCGCGGACGCGAACTCTGCGAGGCTTTTAGAGTATACTGAAAAATGCACGAAAGGAGGGGGCTCCGTGACCAAGGACGAATTGCGGGAGAAGGCCAATGACCTGCCGCTGGCGCCGGGGGTCTATCTGATGATGGACAGCGGCGGGCAGGTGATTTATGTGGGCAAGGCCAAGAAGCTGAAAAACCGGGTGAGCCAATATTTTCAGGACACCGCCTCCCACAACAGCAAAACGAAAATGATGGTGTCCCAGGTGGACCGGTTCGACACCATTTTGGTGCGGTCAGAGTTTGAGGCCCTGGTGCTGGAAAACTCACTGATCAAGCGCCATATGCCCCGATTTAACATCCTCCTAAAGGACGACAAGGGCTACCCCTTTGTGCGCCTGGACAAGGGGACGGCGTACCCCCGGTTTAGTCTGGTGAGCCGGGCGGAGGAGGACGGGGCCCGGTACTTCGGGCCCTTTGGCGGGCGGCGGGAGACCAGGCTGGCCATTGAGGCGGTGTGCGGGGCGCTGAAGCTCCCCACTTGCAGCCGGAAATTCCCCCGGGACATCGGAAAAGAGCGGCCCTGCCTGAATCTGCACATCGGAAAATGCGACGGCTTCTGCCGCCCGGAGGGGCCGGGACAGGCGGAGTATCAGCGGCGCACGGAGCAGGCGGCGCGGATATTCAGCGGCCACTACCGGGCCCTGACCCGGGAGATGGAGCAGGAGATGGCCCAGGCGGCGGAGGAGCTGGACTTTGAACGGGCCGCCGCCCTGCGGGACCGCATTCGGGCGGTGAGCGTGCTGGGCAAGACCCAGGGGGTCATTGCCGGGGTGTGCGCCGACACGGATGTATGGGGCCTGTACCGGGGTCAGGTGCGCTGGGGCTTCGGCGTGCTGCACCTGGAGGAGGGAAACCTCCTGGGCCGGGAGGTAAAGGTCCTCTCCGCCGGAGCCGAGGAGGACGAGGGGGAGACCCTCTCCGCCGTGCTGCGGCAATATTACGCGGGCCGGGGCGCGGCACCGAAGGAAATCTGCGTGGCGGCCCTGCCGGAGGACGCGGAGGCCCTGGAGGAGCTGCTGAGCCGGGACTGCGGTCACCGGGTGCGGCTGCGGGTGCCCCAGCGGGGCCAGCGGGCGGAGCTGCTGCGCATGGCCCAAAGCAACGCCCGGGAGGAGACGGAGCGCATTACCTCCGAGGCGGAGCGGGTGAGCAAGACCCTGGAGCAGCTGGGCGCTCTGGCGGGGCTTTCCGCCGGGCCCCACCGCATAGAGGCCTACGACATTTCCAACACCGGAAGCGCCGACATGGTGGCCTCTATGGTGGTTTTTCAGGACGGCAGGCCCCTGAAGCGGGACTATCGGAAATTCCAGGTAAAAACTCTGGATCACCCGGACGACTACGGGGCCATGGAGGAAATTTTGGGGCGGCGGCTCCAGCGGTATTTGGACGGGGATGAGAAATTCAGCCCGCTGCCGAACCTTATTTTAATGGACGGCGGCCAGCAGCACGCCGCCGTGGCGGAGCGGGCCTTGGCGGAAAAGGGCCTTTCCGTGCCGGTTTTGGGCATGGTGAAGGACGACAGGCACCGGACCCGGGCGCTGATGACGGCCCGGGGGCAGGAGCTGGGCATACAGCAGAGCCCGCCGCTTTTCGCCCTGGTGGGACAGGTGCAGGAGGAGGTCCACCGCTTTGCCATCACCTACCACCGGAAAAAGCACAGCCGCAGCGCCATGCGCTCCCGGCTGGAGGGCATACCCGGGCTGGGGGAGGTGCGGCGCAAGAAGCTGCTGCAGCAATTCGGCACGGTGAAGGCCGTGATGCAGGCGGAGCTGCCGGAGCTGGAGGCGGCGCTGCCCAAGGCCGTGGCCCTGGCGGTGTATGAGAGGTTTCACGGGGCAGAGGATAAGTGAATTTTTGCGCGAAAAATGACCGCCGAGGCGGTCATTTGGGGCTGTCGAAAAACCCTCCGGGTTTTTCCGACAAAAGGCTTGCGGTCTGCTGCGCGC
>OFMD01001774.1_pt1 | contig 12438 bp, 11 predicted proteins | sample 1541211 | NCBI WGS metagenome assembly OFMD01 (sample SAMN04209231, study PRJEB22552) | human gut metagenome | biome: gut; material: feces | host: Homo sapiens | place: USA: Oklahoma | reverse complement strand
AAACCCCTTGAAAATCAAGGCTTTTTCCGTTTGTCGTTATTATACCGTAATGGCATAGCTGTGCCAATTTGCTGATCTCTGCCCGTGTGCCGCTGATAGAGGTACAGCAGTGGTTGGGGCACAGCAGCCTGTCAACTACGGCGGATTTATATTCGCATCTGGAGTATGCCGCCAAGGAGCAAAATGCTCGCGTCATCTCGCAGATGTTACTTTGACAAAAGAAAGGAGAACACCATGACGTTTGATATCATGAATCTTTTCGAAGAAACGGAAAACATAATTACAGAATTGGACGAAGGGAACGAGCTGGCTGCGGTGGATTTTGCCAACCGTATTTCATCTATGTCGCCCTCGTGTTCGGCAACCAAAAGCTATGCAGTCTACCAGGACGATGCCGTCATAAGATACGCCCAATGGTTTATAGCCTGTAACAAGGAACTCGGGATTGACCGTTGCATAGACGGCCTGCACCAATATGCCAGTAGATTCTGGTATGCGGATACACCGATACTCACGGAAGAAGGCGTGGCAACGGCGGTTCAGATGGTGGACGCCCTGTTTTCCTATTCTCAAAAAGTACTGGACAAGCATCCGGTCGACATTTTACTGATTGATGCCCAACACGAGTGCTTGAATGGCGAAACCTTTGCTATGTTTACAGCGGGAGGAATGCAGAGTTGCATCTGTATGTACCGAATGCAAAGTGAGGAGGTAAACCCTATCCATGTACTGCTGCACGAATTGGGTCATTTGCTCCACATCAAGGTGACCGGGACACTGACTGATGTTCCTGACTCTTTCAAGGAACATTTGCTGGGACTGGGCATAGATTGCAGGAAGCTGACCACAGCGCAGCTTCGGGAACTGTTTGCAGATACATTTATGCTGGCTGTTGTTTGCAGACAGCCTGAATTAGGAATGCCGAAACCGGGATTTTCAGAAAGAGTACTTATGGCTTGTTATACATACATTCGCTCACTTTTGACAGCATAAAATAATTCGACAAACTGCGCTCTACAATAGCAATAGAATAATGCGGAAAGGAGTATTGCGTATGGAATTGATTGCTTCACTCTTCTGTCATGTTTCCGAAAGTATACCTGAAGCGGAGATACAGCGGGAACTGCAAAGACAACATGATATACTTGCTCAGAATGCAGCGAGCTCCGGTCGGACAATTGAGCATTGCTTTTTCCATGTGGGCGAGTTCAACTTGGAAGATCCGGATCAGGTCTTGCTTCGTTTTTTGCAACGCGCGCAGGCCGATGATCTTGGGCTTGTTCTTGTAGAAAGCAAGGATTTATTTCCCTTGTCGCAGCAAGCACATATACCATGCATGGAGGTGTGCTTTGTACGGGAGGGTGTGCAAGAAATCCTTGGAAATAAAGATGTCCAAGTGGCTGAAGAAGACCTCCGGCCAAAGAATGTATATATGTACTGGGGCTTTTAGTTGAAATTTGTCGGAAACTATGCCACAATAGGAATACCTTTCCAGAGAGGATGTGTATGTTGTGGACGCAGTTTCCCATTATCTGAATAGTATCCTCGCACCCAGGCTGCGCGGCTATGGTGTTTCGGAACACTTTCTGCTACGTACCATTGGTATCATTCATACACAGATGACCTCTCTTCTGCGCCATTGGGATGATCGGGTTTTCAAAAATACCGTTTTACTGCTTGGCCTGGAAGAAGGCAGCTTTTATGAACCTCGGGCAAAAATCGATATTCGCTGTTTTGTGGTCGTCGCCATTCGAAACAGTCCCATTGAAACGATCCAGAGTGACGCCTATGGAGAGGCCGGACTGAGTAAATCGCTACCCAGCAAAGATGTGAAGGAAATTACATCGGAGGCCATTCGCTATTTCAGTAAGCAGGATTTTGCTGAAATGTGCAGACAGGCAAAGCTTAGCGCAAGACAGGATTTGTATCAGGAACTCGCAAATGAGTACCCTGTCGCATGGGCTGCGCTGAAGCACCTTGCCGCAACGAACAGCAAGACCGTTGATTATCCGAAAGTATCCGTTTCCGAACCTTATTTTCTGGAAGGCGTAGATAAAGAGACAGAGATTACTGCAACGTCTGGTGAGATGAAAACAGGAATTTACGATGGCTATTCTCCCGAAATAGAGCCGCCGCTTATGGCTTTTCTAAAAATGCTTTCCGCCGACTCCAATGGCGCATTGATCGTTGATTCGTTGAAGTCCGTTACGAGAAACATTACCAAGTTACTCAGTATCCTTGAGTTTCTTCTTACGCGAGACCTTATATTTGCATCAACAAACTACTACATGGAGAACGGACATGTCGAACGTCGTATGAAACCTTTGCGTGCAGGCCATAGTACGAATGACATGCTGCGCAACGTCTCTAATACGAGTGGTCTGGGCTATAAGCACAAGGCAGCATTAAGCCAGTATGCCAAGCAAGCTAAATCAACTGAATAAATGTTGTGAACCCGTACCTAACCCGGTACGGGTTCTTTTTTGTTCGGCAGCCGCAAGTTGGCTGCCGTTTCTTCATAGTATCAATACAGGAGGTGTCTCATGAAAAATAAGCAAATAATCGTTCGTTGTACGTATTCCGATACGGACCAGATGCTGGCAGAACTCATCCAAGAGTCCTTTCGGTTCTTTCTTCAAAAAGAGCTTTTTGCCCTGGCTATTCGCCAGCCGATGTAGTATTGTTGTGACGATGAATGGTCGCTTATTTCGGGAGGACAGTTTATGTACTTAGAGATAAGCAACCCCATGGATTACCATGTGGCATTATACATCAGACTATCAAAGGAGGACGAAAACGAAGGGCCGTCAGAAAGCGTCAACAATCAGAAATCCCTCTTGGATGATTTTGTGAAGAAGCATCGGCTGTCGGTCTACGACACTTACATCGATGATGGTTGGTCTGGAACTAACTTTGACCGCCCGGATTTTCAACGGATGATCGGCGACATCGAAGCCAAGAAGGTCAACATGGTCATCACCAAAGACTTGTCCCGTCTGGGCCGTGACTATATCATGACCGGCCACTACATGGAGCGGTACTTCCCGGAAAAGCGGGTGCGGTACATCTCACTACTGGACGGTATCGACACTGGTGTGGAATCCAGTGCCAACGACATCACCCCGTTCCGTGCCATCATGAATGACATGTACGCCAAGGACATTTCCAAGAAGATCAAATCTGTCAAGCGGGATAAGCAGCGTAAGGGACAATTTATCGGCGGCAAACCGGTCTATGGTTATAAGATGCATCCCACAGAGAAGAACAAAATCGTCATTGACGAGGAAGTAGCGCCCATAGTGCGGCGCATCTTCCACATGGCGTTGGAAGGTATGAGCTGCAGGCAAATCGCCACACAGTTAAACGAAGAGGGTGTACCTACTCCGGCAACCTATGCAGGACTGCCTGTGGCAAACCCAGGTCCCTACACCGGTCTGTGGAGCAGTGAACGCATCTCAGATATGCTTCAAAATGAGACTTACATCGGAAACATGGTTCAAGGACGAACGGTGAAGATCAGCTACAAGTCCAAGAAGTGCCTGAAGCAGGACCGTGAAAACTGGGTCGTGGTGGAAGGAACGCACGAGCCGTTGATTGATCGGGAAACCTTCCAAAAAGTACGCATGTTGGTCAACAGCCGCAAGCACACCAGAAGCCGAACCTATGACTTTCTGCTCAAAGGCATGATCTTCTGCCATGAGTGTGGTTACCCGCTGGCGGTGCTCAATCGCAAAAATGCTGCCGGAGAGGATGTGCTGTACTTTGTCTGCCGGACTTATCAGCGCTTCGCCAAAGCCGGTGTCTGTTCGTGCCACAGCATCAAGGAAAAGACTGTGACGGACGCCGTTGTCGCCAAGATACAGGAGGTCTGCGAGGCCTATTTGGATCCGAGTCAGCTGCAGCCAATTGCCATTACTGCTGTGGAAGAGGTGCGCAAAGCAGAGAGCCACGATAGCGAGATTCAATCCCTGCACAGCAAGATCGACGGCCTGACTGCCAATCTGGATAAGATGTACATGGATCGGCTGACTGGCCTCCTTGCTGAGTCGGATTTTGAACGGATTTATCAGCGCATCAAGATGGAGCGCAACTCACTTGAGGAAAAGCTGAAGGACTTGGAAGTGCAAAAAGAAAGCCCGGTCAGCACCGAAGACCGAGCCAGAGAGTTGGTGCAAAGGTTCATCACATCGGCTTATGCCAGTCGGGAACTGCTGGTGAGCCTGATTGAGCGAGTGGAATTAACGGAAGACAAGCAAATCATCGTCAAATTCCGCTTCCGTGAACTGGAAGCAATTTCTTAGGGCAAATCGTTTACAATAGGCGAGTCGCTATGTATCGCGCATTGAAAAACGCGCCCTGGAAAAGCTGGAGGCTGCCCTGCGGGAGCACTGCTATCCGTAAGAACAAAACGGGCGCGGAGATTGCCGCCCGCCGATGCAAAAAGCGAGGGCGGCAGCCCTCGCTTTTTTGCGGTCAATCGTCCTGCTCTGCCTGATGCTCCAGCACGGAACCGGTGGCAGCGTCGATGACGTATTCATATTCCATTCCGCCGGACTTGAACTCCACCTCGTACACGGCGCGGCCATGCTCGTTGTCCCATTCCACCTGAAGCTCCTGCACCTGGACTTCGGACAGGCCCGCGTGCCGCAAGGCGGCACTCTTGGCGGCCTGGGCGCCAATGTCGGAGGTACTGCTGCTGCGGAGGTTCTCCTTCTCGTAATCCAGCACAGAGCCGCTGATGGCGTCCACCGTGACCTCATAGGCGGCGGTGTCGGTGTGGAACTCCAGCTCGTACTCCCAGCGGCCGTCGTCATAGTCCCGCTCCGCCTTGGTAAACGTGGCGGAGGACAGGCCCGCGTGCTTCAGCGCGGCGCTCTTGGCGGCCTCCATGCCAATGTCACCGGAGGGGTTCACGGGAGTGGAGCGCTTCACATTGGCCGGGCCGCTGAGCACCTGGCCGGTGTAGGCGTCCACCCGATATTCCAGCTCGCCGTGACCGGGGACCTCCAGCTCCACCTCATAGTGGGCGGGTGTCTCGTCCAGCTCCGGGTCCACATCCGCGTCGGCAACATCCGCCGTGGTCAGACCCGCATAGGTGGCTGCCGCCTCCAGAGCCGCCGTCATGCCGATGGGCATCCCCGGGGCCCCGGCCTCGATCAGGTCCCGCAGCTCCTCCACGGACAGCTTTGCCAGCCCCTCGAAGGTCAGGCTGCTGTTGAGGGCCATGGCCTGCCGGATCAGGGCGGCCTTGCCGGTGGAAATGTGGTTGGCCTTGGCCAGCTTTTCCAGGTCCTTGTCCTGCTGCACCGTCTGGCTCAGGACAGCGGCCTGGGAGTCGCCCAAAGCGCCGCCCGCAACACTGGACAGCTCCTGCTGAAGGCGCTGAGCCCGGGCCTGGTCCTTATCCTCCACGGAAATGAGAATGGCGGAGGACAGCGTGTCCAGATATCCGCACCGCACCAGGCTGCCCACAATGGCGTTGACGGCCACATCCGCCTTGACGCCCTTCAGGTCCCGGCCTCCGTCCATATCCGCCAGCACGGCGGCGGCCTCGTCGTTGAGGGCCTGGCAGGACACCACCTTTTCCCGGCTGTTCACCCGCAGCTCGATGCTGGGGTTCACGTCCAGGGACACCACAGACGTTACGGCGTGGGCCTGCTGCACCAGCACGCCTCCGCCCAGCAGCAGCACCGCCAGGCACGCCGCCATGGCCTGCATCCATTTCTTCATACGTTGATTTTTCTTTTTCATAGGGACTACCGTTCCTTTCCGCTCTGTACAGCGGGAGAGCACGCCGTCCACGTCGTCCGGCGCGGTCTTGTCCAGTGCGGCGGAAAGCCTGCGTTCCATCTGATCGTTGGTCATCGGGCGTCATCTCCTTCCATGTAAGCTCGCATCTTTTTCAATGCTCTGTGATATTTTGACAGGACGGTCGCCAGGGGCAGGCCCAGCGCCTGACCGATTTCCCGGTGCTTCAGGCCCGCCGTGTGCAGCAGGACGATCCGCCGCTCCTCCTCTCCCAGCACCGCCAGGGCGTCCTGCAGAAGCAGCCGCTCCTGGCTGTCCAGCCCCGGGCAGTTGTCGGGGATGGCGTGCCACTCCTGGTCCTCCATGGTCACCTGACGGCTCTCCCGCCGCAGGTGCATCAGGCACAGATTCCGGCACACCGCCAGGATCCACCCCACAGGCGAGCCTGTGGGCCGGTACTGTCCCGCCGTGTCCCAGATGTGAACGAACACATCCTGGGTCAGGTCCTGGGCGTCGTGGGCATTGCGGAGATAGGACAGGGCCAGACCGTACACCGCCGTTCGGGTGCGGCGATATAGTTCGGCCAGATCGTCGCGGTTCCCGGCAGCCACTCCCGAAAGCAGCCGTCGAAGCTCCTGCGCCTCCTCCGCGGGGAGGGATGAAGTTGTGTTGTCTATCCTATGCAGCATCTCATTTGTCTCCTGTCATATGGATAATGCACGGCAGGGCGGTTTTATTGCGTCCCCCCGGAGAATTTTTTTATTTATTTTATCACGTTCCGTTTTTGTTTTCCACTCCTTGTGCCAAACAGGAAAAAGAGGTATAATAAAACGAATACGCAAAGGAGGTCGTCCCCATGAAGCTGATGGTTGTCGACGGCAACAGCATATTGAACCGCGCCTATTACGGCATTCGCCCGCTGTCCACCCGGGAGGGCCTGTATACCCATGCGGTATACGGCTTTATCACCACCCTCCAGCGGCTGCTGGACGAGGAGGAGCCGGAGGCCCTGTGCGTCACCTTTGACCGCCGGGAGCCAACCTTCCGCCACCAGGCGGACGCGGACTACAAGGCCCAGCGCAAGCCCATGCCGCCGGAGCTGGCCATGCAGCTGCCGGTGATGAAGCAGGTGCTGGCGGCCATGTCCGTGCCCTGCTATGAGCTGGCCGGGTACGAGGCCGACGACCTCATCGGCACCATCAGCCGCAAATGCCAGGCGGCGGGGTGGGACTGCGTCATCGTCACCGGCGACAAGGACAGCCTGCAGCTGGTCACGGACCGGACCAGGGTGAAGCTGGTATCCACCCGCATGGGCCAGACCACCACGAAGGACATGACCCCGGAGACCTTCCGGGAGCAGTACGGCTTCGATCCCATTCATATGATCGACCTGAAGGCCCTGATGGGGGACACGTCGGACAACATTCCCGGTGTGCCGGGGGTGGGGGAGAAGACCGCCATGGCCCTGGTGCAGCAGTACGGCGACATAGACGCACTGTACCGCCGCCTGCCGGATATCGATGCCAAGCCCAACGTCATCCGCAAGCTGACGGAGGGGGAGGAGTCCGCCCGGCACAGCTATTGGCTGGCCACCATCGTCACCGATGCGCCCCTGGCCTTCGACCCGGCGGAGAACCTGCGCAGGCCCTTCCGGCCGGAGCTTTACGACCTGTTCCTGCGGCTGGAATTTCAGAAGCTCATTGACAGATATCACCTGCGGCCCCACCAGGAGACGGCAGAGAAGCCCGAGTACACCACCACGGTGGTCCCCGTGGAAACGGAGGAGCAGGCCCGGACTCTGCTGGAGGAGTGGCGCAGGGCCGATCACGTGGCCCTGTACGCCGCAGCAGACCTGACGGCCATCTCTGTCCATTGGGATACCGGCGAGAGCACGGCACAGACGGCGGAGCTGTGGTCCGGGGGCTATCAGGGGAACTGGAACGCCCTGCTGGGGGCGCTGCTTTCCGGGGACATCCGGAAAATTTCTCACAACGTGAAGGATCTGATGCGGACGCTGCTGGACGGCGGCCTCCCGGCGGAGGGCTTTGTATTCGACACGGCCCTGGCGGCGTATCTGCTGGATGCCACGGCGGGGGGCTATGACCTGCAGCGGCTGTTTGTGTCGTATTTCAACCAGGAGCTGGAAAAGCCCGCCCATCTGGAGCCGGACGCCTTCTCCCCTCTGGGAGACCGGGCTGCCGCCTGGGCGTCGCTGCACAGCTATGGCGCAGCGATAGAGGCCCTGTATGGTGTGCTTTTGCCCCGGCTCCGGGAGCAGGGCATGGAAAAGCTGTACTTCGATGTGGAGCTGCCCCTGTGCCGGGTGCTGGCGGATATGGAGCGCAGCGGCTTTCTGGTGGACGGCGGAGCCCTGGCCCGGTTCGGTGCGGACCTGTCCGACACCATCCGCCAGCTGGAGGAGCGCATTTACGCCGCCGCCGGACAGCAATTCAACATCAATTCCCCCAAGCAGCTGGGAAAGGTGCTGTTCGAGGACCTGGGCCTGCCCCACGGGAAAAAGACGAAAACCGGCTGGTCCACCAATGCGGACGTGCTGGAGAAGCTGAAGGATCAGCCGCTGGTGGCCGACGTGCTGACCTACCGGCAGTATGCCAAGCTGAAAAGCACCTATGCCGACGGGCTTCTGAAGGTCATCGACCCCGACGGCCGCATCCGCACCAGCTTCCAGATGACGGTAACGGCCACGGGCCGCCTGAGCTCCACGGAGCCCAATTTGCAGAACATCCCCACCCGCACGGACCTGGGCAGCAAAATGCGGGAGATGTTCGTGGCGGCCCCGGGCCATGTGCTGGTGGATGCGGACTATTCCCAGATCGAGCTGCGGCTGCTGGCCCACATCTCCGGGGACGAGGCCATGCAGCAGGCGTTCCTGTCCGGCGCGGACTTCCACACCGTCACCGCCGCCCGGGTGTTCCATGTGCCCCAGGACCAGGTGACCCATCAGATGCGCTCCCGGGCCAAGGCCGTGAACTTCGGCATTGTCTATGGCATCTCCGCTTTCTCCCTGTCCCAGGACATCGGCGTCACCGTGGCGGAGGCCAAGGAGTATATGGAACGGTATTTTGCCACCTATACCGGCGTGAGGCAGTATATGGAGCAGGTGGTGTCCCAGGCCCGGGAGCGGGGCTATGTGGAGACCCTGTGGCACCGCCGCCGGGCCCTGCCGGAGCTGAAAAGCTCCAATTTCAACATGCGGTCCTTCGGCGAACGGGTGGCCCTGAACATGCCCATCCAGGGCACGGCGGCGGACATCATCAAGCTGGCCATGGTGCGGGTCCACCGCCGCCTGGCGGCGGAGGGCCTGGAGGCCCGGCTCATCATGCAGGTCCACGATGAGCTGATCGTGGAGTGCCCGGAGGCGGAGGCGTCTCGGGTGGAGCAGCTTCTACAGCAGGAGATGCAGGGGGTGGCAGAGCTGTCGGTGCCCCTGCTGGCGGAGGCCCACACCGGTCACAACTGGCTGGCGGCCAAGGGCTGACCGGTTTTAACGAGAGTAAGGAGCAAACGCAATGACTGATTATTTTGCTGTGCAGCTGCCCCCGGAGCAGATCCGGGCCATCAGCTCCATCGGCCTGGCCCACCTGGGGGACGCTGTGTTTGAGCTGCTGGTGCGCACCTGGCTGTGCGCCGGGGGCAAGGCCACGGGCAGAGGACTTCACCGGGCCACCGTGGCCCTGGTCTGCGCCCCCCGGCAGGCGGAGCTGGCGGAGAAGATCCTGCCCCTGCTGACCCAGGAGGAGCAGGACGTGTTCCGGCGGGGCCGCAACGCCAACGTCCATTCCATCCCGGCCCACGCCAGCCGGGCCCAGTACCAGCAGGCCACGGCTCTGGAGGCCCTGCTGGGATACCTGTATTTACAGGGCAGGCACGACCGGGTCAACCAGCTGTTCTGCCGGATGATGGAGGAGGAGTAACATGTCGCTGGACGCCATTTGCCTGAGCGCCGTGGTCCGGGAGACCGCCACCCAGGTGGAAAACACCCGCATTGAGAAGATCCAGCAGCCTGCCCGGGATCAGGTGGTGCTGCTGCTGCGGGGCGGGCGGCGGCTGCTGCTGTGCGCCGGAGCCACCCAGCCCCGCCTGCACCTGACGGCTCTGCTGCGGGATAATCCCTCCCAGCCGCCTATGTTCTGCATGCTGCTGCGCAAGCACCTGGCGGGAGGGCGCATCGTGTCCGTGGAGCAGGAGCCCCTGGAGCGGGTGGTGACGCTGCACATACAGGCGGCGGACGAGCTGGGAGAGCAGCGGCCCTGGCGGCTGATTCTGGAGGCCATGCCCCGCCATGCCAACCTGATCCTGGTGGATCACCAGGGACGCATCACCGACTGCCTGCGGCGGGTGGATTTCGAGATGTCCCAGCAGCGGCAGGTGCTGCCGGGTCTGTTCTATCACCTGCCGCCCCGTCAGGAAAAGCGCTCGCCCCTGGAGGTGAGCCGGGAGGAGTTTTTGGAGCTGCTTTCCGCCCTGCCGGAGGGCGCGCCGCTGGACGGCTGGCTGCTGGACACCTTCACGGCCCTGCCGCCGCTGCTGGCCCGGGAGCTGGTTTGTGCCGCATATGGGTCTGTGGACGCCGGCCTGTCCCGGGACAGGGGCGGGAAATTGTGGGACAGCTTCGTTCTTTGGCGGGACAAAATCACCCGGGGGGATTTTACGCCCACCCTGCTGCGACGGGCCGGCCGGCGGATTTCACCTATTGCCCCATCACCCAGTACGGCGCTGCCGTGGAGCAGGAGAGCTTCGACAGCTTCGGCAGCCTGTTGGACGAATTTTATGAGGGCCGGGACCAGGCGGACCGGGTCCGGCAGAAGGGTCAGGACCTGATGAAGTCCGCCTCCGCCGCCCGGGACCGGGTGCGCCGGAAGCTGGCGGCCCAGGAGAAGGAGCTGGCCGCCACCCGGGACCGGGAAAGGCTCCGGATATCCGGCGAGCTCATCACCGCCAACCTCTACCGCATGGAGCGGGGCATGAGCCGCCTGACGGCGGAAAACTACTATGAGGACGGCTGCCCGCCGGTCAACATCCCGCTGGATGTGCGCCTGGGGCCCCAGGAGAACGCCGCCCGGTACTTCAAGCAGTACGCCAAGGCGAAAACCGCCGAGAGGGTGCTGACGGAGCAGCTGGAAAAGGGCCGGGAGGAGCTATCCTATCTGGAGAGCGTGGTGCAGGAGCTGTCCCAGGCGGAGGCGGAGCAGGATTTCAACGACATCCGCGCCGAGCTGGAGAGCGGCGGCTATCTGAAAAACCGGGGCAGAAAGCAGCCGGGGTTCCAGCGGGCCTCCAAGCCCAGGCAGTTTACCTCCTCCGCCGGACTGAGAATCCTGGTGGGACGCAGCAACCGGCAGAACGACCGCCTCACCGCCAAGGACGCCGACCGCCGGGACATCTGGCTCCACACCCAGAAGATCCACGGCTCCCATGTGATCCTGTGTACCGGCGGGCGGGAGCCGGACGAGACCAGCCTGTATGAGGCGGCGTGCCTGGCGGCATACTATTCCCAGGGCCGGGAGGCCGGAAAGGTGCCGGTGGACTATACCCCGGTGCGCTATGTGAAAAAGCCCGCCGGGTCCCGGCCAGGCATGGTGGTGTACACCACCTATCAGACAATATATGCTGTGCCGGACGGCCAACTGGTGAAAAAACTGGCGGCGAAAGCCTGACATCGAAAGGAAGCTTTGCTGCCATATGCCCGAAGGAATGGCCCGGGTGCTGATCATTCGGACGCACGGAGCCGGCAGAGAATGCTTCTGAGTCTTTTAAAAAACCGCAGAATGCGGTTTTTTAAAAGGTCGACAGTTAGCGCGCTCTAACCATTGGGTGCATATGCGACGGAGAGAAAGATGTGCCGGACAGCTGGCGGATGGGGTTGGCTTTTGCCGGGAACTGTGATATAATGGCCGAAAAATACCCATTGGAGGAGGAAACGGCATGCGGATCGGAACGGTGGATATCCCCTCGCAGCTGGTGCTGGCCCCTATGGCCGGGGTAACGGACCTGGCATTCCGGCTGATCTGCCGGGAGCTGGGGGCGGGCCTTACCGTAACGGAAATGGTCAGCGCCAAGGCCCTGTGCTATCAGGATAAAAAGAGCCGGGGACTTCTGAAGCTGTCCGACGGGGAGCACCCGGCCAGCGCTCAGATCTTCGGCAGTGACCCCGGGTGCATGGCCGAGGCGGCGTGCATCGCGGCGGAGCTGTCCGGCGCGGACCTGATCGACATCAACATGGGCTGCCCCGTGGGCAAGATCGTGTCCAACGGCGATGGCAGCGCGCTGATGCGGGACCCGGAGAAGGCGGCCCGCATCGCCGAGGCGGTGGTGAAGGCCTCACCGGTGCCGGTAACGGTGAAAATGCGCCGGGGCTGGGACAAGGGAAGCGTCAACGCCGTGGAGCTGGCCCGGATGCTGGAGCAGGCGGGGGTGTCCGCCGTGGCGGTCCACGGCCGCACCCGGGCCCAGATGTACGCCGGACAGGCGGACTGGGTCACCATCCGCCAGGTGAAGGCGGCGGTGTCTATCCCGGTCATCGCCAACGGAGACGTGTTTACCCCGGAGGATGCGGTGCGTATCCTGCACTTTACCGGGGCAGACGCCGCGATGATCGGCCGGGGCTGTCTGGGAAATCCGTGGCTGTTTCAGCAGGCCCGGGCGGCGCTGGCTGGGGAGCCTATCCCG
>OFMD01001769.1_pt1 | contig 12494 bp, 10 predicted proteins | sample 1541211 | NCBI WGS metagenome assembly OFMD01 (sample SAMN04209231, study PRJEB22552) | human gut metagenome | biome: gut; material: feces | host: Homo sapiens | place: USA: Oklahoma | reverse complement strand
GTTCAAGTTCGCAAAACGCCACGGGCAGCGAACCCCGGCGGAGTTGGTACCGTAGAAAGCCGATCCCGCGCCTGCATACCCTTTTTATTTTCTTTTCCTGTTAGGTGTGTATGAGTGGTCTTGCCCCTCTGGTCTGCTTACGCAGACCATTCACCCCGCTTTTTACCCGCGCCACAAAGCCGCGGACGACTGTACCAGTACGAGTCACCCGGCGCAGAGTTGCCAACCCCCGCAGCCAGACCAGCAGACCCGCCACCGTTCAAGGGCGCAAAACGCCACGGGCAGCGAACCCCGGCGGAGTAGGTACCGCAGAAAGCCGATTTAAAATAAGTCGTTGAAGATCCGCCGATCAGCTTCGGAAACAGCACACCCAACTTTGACTTGATAAATGCTTTCACATAGTTCCATCCGGACGGCATACCGGAATATACAATACCTGTATCTTCATAGTCCGCTGTGATTGATCCCGACAGTTTCTGACTGTCGCGGCACTGATACACAGTATAATCAAATCCTCCTGCTTCATTTGCAGTCGTGTCATACAGTGGATCCAGCCCGATCGTATATGATCCATCCAAAACTTCTACACCAGCAACACGAAGCGGTGTCTTTCCTGCTGTCAGGCTGAATGTGCATCCGTCTTTATGTCCCGGCAATGCTTCTGTTGCGCCCGAATGCCACGGCATAGTTGAAATACACGTTGTTGCTGTCGTTGTGATCGTTCCGCTGATGTCAAGATTGATCGCTGTGTATTCTGTTCCATTTACTGTTACTTTTTCGATTGAAGATACTTTCACCAGATCCGCAAGGTTACGCATCCATGCATTCCATCTGTCTTTATTCGACTGTGCGCCCATATCGCCAACCGATACCGTGGATCCGACAATGAATCCTGCTGCCTGACTTGCAGACAGAAGAACCCTTTTCACATTTTCTTCCGGCAACGCTACCATGTACTGATAGTTGTAACTTGTGCATCCTTCAGCGATGTTTGAGTTTTCCAGATCAAAATGTCTTAACTGCCACATACGAAGAATCCATCTTGTATCGCAGTCATTCCACAGTCCTTCATAAATTGTTTTCTGTCGTGCCTTCTGGATCCCCGCCGTTGCTGATGCGAAGTTATATGCCTTGATCCCTGCGCCGGATGTCAATGCGCCTTTGCTGTCCAGACCACCGGGGAATGTTGCGTGCCATGTGATCGGTCGCTTTTTATTTTTCGGATCCACATCCCCCGCATCTGGATAATAGCCGGATCCCCTTGTTGTTCTGAATGAAATATAATCATATGCACCGTCATTCCATTCTTTAATCCATAATGCAAGCGCGAATGTATATACTGGCGCATCTTCGCCAGTGATGTCAAAACCATCTTCACCTTCAAAATATGTGATATTCATGGTTCCGTCTTCCAGTGACAGCGCGTTTGCTCTGATATACCATGTCATCGGATCTTCATCCGCCCAGTCTTCGATCGCTTCAGTATTTTCTGTACACAGCTGTGCTGCCGCTTTATCTGCCAGATCATCCATCGGTGTCATTTTTGTTATTCCTGATACTGACGGATCATAGCTTCGCAGTGTGTACGTCTTTCCATTCCATGCCTGTGCTGCTGCTGTTGCAAACCTTGAAAGCAATTTATATTTGTCTGTTTCGCCCGCCGCCAGCGCACGCGGATACCATGACCAGAAAACCCGTGTTGTATTTGTTCCGTCAAGTAATTGTCTGCACGCAGCGTCAAGTGCTTCCGCCGAATTCTGTCCGCCGTTCAGTGCGATTGCTTCCAGTGCCGCCGCCATTCTCTCATGCTGTGCATAAGACGGAAATGATAAATCAATTCCTTCCATTCTTCTTTTCCTCCTGTTTACTCATTGATCAGTGTTAATACCAGATGTGGGATTCCCCGTTCTGTATAAATTGCGTATGCATATTTAATATTTGCATCTTTATCCAGCATATATGACGCTTCATTGATCTGCCCCGCTATTTTTACAGCTTCATTCGCCTTGTCCAGAACTTCTTGCGCCTGCTTCTGTCTTTCCTGTTCTGCTGTGACGCGATCGCTTTCCGCTGACACTCTGCCTTTTTCCGCGTTCACACGACCTGTTTCTGCCTGCACTCTGGCTTCCTCTGCCTTTACGCGACCTGTTTCTGCCTGCACTCTGTCTTCTTCTGCGTCCACGCGACCTGCTTCTGCCTTCGCTCTGGCTTCTTCTGCGTTCACACGTTTCGTTTCCCGATCAGCATACTGTTTCATTGTCTTATCGAAGATAGAAAGTTCATCGCCCGAAACGATCGCATCTTCATCTTTTACCTTTGCTTCAATCTCTATTTCAAAAGTGACCGATGTTACCACCTGCATCAGATCTGAAGATTTCACTTCTACTTCACACAATGCCGTTCCCGCTGCTGCCAGTGCCTGACTGTCCAATTCCACCATCACAACATTGTCCGTGAATTCACACGGTGTATATACCCTGTGTCTATCTGGTTTTCTGATGAAAGCTGTGACGCTGGATCCCGCCGGGATCGTGTATGGTTCCCCATGATCCAGTAGTACGGTTTCGACATATCTTGTTGCCCGATCTCCCTGTTTTGCAGACACCATATATTGTTTTGTCCCGCCCGACATTTCAATTTCAATTCGCTGAATTACTTTTTCAAGTGTCACTGTCTTCCCTCCTTTCTATAATCCGAGTTTTTTCAGGATCTGCTGCATTGTCACTTCGGATCCATCTGATTTTATGAATTTCACCCCATGCCTGAATATCGCATCAAACGTAAAATCCACTGCGTTTTCCACGGTTGCCTTCGATCCAAAAGCCACGCCGCGCCCACCATGCAAAAAATGCATTGCATATACCGCTGTTGATACGAAGTCAATGACGGTCACTGTATTGAATGTATCTTTCAGCACATAACGAACATCATATGAAAATTCTGTATTCAGATCCCCGCCGCAAACAGTTGTTGCTTCCCCGATCGGAAGTTCTTTTACTGCTGACGTATATACACCCTGACTTGAAAGTTTATACTGTATCTGAAGTGTTGCTTTATTCTTTCCGTTGCATGTTGAATATGTGCTGTCTGTCGTCGCTAAAAAATATACGCCTTCATTTTCCAGTGTTCCATCCTGTCCACACCTCATAGAATCCACCTGAATCGTCGGCGGGTTATATTCCACGACTGTCACTTTTGCAGTTTTTTCCGCCGTCCGTCCTCTTGTATCACGGATCTTCACCGTCACGTCCATGATCCCGTAGTCTTCCAACGTATATGACTGTGGCAACGCAGAAGGTGTTCCATAATATGTCCTGTCATTCAGTTCCATATTGACTGATACAATATCCGCACCGTATGACTTTGTGATATTCGCTGCGGTAATGGCTATATTGCTGTTATGTTCCACGAACATCCCCCACGCCGTAGGGACACGCCCTTTTGTATCTGCGATGGATATGGAATTGATCACCGGGACACAATCATCCGGGACTGTCGCCCTCACCGCAGTATCCATTGATTGATATACCTGTGATCCAAACAGCACTTGAACTGAAAGTGTGCAGGATCCCGCTGTACTGTTTTTTATCTCTTCATTCCAGCTTTTCGGTATGGTGTAGCTTGTATTGATCTTTGTCGCCCCTGACGTTTTTTTGTCCAGCGTATACGACTTTGATCCAATCGCCCACTTGAATCTGTACGTTGCATCAGATGATAGTTTCACAGAAAACAGTGAATCTTCATTTGTATTTTCTATATTGATAGGAACTGCCGTCTTTCCATCAATTTCAAATTCCGAAGCCCCCGGATTAAATCCGTATGGTGTAAATGATCCCAGATCGTAAAATGAAAAGGTCATTTCTGTTCCTTCTTGTGTCGGATTCTGACCGTATACAATTTTGAAGAATGGTTTTCTGATTGTCAGCTTTGTTCCAATGTTCAGTGTTGCTTTTTTTACCCATGTTCCTTGTGCTACGATGGTATTTAATGTAAAGTAGGAATTCACTGTCCATCTGTATTGTTTTCCATCAATGATCATGACTGATGGCATATCTTCTTTTTTTACACCCAGTAGCCAGTCATCTTCGTTTTGCGTGAATGTTACTGATGTGATTGTTGTTACATCTCCGCTGACATTCCCGGTGAAGACAGCCTTTGCATATATACTTGTGACTGGTACTTCTCTTCTTGTCGTACTCATACTTTTACTACCTCGAATATTCCATCATCGTCGATCAGCTGTTTGTATTCCTGTTTCTGTTTTTTCCTTTTGACGCTCTGTGTTGCCGTTTCTTCCACCTGCTCCGCTTTTCTCCATTTCACACCCATTCCGTACTGTGTAGATATGAAATCAAAGTATCCGCCGTCGTCTGCTGCTCCAACTGACCATCTTCGCACCGCTTCGACGTTTTCAATGTGCAGCTTATTGTACTGCACATATGCCACCGGAACGCCTTCCTGTCTGAATTCCAGTCTTTTGTCTGATAGCAATGTTGAAAACGGCAGTACCCCGCCATCTTGCTTTTTTCCGATCTCCATTCCATCATCCGTGTAATGGAAATACGTTTCATTCTCTCTTCTGAATTCTTCCAGTTCGTCGCCCTGCGATGTCACAGTTTCTTCGACCGACTTAATAGACATATCAAATGAATTTGCAGTCTGATTCAGTGCTGTTGAATATTCATTTGTCATTCTTTCAATGGTCTTTTCATTCAGCTGCGAAGCATAGTCTTTCGCTTCCTGTTCTGCTGCATAGGTCAGATCCCTTTGTTCTGTTCTGACCTGTTGAACCGATGTCATGATCCCGCTTTCTGAAGATTTAATTGCAGCCTGTGCCTGTTCGATTGTCCAGTATCCTTCATTCAGCGTTTTCTTTGTCCTTGCCTGTGCCTGATCCACTGCATCGGACTTCATTTTTTCTTCTGTTTCTTCCTGAAGCTGCGCAAAACTCTTTGTCACATTAGAAAGTTCACAGGTGTTTTTATCCGGATGCTGCGGATATTCCGTCATCTTCACGATCCGCTGTTTTTCTTTTGTAGCTTCCGTTTTTGAAATTAGATGCACTGTATCACCGATGTCATATTCCAAAATGCTGTATTCCTTTTTCTGCGATGCCAGATCCGCAACGTCAGCAGTATATGCTGTATACGGCTTCGATGCTGTGTCCAGCTTCGCAGTCGCGTCTTCGATCAGATTTTCAGTGATAGTGTATCGTTCATCTTTCCAATAGCGCGGAATCACTTTATCTGAATACTGATGATTGTCAATATACGGAACCCCCAGCATAATTTCCGGTGTGATCCCATCTTTTCCCACTGGATAAATTCTTGTGTAGAAATCATATGTATCTGATTTCAGTGTCAACTTCCGCAGGTTTAATCCTTCTATGAAATACGCTCCGCGATCCATTCCGATCGCTTCATATAGGTCTATTTTCTTCTGGATACTGTCGATCTTGCATTCGCATCTGTATGTGTCCATAACCTCCTGAAGTACATCCCAAGCATTGCACGTTTCATCAATGCTGACTGTTCTTCGCTTTGTTACTGTGCAATTTCCAACTGTCCAACCCGTTCCATCAAAAGCGAATTCCAAGCAGGCACGCGCCGTCTGTGTTACGCTCTCAAATCCATACAGAAATTCCTGTGATTCCAATTCTTCTATATTCAGCTGCGCTACATAACTGTTTTTATTTTCTCCTGTGCTTATTTCCTTCAGAACATATTCATCATCTTTTGTCCTGATATAATATTCAGCCCGCAGATTTTCAATTTCTGATCCTGTTTTCGGATAACTGAATGAAATCTGCTTATCTCCGGATGATAATGTTTTTTCAATTTTCAGATCATCCGGATCATCTATTCCTGCAATTCTCCGGTGCTGATCATCATATATTTGAAGCATATATCATCCCCCTTTATAACCACATCGGGGAATACCTAACTATCACCCTTGCGCCATTCGTTGAAAACGCAAGGTCATTTCTTCCCGTTTGCAGTTTAGGGAACGCCCACAGATCCACGGATCCGAAAGCGTTGCCCCCTTCCTTTGTTATTTTCCCGGTCTTCCCGTTAATCACAATCGTTTCGCCATTCATCAGGCTTTCAATAGTGTACGGTTCCCCGTTTAGTGTTATCTTATAGTTTGTCAGATCCGCTTTTGCTGTCACTTCAATGATGCAAGGTGTGTCCCTGCTTCCCTCTGCATACAGCTTTCCTTCCAGTTTCTGATCAAATAACGCTTCCGCTTCGTCGTCAAAAAAGAATCCATCAAATTCTAATGTCAGAATTCTTTTTTCCTTTTCAAGCGTTTTTTCGTAATCATCGCCAGTCAGAAACCCTTTATATTTTCCTTTGAATCCTCTGATTTCTTCCATAATGCAGGACGACCTGAAATTCTGCATAAAAGATGACATTGTTCTTTCCAGTGTCGCCCTGTTCTTTCCCCTGAAGTATATGGTCATTGTCATAGAACCCAGCGGAATATCTGTGTCGTACTCTGTCGGAAGAAGTGCTTTTGACATCATTTCATAGTTTGCCGTCATCTTCGGGGGCTTTGTTTCTGCCGTCAGCAATGTCGCCCCGTATCTTCTGACGTCAATCCCGTTTATGATCATGCTTTACCTCCTCCGTTTTATTTCATTTGTGAATTTTTCTTCCACTTTTGAATATACTTTCGTTGCCACGACTTCGCCGTCCATTGTTACATAGACATATACCGTTGTTCCTGTCATAATTGCATCCAGCTTTTTATCCAGCATGTCGCCCAGTCTGTCATAGAACTGTTTCAATGGAAGGATGGCTTCTGCTCCCGCTTCTCCTCCTGCCAGCAATGTGTCGCCTGCTGCCCCGAATGCGGTCGGTTTTGTCATAATACCGCCGTTCTTATACCAGCTAATGCTGAAATGTGGAACTGATGGCGGATTCAAACTGAATGATCCGCTGATAGACGGATGCGGCAGTTTCAAATGCGGCAGTGACCAGCTGAAGTTGAATTTTGATCGGATCGCGCTGATCGCATTTCCTACCGCAGTTTTTGCTGCATTGATCGGTGTTGTGATCGCTGTCTTGATTGCGTTCCATGTTGAAGACGTTGCTGATTTCACGCTATTCCATACAGAACTTATCGTTGACTTAATCCCGTTAATCGCAGATGTCACTGCTGACTTTGCGGCATTGATCGGTGTTGTCACCGCAGTCTTCACTGCATTCCATGCCGTCGATGTTCCTGTTTTGATCGCGTTCCAGATTGTTGTCACTGTTGTCTTTACTGCATTGAATACAGTCTGCACCGTCGTTTTGATCGCATTTACGACAGTCTGCACTGCCGTTTTGATCGCATTCCACACTGTTGTGATGACTGTTTTTATTCCATTCATTACAGGCGTGATCACGCTGTCTTTCATGAAATTCCATGCCGTCTGTACTGCGGACTTTATTGCATTTATCACTGTCGTGAATGTTGTTTTGATGGTATTCCATACCGTCGTGATCGTTGTGCTGATCGCATTCATCACTGGTGTGATCACATTATCCTTCATGAAATTCCATGCCGTCTGTACCGCAGACTTTATTGCATTTATCACCGTTGTGAATGTCGTCTGAATCGCATTCCATACCGTCGTGATCGTTGTGCTGATCGCATTCATCACTGGCGTGATGATATTATCTTTCACAAAATTGATTGCTGTCTGTACCGCACTTTTGATTGTTTCCCATACGCTTATGATCGTATCTCGACAATTTTCCCAGATAAACCGGAACGGTACGGTTATCAATTCAAATGCGGCTTTGATAACTTCCACTATGAACATGATCGCAACCTGAACCACATTCTTTATTGTTTCCCACACATTAGACACGACATCTTTTACAGCATTAAAGATTGTGCTGATTGTATCGTGTACGGTCGTGCAGAACGCCGTCACGTTTGTAACAATTCCATTCCACACCGTTGTGCAGAATGTTGAAATCCCATTCCAGATTCCTTCAAAAAACGAAGATATTCCGTTCCAGATTCCTTCAAAAAAGGTTTTCACTCCATTCCAGACAGTTTCCCAGTTAGTTCCAAACCATCCAAGAAAAACATCCGCTACGCCTTTGACTGCTCCGATTATTGTTGAAAAATATTCTTTCAGACCATCCCAGACGCTTGAAAAAATTCCTTTTACAGCTTCCCACGCACCAGACCAGTCGCCACTGAATACAGCAGAAAATACATCCCATATTCCAAGAATGACATTGAAAGCTGTTTGTAATGCGATTGCAATCGTATTGAAAGCAGCTTCCAACACTGGTGCAAGTAAATTACAGAATCCGTCCCAGATTGTTTTTATTGCTGACGTCACATCACTGAATGTAATTCCCAACGCTGACAGTCTTTCACTGATTCCTGCCGCAAATGTCGTGAAGGCATCTTTGATCTTCTGCCAGATCGCCGTGATCGTATTTCTGAAATCTTCATTCGTATTCCATAAGTGAATAATAACCGCCGTAATTGCTGCAATCGCTCCCACTACAATCGCCGCTGGTGATGTAATCAATCCCAGTGCTTTCGTGAATACCCCTGAAAATCCGCCTGCTTTTACAAGCCCGGCTGACAGCGTTCCAAGTGCGCGTGATACATTTGCGCTGAACGTGATCACTTTTCCCAATCCCATCAGCATCGGTGCAAGTGCTGCCACAAACATTCCGATGCGAAGAATTGTTTCTTTTTGTCCTTCGTCCATTGCATTCAGCTTGTCCACAAAGTTCTGAATATGTGTCACAATATCACGGATTTTTGGCATCAGAATTTCCCCGAAGCTGATAGCAAGTTCCTGAAGCTGCGACATCAGGATCGTGATCTGTCCCTGAAGATTGTCGTTCATTGTGTTTGCCATCTTTTCAGATGATCCGTCACAGTTGTCGATCGCTCCTGCCAGCTTTTCAAAATCTTTATCTGATCCGTTTATAATCGCCAGCATTCCGGACATTGCATTCTTTCCGAACAATGCCGCTGCTGCCTGTGCCTGTTCCGCTTCTGACAGTCCGCCCAGTTTCTGACGCAACTGTTCCATCAATTCACGCAACGAAAGCATCTTACCGGAACTATCTGTCAATGATATTCCATACTTATCCATCGCAACCGCAACAGTATCTGTTGGTTTTGCAAGGTTTGTGATGGCTCCTCGCAAAGACGTTCCCGCCTGACTTGACTTGATACCTGCATTCGCCATCAAACCGATCGCAAGTGCAGCATCTTCTGCTGTGTATCCTAACGATCCAAGAACCGGGGCTGCGTATTTAAACGTTTCCCCCATCATCGACACATTGGTATTTGCATTCGATGATGCTGCCGCCAAAATATCAGAAAAATGACTGGAATCTTTTGCCGAAAGTCCGAAGGCGGTCAGGGCATCTGTTACGATGTCAGATGTCGATGCAAGATCTTCACCTGATGCTGCCGCAAGATTCATGATGCCCTCCAAGCCGTCCATCATGTCCTGCGTCTTCCATCCAGCCATCGCCATATACTGCATACCCTGTGCAGCTTCTGATGCGCTGAACTTTGTTTTCGCGCCCATTTCACGGGCTTTTCCTCGCAGTTTATCAAGATCCGTTCCTGTTGCTCCGGAAATCGCTGATACTTTCGACATTTCACTGTCAAAATCTGCTGTCGTCTTAACAGCCGCAACTCCAAGTCCTGCGATACTGGTCGATAACGGAAGAAGTTTCTGCCCTACACTCGTTAATGTGCCGCCAACCTTTTCTGCTTTTGCTGCATATCCGTCAAACGGCGCGCGCGCAAGTTCTGCGTTCACATTTTTCAGTTCCGCTTCCATTTCAGTCAGCGCAGCTTTCGACTGATTCACTGCCGCTTCCTGCTTCGTGATCGCTGTTTCTGTTTTTGTGATCTGGCTTTCACTGGTGGACAGCTGTGAAGACAGTTTTTCATATTCCGCCTTCAGCTTCTGTGTTTCTTCGCTGTCTTCGCCTGTCGCTTTCGCACTATCTTCATATGCTTTTTTTGCTGCTTCAACCTTTGTCTTCAGCTGATCGTGCGCTGTTTTTTGCAGTTCCAACTTCTGTTTTAAGTTGTCATACTGCTGTCCATTCTGCTGCACGATCCCCTTTTGAACATCTATCTTCGATGTCAGTTCGGTCACTCTTGCACGCAGGGCGTCCTGCGCGGATCCGCTTAACTTTGCTTGTGCCGCAGCCAGCGAATGCTGTGCCGTCAGGTTTTTCATTTCTGCTGCTGCCTGACGCATCGCCTGCTGATACTGCGACGTTTCTGCCCTAATCTCAATTAAGGTTTTAGCCATGTTTCGCGTTCCTTTCTTTACTTCTCATCGACCGTCCTAATCTCGAATGCCGCATGATCCAAAAGGCTCATGATGTCCGCTTCCATGCACTGCTGATATGAGTTTTTCATAAGATTGATACAGATCTTCACTATCCGATCCACATTTTCCCTGCATATCTTCCACAGGTTTTCGCCCGGATCTTCATCGTTGTATCCATTTTCTTCGTCATATTCGTCGAAAGCAGATTTTTCTTTCTGTATCTTTTCAGGATGTTCTGGATTAAGATCCAGAAATTTCTTCGTGATCACATCCTGCATCATGAAATGGATTTCTTTCACAGCTGACAATACATCTTCCGGATCTGCTTCTTCCACCTCCCGCTGCCTTGCTCCGAATACTACCATTAAGATCTTCGTATTCGCTTCAAAAGCATCCCTGATCGAATCACTGTCATTCCGTTCCATGATTTCCGTATATCTGCGATACATTTCCACTGAAATCGTCGTGCAGACATATTCTTTGTGTCCACACGGCAGAATCAGTTCCGGCATCACTTGCCATTTGTAAAATTTTTCGCGAAGTCTTCCGTTCTTTTATCAACCTTTTCACCCACTGACACATCCATCAGTGCAAATTCCATCACGATCGAATCTGGTGTCATTCCGGTTTCAGCATCCAGCATGTCATCTGTTGTGAACTGGTTTCCGTACATTTCAACAATAACGTCCATCATATCCATGAACTGCTGTCTTGTGTACAACGCCCGTTTCGCTTCTGTGTCCATAATGCTGTCGCGCACTTCCAGATAGCGCAAATATGCCATCGTGGACATCTTCTGCGGCATCGTATATTCTTTGTTGCCGATGATAATTGATCTTTTCTTTGTTTTAGCTGCTGCCATTTCTTTTCCCTCCTGTTTTATGCTGCATCCGGTTTTTCCTGAACTTTTGAAAACCAGTCTTTGATCGCTGCCGCCGCTTCTGTATGTTCCGTAAGAAGATTGCTTTCATCAACGCTGCATTCATATCTTCCATCCATCTGACGGGCATAAAAATCGCCCTTCAATGTTGCTGTCTGCGTTGTTTTTGTTTCCCCTTCTGTTTCGTAATTGTCTTCAAATCCCTGACCGAATCTTCCACAGTACAGCCATTTGAATTCATACTTACCGTTCAGCTTCTTTGCACGCCATCCAAGCGCAAGTTCCGGTGCTTTGTCATCCTTTGTCTTGATCAGGAAGCCTTTTTCATACAGATGTCCGAACACCTGCGACTTATCCTGCGGTGCCAAACTGTTCACTTCCAATTCCACGCTTGTCCCTTTGTATGACATATTTACGTCTTCAACTGAATCATCACTGTAAATTTTTTCAGTTTCAAATTCATCGCTGATCTTTCCTGTGATCGCGCGTGCCAGCTTTGACGGTGTTTCTGCCGCGTATTCTGTTTCTGTATTCGTTGTAACTTTTGCGATATGAATATCTCTGAACGATACAGTCCTGCTTCGCACGATCTTTTCTTTTTCTGCTTCCATGTTTATTCCTCCGTTTCCTCTGCTTCTTTCAAAATTAAAAATCGCATCGCATTGATAAAGATCCCCGTATCTGTTTCAATCTGATCATTTCCTTCCTGAAATAGAAATCCGTTTTCCTTCATCAATTTTTTTATTCTTTTCACAAGTGCCTGCTGATCGCTCCGTGACCAGATATTCACTTGTATGCTTGCTGCTTCAATTTCACATTCATCATCTGAATGTGCATCTTCTGTGTCTTGTAGCTTCCACAGTGTCACATGAAGCCGTTTCAGGCTTTCGTCATACCATCCTTGCTGTACGATTGTTCCTTCATCTGAAATCGGCTTCAATGCTGCCGCCGCCAATCCAATAACATCCACTGTTTTATCCTCCCAGTTTTTCGTTCAATGCTTTCTGGTACTCTTGATCAGCTATCATGTGATATTCGCTTTCGCACTCCGATTTCGTATTATTCAGGAAGTCCCGTGGCGGCATTTTCGATGTCCCCCACTCCACAAACTTCATGTAAAACCAGTTTTGCGCGTCGCCATTCAATTCCCATCCGACTTCGCCTTTTTTGGTCGTTACCTTTTTAGGAATGTTATCCCGCGCATGTCCCGGCGGTCTGTATCCATTCCGTCCTGACTTTGAATTGTCAGCAGATCTTGCCATGTGTGCCTTCATCTTCGGTTCTGTA
>OFMD01001761.1_pt1 | contig 12572 bp, 16 predicted proteins | sample 1541211 | NCBI WGS metagenome assembly OFMD01 (sample SAMN04209231, study PRJEB22552) | human gut metagenome | biome: gut; material: feces | host: Homo sapiens | place: USA: Oklahoma | reverse complement strand
GCAAAAATCAATGCCGGGTACGGAAACCAGATTGATATTTATAACCTGGAGAAAGCATTGAGCCAGATAGAATCTGAAGTAGAGAGTCTCAATAAGAAGGTAAAAGATTATGGCAATCACTAAACTGTCGAATCATGCTCCTGTGAAAAAATACACTTCCGTATGTACGCAGAAGTATTTGCCTTACTTCCTTTTTTCGTTTTTGTTTCTGAATCATTTGCAGCCCTGTGTTGAAGTAATTCATACTCTTTTTCTGTCAGCCGGATGTCGATTCTTCTTTTTCTTATCTGTCCTCACTCTCCTGTTCTTCTTTTTCTATTGTTGCATCCAAACCTTCTTTTTCTTCGGCTAAGTCAGACATATACATATCCAGGACTGTCCGCAGGTCTTCTATTTTTTTTGCATCCATCGGACCAAGATATTCCGTAACAATATCTGCAAGTTGTCTGTTATCTTCATTTTCTTTCTGCTCTTTTGCTTTTCTCAGTTTTTCTTCTACCTCTTTTTTTCTTTCGGAAATCTTATTCTCTTTCTCCGTTAATTTTTGAAGCTCCTCTTCTAATTTTTCAATTTGTTTATTCCAATCCATCTCATCCATCTCCTATCCAGTTTTAAAAATAATCGGGTTTTCCTAATAATTCTTTTTTCTCTGCACTATCTGAAAATGTATCTTTCTTCATTGCATTATCTTCTAATATCTTTTCGATTCTATCCAGTTTGTCCTGTATATCTTCCAATTCGTCCATAACATTTTCTGCTTCTTCTTTTTTAAAAAAGTTTCGTACAGCTTCTGTGATATATACATTTTCTGTTGGGTACATTTCTTTGTCCCTGTTATTTATTATCTCCAGAATATCATCAGGAAGACGAAAATGTTTTTGTTTTGCCATTTTTCCCTCCATAATTATTTGCTTTTCCGCCTATTGTTCAGGTTTAATTCTATAATTTGTGTATACCATTTCTGGTATTTTCCTGTTTTTTTCATATACCATTTTTGGTATGTGTGTACCATTTCTGGTATTTTCCCTGTTTTTCCATATACCATTTCTGGTATCCATGTACCATTTTCGGTATTTTCTTTATTTTCTCATATACCATTTCTGGTATCCATGTACCATTTCTGGTATTTTTTCTGTTTTTTCATATACCATTTCTGGTATTTTCTCTGTACCATTTTTGGTATTAACTGTATACCAATTCTGGTATTTATACCAAAAATGGTACGAATAAGCCGACAGGCTTATTGCAAGATACGCATTTTGTACACACAAAATACATCTTGTTAGGGGGGAAACCCCTAAAACCCCCTTTCAACAACCAACGGCATCTGCATCCCCTTCTTTCAATGCTGACCAGAGGAATTTATCCATTCCTCCACAGCCTTATCATATAAGTTTTGCATCTGTGCCGCATATTTATTTTGAAAGAAAAGATAAAAAGAATCTGCAGCTTCGCCTGCATTTTCTAAAAGGATTTTTGCTTCTTCGGCTCCGCACTTTTTCTTTAATCTTTCAAAAAATTTTTTCTTAATATTGATTTCCTCAGCCCGGATAATCAGATTTGTTTTAGACCCAAGTGTACAGTCCATTAAAAATTTTTCGTATGCAAATGTGAAATCTTCCTCCAAAATTTCACCGCCTTTCTTTTTCTCTCCCTGTATTATTCTAGTGAAAATGTATAGGTACCATCTTCAAAAGTTACCGTGATGTTTTTTCCGTCACTTCTTTTTGTTACAAAATCCAGTACAGCTTTATAATTTTTCTCCCCTGTATTTTCAACAGAAGCAACATAAAAATTTCTTCGTTCTTCCCCTTCCTTCTCTAAAAATTTTAATAATTCCTGCGACAGTTCATTTTCATTGGCTACTGCTTCTAATGAATTATCCTGGTCAGTAATCTGTGGCTCACAAAGATGGATCGGCTCTGTACCAATCTCGTTATACTCTTCTTCATCATCCTGCATTGTATTTTTTTCCTGTGGCATCCCTCCATAATCTTCGATACTTTCAATCTTCTTTTTATATGGGGCAAACGAAAAGATTTCTTTTCTCTTATCGTAGGAAATAAGAATAACAGAATTATCATCATCATCTAGTTGTAGATAAAATGTTGCTGTCCCTGCATTACTCGACACATCATCATCATACTTTGAAAGGGCATTGATCCATTGTACGTTTTTATAATTTTTCTCAACATACTCTGCTGCCTGTTCTTCAAAATCTGTTTCATTCTCAGAATTTATATAATAGATATATTCCAGATTTGTGAAATGATATTTTTCTCTTTTTTCTTTTTCCGTCTGTTCTGCAGCATCTTCTGTCTTTTGTTGTTCCGTTGGATTTTCCCTGCTGTTTTGATTTTTTTTGGGAACAAAAAAACATATAGCGGAAATAAGTAAAGCGAAACCCAGAAAGACAGCCAATAGAAATAGCATTATCTTTTTCTTCATCCTGCTCCTTTCCTGTACCGAATTTCGGCACATTTTAATTATTATTTCAAATGATTTTTTCCAAGATTAACTGCTTTAACAACCCGGCTTTTTGCCCATTCTGGATGAAACCTCGTGACGGTTTTTCCTGTGTGATACCACATGGATTTATTTACAACAAACTCAACAACACTGTGTCCATTATCATGTCCCCATTTGTTGCAGCCTGCATCAGACATATTTTTTTCATCGCCCATAACACCATGTATGACTCTGTCATTTGCCAGAACAAAATCTATCTCATCTCCGATCTTTCCGAAAGTTGGAGTGCAGGCTATCACGTATCTGTCACCAATCTTTCCGAAACCATTCGCATCATAATGTTCTCCTGTTTTCACACGCAGCTTATACTGGTTACTTCCTGTTGACGTAATGAGTGACCATCCCATGTATGTAAAACTGTCTCCATACGGCGATGGGATATTGGTTGTTTTTCCTGAACCATAGCTGTCCTGGTCTTTTACCCGGAGGATCACTGTGATGACCGCCCAGTTGATTTCTCCTTTACGGACAGACTTTACAAAAACACTTCCCGGCTTTTTGTCTTTTGTCTGGTCACGTCCAAAATCATACCAGTATGTTTTACCGTTCTCATCTTTTCCGGCATAGATGTTCGTATGCCCTTTGAAAAGGCAAATATCCCCCGGCTTTAAGTCGAGGTCTTTTGATTTTTTCCCTCCAGTCTTTATGATGTCGAATCCTTTTTCAATCTGCTTTCTTACGGTTCCGTTACAGCTTAATTCTCCCGATTTATTTCCGAAAAATATCTGTCCTTTTTTCAGAAGTCCAACTTCCTGAAGCACAAGACAGACACCGTGGGCACAGTTTGTCCTCTTAGCAGACTGTTCTGCTGCCGCAAGTGAACCTTTCAGGTCAGTATTGGAATACACCCATTTTTCCTCCACCATCATTTTACCAATCTCCTGTGCTTTTGATAAGATCTCTGATGCTGTCGAAGAAGTGAGTCCTTCATCTGGATAATCCGGAGTACCGTATCCCATGATGCCTTTATAAGTAAGCTCATAATGTCCACGCATGACCTGGCTATTTTTGTTGCCCTCTATTGTATGTACGATTCCATTTTCGACATATTCAACGATACCAACGTGATGGGATTCTCCCACCCCGCCTCTATCAAAATAGATAATATCTCCTGCCTGTGGAGTATAACTTCCTGCTTTTTGATACTGCTGCTTATGGATAAACCATTGCCGTCCTGTCTCGCAGGCGGCTGTCTTTGGTATGATATTGCTCTCGATAAACCCACATTCATTCGCACACCACGAAACAAAGGCATGGCACCAGGACATTCCGTCTGTTCCTGTATACACTCCATACTTTGTATGGTTGCCTGCCCCTTCGTGATAACCTATTTCCTGTACAGCGACCGCAACAATACTTGCCCCGGAACCCGATTCATAATCTGTATTATCTACTGCGGCTGCAAAACCTGACAGCAAAGTGATGATGATTCCAAGGAAAGATACGATCACAATGATCGGTATTAACAGGATCAACAAAACAAAAAAGATCGTCACGGCAATCTGTGCAGCGAAGTACATCACTGTAACTACGACAGAAGCAAGCATGGCTGCGGCTGCCACGCCAGGGCTTCCTGTTTTATTTTCTTCGATGAGCTGGGATAACTTCGTCTGCGTTTTTATCCTCTGGCTTTCGATCGCTGTATTTTTCTGCTGCAGCATTTCTTTGAAATTTTCTGCCGTTTTTTTTGCGACCAGTGCAGCCAGACCAGCACCCGTAGATGCAGCTGCTGTATCCACTGTTTTTGCTGTAGCATTTCCTGCAGCTTTTGCTGTTTCTGCGGAAGCAGAAGAAGCAATATCTACTGCCTTTTCTCCTCCGGCAACGGTACTCTGGGAACGGATAGCTGCCCGGCTGTCCCTTGATTTCGATGCGATCTCTCCATTTCCACCATGGCTGCCGATCTCTTTTTTATCAACAGGTTCTTTCCATGTACTTGATTGATATTTTCTTTCCTTTGAAAAGATTTTTGCCGCCTGCTTTTCTTTTTCCTGGACGGAACTGGGTTCTGTCTTTGCAATCCCGTTCCGTTTTTTCTGCCGTTTTAACTGCCGTTCTGCCTGCCTGATATAACGCTGCTTTGCGGTATAAGACAGCCTTTTCCATTCTTTTTTTTCTTTTTTGGAAAGATAATGGGCAGGGTCTATGCTGACATTTTCGTTCCCCTGTTCCTGTTCCTCATTTCCATTAAGAGGGTCGGTGTTCTTCACTTTCTGGATAGCACTCTGGGAAGTAGCAAACGCACTGTCCATTTTTTTAAAACTCGCTTCTTTTGCTTTTTTTACTGCCATAAGCATCAGCCTGCTTTCTGATAACGGATATTGCCTGCTTCTTCCGATTTTATAAGATACCCTTGCTGGCATAGAAAACTTAATTGTTTTTCGGCTTCTTCCTGCGTGATCTCCAATACGGATAAAAGGTCACGGACAGTAACAGGGGCAAGTTCTGCCATTTGCAGGATAATCTCCTCGATACGGTCATTGCTCTCCTGCTGCTCCTGTCTCTGCTTCTGTTTTTTCTTTTCTGCTTCTTTCGCTTTCTCATGGAAATTGGTATTGATAAGCGGATACAGTTCATTTTCTTTTGAGATTTTTGCATCAAAGAGGACAACCTTTTTGCCCCATACCATGACTCCCTTTCCTACCTCCTCAGAATTCAGTGCATTAAATTCTGTCTGGGATAATTCCTGGATCTGGGCAAGGGCATTCGCATCTGCACCTCCCTGGTCAAGGAAACACTTATAGTTGCAGTTGCTGAACAGTTCTTTTAACATTTTGTTTTCTAAGGCGGCAGTGATATTCTGCATTGCCATCGTACAGATGCCGCCATACTTTCTAAAGGTTGCAACCGCCGTATTGAGCTGTTCGGCAGAAGTACCTTTCCTGCTGACAACCTGCGTTTCATCCACAATAAAGTGGGTTGCCCTCTGTGCCTCCTGATTGTATTCCATGCGTATAGAGGTATAATGCATAACTGTTACCATAACCGGCTCCCAGTTGTCCGGCGGTACATTTTTAAGTCCAAATCCAATCATACGGTTATCCAGACGTACTGTGGATGGATAAGCCAGCATATCACAGCTTCCTTCTGTATATTCTTCAAGGGAATTATAGATTGGCTTTATGATTGATCTATCATAATCATCTTTTGCATTCTCTAATTCCAGTTTTATCTCTTCCCTCAACATACGTAAGGTTGCCTGTTTCTTTAATCTTTTCTGTGCAAAGATTTTATCAAACATCTTTCTTGTTGCCCTGCTGACTACGGTAGCGTGTTCCTGTGTAAACAGGATATTTGTCATGATAGCTGCCACAAGGCTTTTTGCATACTTTGTCTGCGTAGCGATAAATTTTTCTTTTGTGTCTTTGTCCGCATAAAATACCGCATCGGACACCTCAAATCCATTGATATATATCTTTGATTTTGGGGTCAGGTCAAAATAAGAACCTCCGTATTTTTCTACGATCTCTTTAAACTCGTTCTGAGGGTCTAAGATTAAAATATCGTCCGACGTGGAGATAAGTGTCTGGAATATCTCTGTTGCCTTGATAAGCACCGACTTACCAGAACCCGTGTGTCCAACAATGATTGCATGAGGGTTCATCAGCAGTTTCCTGTTTCCGAATATCAATCGTTTTGTCGTGAGGTTCAACCCATAAAAATATCCGCCTGGGTCTAAAATATCCTGGGCAAAGTATGGCTGCATCGCAACCATGGAGGAAGATAGGAAGAAACGCATGTAGTCTACCTGCCGTCCGGCAAAAGGCAAGGCTGTATTCAACGCTTTTAACTGGGTATAGTCTGCTGTACTTATGACTACTCCCTGTGCCTTGCCTGTCTCTTTTAACTGCTCGACTCGTTGTGCGAGGGTTGTTTCATCTGCTGCTGTTGCCACGAACAGGAAATTCAGGAAAAACCCTGTCTCATCATTGTCATTTACTAAATCCATGTATCCTTCTATCTCATCTTTTTTTCTCTGCTTTGCGTAAGAAGGTCCTGATACAATGATATTCTTTTTCCTTTTTGCTTCTTCTTCCTCACTGATGGATTTTTCATTGTTCATCGCTGCAGCCACCAGTTTTTCATTGATAACATCGGCAGGGACAGGGGAAAAATCTAACGTGATAAACGATGGAAAATCCACATAGGAAAAACTCCGCATCAGCTCATCCGGCTTTAATGCCCTGCTGTATTTCCACCCAAATAAGACCGATACATACTGTGTCTTGTCAAAAATCATAAAATTGGAATACTGCTTGATTGTCTGTGGCATCACATCATTTTTCCAGTCATGCTTTCCTGTCTCATCAAGATAGATATACTGTTCTTCGTCTTTTTTGCCCGGACGTAGTAATGCGTGCAGGCATTTTAACCGTTCTTCACCGTTTAAGAGAAGTATCTTTCCACGCCACTTTGCAAACATCTGCTGTATCGTTGTATCCAGCGCATTGAGCAGGATAGTCGCTTCTTCCAAAGAATTTGCCCGGCAGGAAACGGTAAGATAACGGAGTGTCGTTACGTTCGGATTAGAATTCTCCAGTTTTTCCCTTGTCCATTCTTTTATCCCTTTATCAATCTGCGGGTAAGCCTTGCTGTTCTGCTTTCCCCGTATCTTTTCTAAAAATTCGTCAATACTCTGAAATTCGTTTGCTATAGTAATCTTAAAATCAACGCTCATCGACTTTAACCAGGACATGAACTGGTTCAGGAAAATATCTTTTTCACTTTCATCCTTGTTGATATAATTGATCTCCTCAAAAACATAGCATCTGTCATACAGACTGTTTGTTTTCGATGGTTCGATCTTGGCTATTCCATTTTTATACATCCGTTCGATATTCAATGCCTGCCGTACATTTTTCGGGACAGGAACGATTGGGATACTCTTAGAATGATAAGAACGGAACTTTCCACTCGCATTGATAACCGCCACGTTTATTCCTCCTTTAATCGAAAAGAGCCAGAAACTTTATTTTCCGGCTCTGTCATCTTATTATTTCTTTTTTACAACAGGATGGCGCATGGTAAATATCCTGCCTGTCTTCGGAGCTTCTTCCGCCCCATAAGTAAGTTTTTTAGTTGCCCTGTAAAACCGCATCTCTTTGTACATCGCCCACAGGGAATGGTTCTGGTATTCGTAGATACCGATGAAACAGATCGGCAGCATGACAGGGATTGCAATATAACTGCCTGTGACCGGGGAAATCTTTAAAAAAACCCATAGTGCGATTATCGTGCCTGCTGCCATGATAAGACCAACGCTAAATGTTATGATCTGTTTTAAAGTAAAGCCCTTCCAAAGGTCGTCTGGAAAGGCTTTTTCAAAGTCTTTATTAATATCAATCTTCATCTCATATCCTCATTATTTATAGTAATAAGAAATTTTTCTTTTTCCACAGCGTTTACATTTCTGTGTTTTTTGATACTGCATCTTTCCCCCACGTTTCTTTCCTATCTTTATGCTTGTACCTTTATCATAAGAATGTCCCAGGGCAGGTATCGTTTCTACTGTAAGATACCCATCTTCTGCTCCTCCGTAACTGTTCATGCAGCCCTTTCTTGTGCAGTTTGTAGTTTTGTACCCAACAGAAGTACAGCCCGGCTTCAGTATCTTTACTTTTCCAGGTTTATGTCCCAATGCCGGAGTCCTTCTTATGACATCTGTCCATTTTTTTCCGCATGACTTACATTTTTTATACTTTAATCCCCTGTTGGTACAGGTTGCTTTTGTTTTTGTTACCCATGTGATATTTTTATGATTACATTTTGATTTTGCCTGTATACTGATTCCTGGCATAAGTACCAGTAGCATAAGTACCATTAAAACCACAACAATATGTCTTTTTGTCTTCATAATCTTTTTCTCCTTCTTTTTCTCTGTTTTCAAGATCCATCATGGAAAATAATAGCTCCAGCCTCCATATTCATTTTTTAACTTAACTCCGCCACATTTCAAACAGTCATATCTTGTTCTCCTCTTTCTGGTAAGTTTCCATTTGTGTTTTGTCTTAGGGATTACTTTTTCCAGCAACACTTTTCTGCATCTCACACAAAGTTGTTTTTTTCTACCTGTATGATTACAGTTTGCTTTTTCTGCAATGATCCACGTTCTGCCTGTATGTTTATGATTACACCCTGCTTTTGCCTGTGCATCTGCAAAAAATACCATAGTCATCATTATAGCCATTAACACTATAGTCACTTTCTTTTTTAGTTTTTCCATAAATCCTCCTTGCATCAAATAGCGTGGAGTTTCTCTTTCCAGCTATTTAACATAAACCGTCTCTTTCTTTCCGCATCTGCTGCATATACGTGTCTTTTTCGGTTTCTTTTTTATCATACTATCGGTATTTAACTTCCACTTACTCCAGCGATGTCCCAGAGCTTTCCCTTCCTTATGAGTTGACTTGTACTTACAATTCTTACATGAAGTTACGATCGTTTTTAGTGCCGTACAGGTAGCCTTGTAAGTTTTAGCAATATAGGAATGTCCCAAAGGAGCTATCTTTTCTGTTTTGTAATATTTCCTATAGCCATAAATACAATCTGGATTTAAACAATACGTTGCCGTTAATCCCGGTTTTGTGCATGTAGGCATTTTTTCTATTTGTGTGCGTAAGCGGTGTCCTGATTTTTTTATCTTCTTTATCTTTAAGATTTTTCCACAGTTCTTACACTTTTTAACCTTCATGCCTTCATCCGTACAGCTAGGTTTTGATGTTGTGATCCATGTTACACTTTTATGATTACATTTTTTTGCTTTTGCCTGTACGCTGACTCCCGGTATAAGTATCAGCATCACAGACAATATTAGGGCTATTGTGATAACTCTTTCTATTTTAACTGCAAATTTTCCCATGATCTCTCCTTTCCCGTACCGAAATCCGGCACATTTATAACATTTATAATCCCATCGCCTTTGACAGAAATGCATTGGAGCCTTTTACGGCTGCAGTCACAAGGATCATAGTAAACAGGCTGTTTAACGCATCCCAGAACCCATCTACCATAGATGTTACAATGTTTTTGCCGTCAAACAGCGAGATGCCTGCACCGATGAGCTTGAAAGATATGACCATCGTTAAGGCAATCACTACAATCTCAAATGCATTTAACAGGAATGTCCGCATCCATGCATAGAAACTACGCTCTATCTCCTGACCTCCTACAAGTGCAGACATCGCAAAGGGTGCTAATATCATGAGCAGATATAGCTTTATGTACCGGCTGTATACTGTCCATAACATCAAAAAGCTGCAAACGATCGCTGCCAGTATAAAGAGCAAGCCAAATAGCTGATAAAACAATGCTGAGCCAATATCCATATCCTCTACTTTTAAATCTGGGGCATCTATCGTAAAGACTTCTTTCGCCATCGCTGATGAGATAGAAAATATGGTTGTCATTATATTTAAGATATTGAGATACAGGACATTTGCCACGACAACCTTGACCATTGCTTCGATGACCATCTCCAGTGTGATGTTCTGATGCAGGTTACTCACAGCTTTCAAAAAGGCTATCATAAAAAATAAATTTAGAGCAGAGAGTCCGATCCCCTCTGCCCACGGATACAGGTTTTCTTTTACAAATGCCCATGTTCCTGTAGAAAACTTTTGTGGCGTACTGCAGACCAGCTTTATGATCAGTCTCATACTGGAGTTCCATATCGCCTCCGCAATCTTTATCGTCGGTCCAGAAAGGAAGTCAAACAGCCATTCCGGCATAAATCATCCCTCCTGTCCTTATTTTAAAGATGCACTGATAACAGTAACGATCTGCGGGGCAAGGCAGGCAACTAATCCAGATGCGATACGTTTAAATGCCATTGACTGCATTGTTCCATCCTGAGAGTTCAAAGCCGTTGCCCATTCAAAAACTCCCCATAACAGTAATAACTGTCCAATACTGCTTACAATCGCTGCTACGATCTCATACAGCGAATTAAATCCTGATGTGATCACTGAGGTTCCTGTTGCTTTTGCCGCATACACAGGCACATATATACTGAAATAACAATATGCAGTAAAAAAAGCCGGGACAGCTCTCTTTACTGTCCTGACTCCTTTTTCGCTCATTGCTCCTATGAAGTTTTTTACTCTGTTCATTTGTCTAGTCCTCCCCGATGTGATTTGTAAAAATAATGATCAAGATGATACCGACGGATATTACGATCTCCAACAGTGTTGCTAATAATCCCGTCCAAGCCTGCAATCCTGCTGGTAACAGTCTGGGCAGGATAGCCCTTGCCGCCAGATTTGCCACCAGCCCAACAATAAATGCGATCAGGATGATAATATATTTCTTCCAGTTATTTCTTCTCACTTATAATTCCTCCTTTAAAGGCAGCAGACGTTTCTTTGCTGCTTCCTTGCCTATGATGTCTGTAAACAGACGCTCTGTCTGTTCTGTACCGTCTCCGGCATATTTATATAATGCTGTTTCGTAATCCTTATACCTGCTCGTATACAGGTAGGATATTGCCGCCTTAAACCTTTTCTTATTTTTCCTATTACGGCTCTTTTTCACCGCCAGATGAAGCATTCCCTCAATCGAATCTGCTGCTTTATAACAATTAAATAATAAGTGTATTGTCTCCTCATCATATACTGCCCTCGGTAATTTTTTTAAATATGCCGGCTTTGACCTGATGATAAAAAACCGAATAGCAACCACACCTATTATCAATACTATCAAAACTGCTTCTGCAATGAGCATCGGTTTTGGAACATTCTCTACTGCCAGTATAAAATTTTTCATTCTTCTTCTCCTGTATCAAAATAAGTATCGAGGAGACGGTCTAAATATCTTAAAAGTTCTTCGGCTGTCTGGTCTTTATCAAAATCTCCTTCGGCTGTAACTGTGTTATCTGATGTATCATATTTAAATGTAAGGTCATTCTGACTACTGTTCCAGCTACGGATTAACCGGCGTAACTTACGGTTGTTATTTCCAATAGATTTCTTAATATCAAACCAGCCTTCTTCTGCAAAAACAACCGTTACTACAATCTGGGAAATAGCAATGTTGACCATATCACCCTGTTTTGCATGGCGGAGCTGGATAACTCCTCCTACCTCTTGTTCCTGCAGGTAATTATAAAATCCTTCGGCTGTTAGAGGGGTATCCCTCCCATCCATCTCCATTGCTTCCTGCAGGTTCTCTTCCTCTTTTGCATACTCTGATTCTTCCTCTGAAACTACCTCTACAGCTTCAACTTCCTGTACAGATTCTTCATTCTCTGAATCTTTTTCTTCTATAGGTTGTTCAACTTCATCAGAACTATTTACATCAGACGACGTCTGAAATTATAAAGCGAGAACCAAGTTTTGTATGCATTGAAGATCTGAATGTAAAGGGAATGATGAAGAACAGACATTTATCTAAGGAAGTACAACAACAAGGATTTTATGAATTTAGAAAGCAGATTGAATATAAAGTGGAGTGGAATAATATTTTGGTTGTTATTGCAGATAGATTCTTTCCAAGTTCTAAATTATGTAGTTGTTGTGGAAATATTAAGAAAGATTTAAGGTTATCAGATCGTATTTACAAATGTGAATGTGGAAATGTAATTGATAGAGATTATCAGGCAGCCTTGAATCTGAAAAGATATGGAGAAAATGCGATGAAACAATCTGTAAAATAACACTTTCAAGTTAATACAGATGTGTACTGATACGTTAGTCAGGAATTTACGCCTATGGAGTGTACAAGAACCTGTAAGTAGATATTGTAGAAATACAAATTGAAAGCATACACAATGAAGTAGGAATGAAACATAAAAGTTTATAACTTTTTATAAGTTTTCAGTAACGGGCGAATGGACGACACACAAAAAATGGAATATGCGAGGGCGTTTCTGCAAAAGGAGGTAGAGTCGGAATTTCCTTACCCGTTTCAGATTCTGACGGAGGAGGACAGTTTTTTATTCTGCTTTAAAAATGGATGCAGGGACTGCTGTGCTCGTTTAAAGGCGACAAAAGGGATGCTCGATAGGCTCTGCAGCGGGGATAAAAAGGTGCAGAAGCAGGAAAAAGAGC
>OFMD01001751.1_pt1 | contig 12616 bp, 11 predicted proteins | sample 1541211 | NCBI WGS metagenome assembly OFMD01 (sample SAMN04209231, study PRJEB22552) | human gut metagenome | biome: gut; material: feces | host: Homo sapiens | place: USA: Oklahoma | reverse complement strand
CCCGGGCGGACGCCGCCGAGACCCGGTTCCGGATTCTGCATCCCAATCCTATGACGCGCCAGCAGGGGGCGGGGTTCCCTCCTGGTTTGCACAGAGGGAACGAACCTGGAGAAGCCGGCTGATTCCATCCCTGATTCGGGCTGCTTTGGCGGCTGCCATCTGGTTTTTCTTCTATTAGAATGGGGTGAATGATGGGGGAGATACCGGCGGTTATGGTTAGAAAGGAGACAAGCGGTGCCTGTATTTGCACAACAAGAAAAGATTCCCTTGGGCATTTATGTCCACGTACCCTTCTGCCGCAGCAAGTGTCAGTACTGCGACTTCTACTCCCTGGGCGGCTCCCGGGAGAAGGGACTTATTGAGAGCTACCTGGAGGCGGTGTGCCTGCACATCAAGGAGGCTGGGGCTCTGGCCCCAGGTTACCAGGTGGACACGGTGTACTTCGGTGGCGGTACGCCCTCCTTTCTTGGTGCCGATGGCCTGGTTCAAATTTTGAACGCCGTTCGACGCCGGTTTTCGGTGTCGGGCAACGGGGAAATCACCTTTGAGGCCAATCCTGATTCTGTCACGGAAAAGCTTCTGAAGCGTCTGCGGGCGGAGGGCTTCAACCGGATTTCCCTGGGGGTCCAGAGCGATGACGACGGCCTTCTCAAGAAGCTGGGCCGTCCCCACAGCTACCGGCAGGCGGTCCAGGCGGTGGAGCTGGCCCGGAAGGTGGGCTTCCACAACCTGTCCCTGGATCTGATGTACGGCTTGCCCGGCCAGAGTCTCACGGCCTGGGAGGAGACCCTGGAGCATGTTCTGGAGCTGTCTCCGGAGCACATGAGCTGCTACGGCCTGAAGGTGGAGGAGGGAACCCCCCTTTGGCAGTACAAGGATGCAGTGAACCTGCCGGACGATGACGCCCAGGCGGATATGTACCTGTCTGCCGTTCGAATTCTCAAGGAACATGGCTACGCCCAGTATGAGATCTCCAACTTTGCCCGCCGGGGCTTGCGGTCCCGGCACAATCTGAAATACTGGACCGGGGGAGAATACCTGGGCTTCGGCCCTGCCGCCAGCTCCGACTTTGGGGGCAAGCGGTTTACCATTGCCCCGGATATTTATAAGTATATGGACGGGGTGAAGCATGGAGGCCCTATCCTGTCTGAATGCCAGGAAGTCCCGGCCCGGGAACGGGCGGGAGAGTACCTGATGCTGCGTCTGCGGACCTCCGAGGGTATCGACGGGGAGACCTACATGCGGCAATATCTGCTGCCCTTTGCCCCCCTGGAGGAGCTGCTGCAGCAGTACCAGGCCCAGGGCCTGGCTACCCTGGAGGGGGGCCGCTGGCGTCTGACGCCACGGGGCTTTCTCATGAGCAATTCCATTTTGGTGGAGCTGCTGGAGGTTCAGGAGCACACTGCCCCTCTGGCAAAGCGGCGATAGGCCAGCCGGAAACGGCGGGCCCAGCCCATTTTGACTCTTACGCCAGATGTCTGCCTTACCGGCGTATGCCGAGGGCTGGAAAATTTTTCCAAATTTTGACAAAAATCTGGAAAAGCCTTGCTTTTTCGGGGGGCTTGTGCTATCCTTAAGTCAACTTCATACGTTGCCATGAGTTCCGCGAGGATTGAAAGGGAAACCGGTGTAAGTCCGGTACGATCCCGTCGCTGTAATGGGGAGTCCTGCGCAAGATGTCATTGCATCCTTGGATGTGAGAAGACGCGCCGGGCGAAGAACCAGAGTCAGAAGACCTGCTCATGGCCGGAAATGTTTGCACAGTTTCTACGAGCGATGGAAATTGGCCGGTTTTTTATGCCCTTTTTATAGGGGCAGTGGGCCATTTGGGGACTGTGAAAGCAGTTCCCTTTTTTGTTTGGTCCGGCCCCTGCCGTTCCAAGATAGAATACGAAAGGAAGCGATCCCCTATGAATTGGAAGAAATGTCTGGCCCTGCTTCTGGCTGCCGTGCTGACCTTGGCCCTTGCGGCCTGCGGCCCTGCTACCAACGAAGCGACTACCCCCAGCGAAAGCAATGCCCCCAGCGAGGGAAGCACTCCCGGCGAGAGCACCGGTGATGAGACAGCTCCTGCCGCCGGCTCGAAGCACGTGGAGAACCTGGTGGTGGGTATCACCGGCAGCAATGACACCTTCAATCTGGCCTCTCAGAGCGGCGCCTTTGGCCGGATGAATTACAACAACGTGGCCAATGCCTACTTTGCCTACACCAATTCCGAAAATGAAATCAAGCCTTATTTCCTCACCAGCTATGAAATTTCTGAGGACGGCAAGGAGCTCTATATCACGTTCCCCTTGGACAAGGTCTGGCACGACGGCCAGCCAGTGACGGCGGAGGATGTGCAGTTTACCTTTGAATATTATCGGGATGTGTCGAAAAACAGCTACATCAAGAGCCTGGAGAGCATTGAGGTCACTGGGGAGAACTCCATGACCCTAAAATTCTCCAAGGCGGACGCCTATTCCTATATGGCCAACGGCGCTACCAGCCAGAGTGTGCTGCCCAAGCACATTTGGGAGAAGGTGGACGCTCCCAGTGACTACGCTGCCGAGGATGCGGCCATTGGCTGCGGCCCCTACAAGCTGGTGAGCTATGATCTGGATGCCGGGACCTCCTATTACGAGGCGGTGCCCCAGAACAGCTACCTGGGAGAATTGACGGTAGACGCACTGACGGTGCGCACTTACAGCAGCCAGGACGCCCTTCTCATGGCTCTGCTGAATGGAGAAATTGACGCCATTTATGACTATGCCAACCCTGTGAGCTACACGCTCCTGGACCTCATTTCCGGCGACAGCAACATTGACACCGGCGAGAGCGCCTATACAGGCAACTATCAGGTCTGCTTCGGCATGGAAGAGGGCCGGGTGTTCACCGATAAGGCCGCCCGGGAGGCCCTCGTCAAGTGCCTGGATTGGAATCTGCTGTGCAACGTCATCAACGGGCCCTACGGTCAGATTCCCGGTAGCGGCGTCATCACCCCCGCCTGTAAGGGCTTTGACGGCAGCCTCTGGACCTTCTATCAGGATGTGGACGAAGCCAAGAAAATCCTGGACGACGCCGGTTACCTGGATGTGAACGGCGACGGCCTGCGGGAAAAGCCGGACGGCAGTGAGCTGTCTGTGAAGGTGACCCCCCAGTATACCTCCAAGAAGCAGGAGCTTTTAAACCGGATTGCCGACGTGATCATCGACAGCCTGAAGAATGTGGGCGTCAGCGCGTATATGGACACGGAGAGCCTCCAGAGCAGCGAAATCTGGGAGGCCAACATGGTGGACGGCAATTACGACATGAACATCGGCTACACCACCTCCGGCGTGGCCCAGTATCGCACGGCTTTCCGTTATTTCGTGGCCGATGTTCTGCCTGACGATACAGAGAATACCGCCGGCTCCACCTGGATCTGGGGCACCAACCATGACCCCAAGCTGACCGAAGAGACCTGGGGCATTACCTACGCCGCCTCCGAGGCAGAGTACCTGGAGCATGTAAAGAACCTGCAGAAGATGGCTTCGGAAGATCTGTTTGCCTTTGCTCTGTGCTGGGAGCGGGCTTTCTTCCCCTACCGGACTGACAAGTACGAGGGCTTCTCCAATTGGAACAGCTGGGGCGTGATCAACACCGAAACATGGTACCATGTAACCGCAAAATAAGTTCCCGAACCTGCCCCAAGGGAGAAGGCGCTTCCTGGGGCGGTGAACGGGGAGGTGGAGGAAACCCATGGCAGGACATCTGTGTAAGCGGGCGCTCATTGCCCTTTTGACCATCTTTATCATCATTACGCTCAGCTTCCTTATGGTGCGCTTCATGCCCGGCGATCCACTCATCCACCTGGTGGGTGAGGAGAACTACTACTATATGAAAGAATTCAACCCCCAGGAGCTGGAGCGCCTGGCGGAGAAGTACGCCATGTCCGGCACGCTGGGTCAGCAGTATGGCAACTACCTGAGCAGCATTCTCCATCTGGACTTTGGCACCGCCTATTCCAACAACCAGCCGGTGCTGCAGAACATTTTGGATAGCTGCAAGTGGACCCTGATTCTCACGGTTCCCACCCTGTTACTGGGGTGCTTCCTGGGCGGCTTTCTGGGCGTGCTGGCGGGATGGAAGCCAGGAAGCCTCTTTGACCGGATCACTACGCCCATTTTTTTGTTCCTGAACACGGTGCCCACCAACTGCATTGGGATCATTTTCCTGGTGGTGTTTGCCTTCAAGCTGAAGCTGTTTCCTCTGAACGGCATGACCACTGGAGGACTGACCGGTATGGCCCGGTTCTGGGACATTGTCTGGCACGCTATGCTGCCGGTGATGATCATGGTTCTCTTCCGGACCTCCAGCAACTTCCTGCTGATGAAAAGTAACGTCTCCCAAATTAAGGATGAGGACTACACCGTCACCGCCCGCTCGAAGGGCCTGCCGGAGCGGCGGATTCTTTTCCGCCATGTGCTGAAGAATGCCATGCTGCCTTACATCACCTCCCTGTGTATACAAGTAGGCAGCCTGCTGTCTGGTTCCATGATGCTGGAGGTCATCTTTGGCTGGAAGGGCATGGGGCAGCTCTTTTACAACGCTGTGAGCAATCGGGATTTCCCCACGGCCCAGGCCTGCTTTATCATCTCCGCTACCTGCGTGGTGCTGGGCAACTGGCTGGGGGACGCCCTGGTTGCGGCCATTGACCCCAGAATTAAGGAGGGTGCGGTCCATGCCTAAAAAGAAGAAATGGAATCTCTCCCTGGTGGTAGGCGGCGGCATTGTGCTGTTCTTTGTATTGGTGGCCTTGCTGGCCCCTCTGCTGGCTCCCTGTGATCCCCATGCCATGGGAATCCCCTATCTACGGCCCAGTGGGGAGCACCTGCTGGGAACCAACGACGTGGGACAGGACATTTTCAGCGAACTCATCTACGGGACCCGAGTTTCAATGCTCATAGGCTTTTTCACGGCCTTCATCGTCACCATTTTGGCCACCGGGCTGGCCCTTTTGGCCGGGTATTACGGCGGCTGGGTGGACCGGGTGGTGACGGCTCTCACCAATATCACCATGGCCCTGCCCAATCTGGCCCTGACGGTGCTCCTGGTGGCCTACCTGAACCCGGGGAAGCTCAGCGTCATCATCGCCATCAGTCTGACAGCCTGGACCGGCACGACCCGCATTTTACGGGCACGGGTGACCCAGCTGTGCCAGCTGCCCTTTGTGAAAATTGAAAAGGCCCTGGGGGTCCGGGACGGGGTTATTATGGTCAAGCACCTGATCCCCAATCTCAAGGACATCATTCTCACCCGGGCGGCCCTGGCGGTGTCCTCGGCTATGATGTCTGAGGCGGGACTGAGCTTCCTGGGTCTGGGAGACTACGGGGAAAAGAGCTGGGGCAGCATTCTTCACTATGCCTTTTATCAAAATGGCGTCATCCGGGGGTACTATTGGTGGTATTTGCCCCCCATTTTATGCACCTCTCTGGCGGTCCTGGGCTGCATGCTCCTGGGCTACTATGGGCTGCGGAACAGGAGGTAGCCATGCTGGAGCTGGAACATATCTCGGTCCGTTTCGCCGCAGGACATGGGGTCCAGGCGGTGGAGGATGTGACCCTCACGCTGGAGGACGGCGGCCGTCTGGCCATTGTGGGGGAGACCGGCAGCGGGAAAAGCGTGCTGCTACTGGCTGTTTTACAGCTGCTGCCGGGAAGCGCGCTGGTCTCCGGCAGCGCCCGGCTGGACGGAGAGGATCTGTTTGCCGCCGGGCAGAAGCGGCTTCGGGAAATCCGGGGCGGCGTCATCTCCTATGTGCCCCAGGGGGGTGGAGCCAGCCTGAACCCCCTGTACAGCGTGGGCTTTCAGGTGGGCGAGCCCCTGATGGAACACCGGGGATATTCCAAGAAAAAGGCCTTCCTGGCCAGTATCCCTCTGCTGAAGCGGTTTCAGTTGGGCCGGGAGGAGCAGCTGGCCAAGGGCTATCCCCACACCTTCAGCGGCGGCATGCGCCAACGGGCCATGGTGGCCATGGGCATTTCCGCCGGGGCCCGGATCATTTTTGCCGACGAGCCCACCAAGGGGCTGGACCAAAAGCGGGTGGACCTGGTGGCGGACACCCTGAACCGGCTGGAGACCGAGGCGCTTCTGTGCGTGACCCACGACCTGCAGTTTGCGGCGGCGGTGTGCCGGAGGGTCTGCGTCATGTACGCGGCCCAGCAGGTGGAGTATGGCAGCGCCGCTCAGGTGCTGGGCCAACCCCTCCACCCCTATACCCAGGCCATGGTGCGGGCTATGCCGGAAAACGGGATGCATGTTCAGGAGGGCTTTGCTCCGGAGACGGTGTCCGGCAGCGGTTGCCGGTTCCGGGCCCGCTGTCCCTATGCCCAGGCGCAGTGCGAGGCCATGCCGCCGCTCGTTGCTGTCAATGACCGGAAAGTGAGGTGCTGGCGCTATGCTGCTGGAAACGAAACAGCTGACCAAACGCTTTCGGAATCCCGGTAAAGGCCCCGGAGGCGTTCTGGCGGTATCCCAGGCCAATATCACCCTGAACCCTGGAGAGACTGTGGGCCTTTTCGGGGACAGCGGTAGCGGAAAGTCCACCCTGGGGCTGATGCTGGCGGGGCTCCTGCGGCCCACCTCCGGGGAAGTTCTCTACCGGGGGGAGCCGGTGCGGGTGCCCTACCGGGGCGCCTGCCGCCGGAACATTCAGGTGCTCTTTCAGCACCCGGAGGTGTCTTTTAATCCCATGCTGCCCCTCATCCGCAGCATGGAGGAGCCCTACCGGGTCCATCAGCTCCCGTACAGCCTGGAGATTCTCCACCGGGACATCGCCCGCTTTGGCCTCCGGCCGGAGCATATGCAGCGGCTCCCGGCGGAGCTCAGCGGCGGGGAGCTGCAGCGGGCGGCCCTGGCCCGGGTGTTGGTGCTGTCCCCGGAGATTCTGGTGCTGGACGAGCCCACCAGTATGCTGGATGTCATCACCCAGGCCCAGATGGTCCGGCTGCTCCGGGAATATCAAGCTGCCCATGACACTGCCTATATATTTATCACGCACAATCGGACCCTGTGCGACAGCCTTTGCAGCCGCGTCTATCACGTGGAGCAGGGCATCGTGGAGGAGGAAGGAGTCAAATTATGACGAAGCTCGCCATGCTGTGCTGCCTCAAATCCAACCGCCGGTGCACCGGCGCCGCCTGTCTCAGCACACTGAACGACCGCACCCGCTCTTTTGCCCCCTATGAGGGCCAGGAGGTGACCCTCACCGCCTTTGCCCGCTGTAACGGCTGCGAGGCCGGAATCGACGAGGGCTTCCAGGAGAAGCTGGACCGGCTGGTGGAGGAAGGCACTCAGGTGGTCCACCTGGGCAAATGCACCGACCGAAAAGACACCGGCCCCTGCCCCGTGATTGCCCAGGCCGCCGATTATTTGGCGGCCAAGGGAATCCGGATCGTACACGGGACCCATTGACCGGAAATATGCGACATACAAAATGCCGCTGGGCAGAGCAGTGGGGATCAACGCTCTGCCCAGCGGCGTTTTTTACAGCATAACCTCTCCGGCCAGTCCGGGGTAGTCGCTTAAGTGGGAACGGACGTAAGTACGGGTAAAAGCAGAGAATTTATATTTGCGGTTCAGCATACCGCGCAAAACTTGCAAGGCTTCGCCATCCGGGTTTTTGCGGTATTTGCCCAAGGCCTGGTATAGAAGACCCATGGTCTGCTTCAATGCCTTTTTGCGGGTTTCACATTCCATGGTGCGGATGCCGGTGTTTGTTTTTTCAAAGCACTCTTCGATGAGTTCTGCGGTTTTCTGGACAGTTTCGTCTTGTGTCAGAGGACGGACCACCACGGTGCCGTTTTCCAGGGCTTGCTGTAGCAGCGCTTCCGGATCCACCAGGCAGCAATCCAAAATGGTATTGTCATATTTGCGCTGATTTTTGACGGAATTGCAGTGGGCGCAGCTGAGGAACAGATTCTTCCAGGCAAATTTTAAATCTTTGTCCCCTTGATGGGGCTGCAGGTGCTCCACTTCCACACTTTGCAATTCATCCATTTCACATAAATAGCATTTATCGTGAAAGTCCGCCCGCAGCTGTGCGAGAACGTCATGTTCTCGGTAGCTCCCTCTGTTTTTTGCCTTCTCCCGTTCCAGGGAGGCGGGGGAAGTTGGTGTTCTGTGGACTCGAACCACCGTACATCATCCTCCTATCATCTGTGATGTTCCAGCTTCAGACGCTGATATTCTTCGGAGAAGTCCAGAGCCAGATAGTCGGGGATGGCGTCCAGGTACTGCTCCAGCTCAGCCAGCTGGGCGCACTCCTGATCTGTTGGGGCAGGCTTTTGAACCAAGCGGCGGTATGCGTCAAACTTTTCCTGAAGCTCCTGAGAAAGGGTGTTGACCTGGAAGTAACCCTCTACGATACCCTCGTAGGGTAGGTTGGTGAGGCCGTTTTCTACCAAAACGCGATTCTCCAGATCGTATACCACGGAGTTTTGCGCCGAGTTCAAGACAAAGGGAGAGTGGGTGGTTAGAATGAATTGCAGTTGTGGGAACAGCTCCGACAGAATCGGCAGGATTTTTTTCTGTAGCTCCACATGCAGGTGCGTCTCAATTTCGTCGATGAGGACGATACCCTCCAGGTCGTACCGGCCCTTGGACTCCATGCGCATTATCAGGTCTCCGATGATGTCAAACACGGCGGCATAGCCCATGGACATGGTGTTGAAATCAAAGGGCTCCCGGCCGGTTGCTTGGATGGAAAAACTGAAATTTTTGGTGTCAAACTGCAGCGTCAGGGCGGGATCGTCATAAATTTTGCGCAGAATGCCCTCAAACCGCTGGAACCAGGCTCTGATTTCTGAGGCCTGCTGGGGATTGTCTTCTGTTTGGGCAAAAGCCTGGGTTGCTTTTAGGCCAACCAAGTATTTGACCAGCTCCTGGCTTGGTTGGGCCTCCATATCGTAAACTGGCTGAAGCTCCACTTTTTCGATGACGCTGGAGGTTTCTACTGCGATTTTTCGGTTGTCGCCGAAGTAGGCCAGAATCAACTCGCCGTTTTGATACTTTTCTTGGAAAGCGGCCAGAGATGTAAAGTTGGCTGTTGCGCCATCCGTCCAGTGTGCCAGCTCGCGTTGCCAGTCTTCCAAGTCGCGTTGATTTTGAAGTCGCTTCTGACGTGCAGACTCTGTGGTTACTTCTTGTGAAAGCTGGCCTTTCCGGTAAGATATGAGGTTTTCATAAAATTCTTGTGTTGCGTAGGCTGTGGCAGCATAAGCCAGAAATGACGAAAGTGCATTTAAAACGCTGGTTTTACCACTCCCATTCTTGCCCGTGAGAATCAAATGCTTCCGGGTTTCCTGGGAAAGTGGAATCTCAATGTCCTGAAGATGGCGGACATGGTGAATTTGAATTGCGGTAGCAAAAGTCGGCTCCATATACAATCCTCCTGGTCTCTGGGCTTACATGTGCGGGGCAAATGCGTGAAGAATTTACGATCTGAAGTGGGAAAACGGACCGCCCGGGTAGGGCGCGGCATCCTTGACGCGCCTTGCAGTGGGTGGTACGAATTTACCAAAACCTGGTGAGGCATGCGACCTGCCGCTGCTGGCGCGTCTGGGAAGCCGCGCCCTATGTTATTATATCCAATTTCTGACCTGGGGGCAACCGCAAAAATTCTGTTTTGGCGGCGGTTTATGGTTCGGGCTGCAGTTGCTTCCAGTAGACCTCCAACTCGTATGGCGCTCCGTTTCGTAAATCTGTCTTTTCCTCGGAGTGGTGGTAAGAGAAGCCGCAGGAGCGGGCCAGGGCGCGGGAAGCTTGGTTCGCGGACCGGGTGGAATAGTAAAATTCCCTACCACCCAGGGTGACGGCGCAATGTTTTAGGAGGAGCTGTAGAATCTGTTTTCCGTATCCTTTCCCCACAAACTCCGGGCCAAGGGCGATGCCGGCATCCTGATAGATATGGGGGGCGATTTCCTCCACCCCGGCGAACCCGATTGCCTGGCCGCTGGACTTTTCGTAGACCAGGTATGTGTCATGGTTCTTTTGCCAGGCGATGGTTCGCTCCATTCTCGCTTGGGCATCTGCTGCGCTGGTGGTAATCCGCCACTGCATAAACCTGGCGACCGCTGGCCTGGACCAGACATTGCGGTACATGGACTCCCAATCCTCGGGTTTTGCTTTTCCAAGCAGCAGGTCTTTTGTTTCCATAGACATAGACGCTACCTCATTTTTCCAAGAACGTTTTGAGCCGCAGACCTCTCGCCTGCGGCTCGGATGGACGATGGGGAGATGCTACCCAATCCTCAGTTTAGTGGATCACGCTTCCGCACCGCCTCGTAAACCGGGCGGTTGGATTTGGCGGGCAGGACGATGAGGAAGAACATGCTGCCCAGGGTGGCAAGGCCCAAAATGGTGGCGGCCAGGCGGTATGGCAGGATCTGGCCCAGAAGCCCTGCCAGCAGGTAACATACTACGCCGCCCACAGAGGAGATCACGTTGAAAAAGGCGTTGATCCGGGCTCGCATCTCCTCCGGCAGGTAGGACTGGACGGCGGACTCCCGGATGGTGGCGCTGGCGCAGCCCAGGCCACCGCAGAGAAAGCGGTTCAGAAGCATGAACGGGAAGGGCATCCACAAAAGAGCGGCGTCCATGGTGTCATAAAAGAGGTACACGAACTTGGTGAAGGCATACCGCTTCCGGACCGGCACCTCCCGGACATACTGGAGAAAGCCACTGAGGACCCGGCCCAGCATTTCCGCGCTTTTCAGGAAGCCCAGCATGGTCACAGTGAGCCAGGGCTGCGTTTGGTAATAGGCTTGGGTTAGCACATCCACGCCGGAGCTGGCTCCCTGGGTGATGCTCATGTAGGTGTAAATGTTGCGGATGCCCTTCTCCTCCTTCAGATAGGCAAAGCCCTCCCGGATATCTGCCCGGTATTGCCGGAGGGTGTAGGCTTCCTCCGCTGCCTTTCGGACCTCCCGGATGCAGTTTTCCACCAGGCAGGAGACTACCGTGAGGCCGGATACCACCAGAAACAGGGCGCCCATGGGTATGTGGCTGTACAGAAAGGTGGCTACCGGGGCCATGAGGATGGTCACCAGGGGGTAAATGGTGGAGCTGACGGAGTAGCCCTTCTGCTCTGCCCCGGCGGGGATCAGGTCGGGATACCAGGCGCTGAAGGCCAGGCGATAAAATACGGAGATGGTGCCTACCGTCAGGGTAAAGCCCACGTACAGCCCGTAGGAAAAGGTGTGGCCCAGAATCCAGACGCCCATGAGGCCGTAAATGGCCGCCAGCAGCACATCCAGGCCGACAATCCATTTCTTCTTGCCGCCCTTGTCAATGAGGGGTGCGACCAAAATGGGCAGGATCATGTCCGGCAGCATGCCACACACCAGAATGAGGGCGGACAGCAGGGTGGACTTGGTCTCGTCAAAGACCAGAAGGCTGATGGGCAGATTCATGGCCTCGCCGCCAATGGCCGACAGGACTGTGGCGATGGTGATGCAGGAAAAATCCTTGGTCCAAAGACGGGGGCCGGAGCGATTTCGTTTCACAAGAAGGGACCTCCTTTGCGTTCTTTGGAAATATTGTACCATGGAACAGAAGCGCTGGAAAGCCGATCTTTATGAGAAATCAGGGCTGGGAAATCAAGGCTAAATGCCGGATTTTATAACCATAGAAGAAATCTCCCCTTCAAATTCCAGCGCACGCTTGTATTTGCGCTGCCGGGTGCAGGCCTCCAGCATGCGGTCCCGGTAGAAGTACAGGTGTCCAAAATGGCAGTCCCGCTTCAGGGTCTGGATGAGGCGCTCCAGCAGCTCCAGATAGGCCGGACTTTCCAAATGCCCCTCCTGGCACTCCATGTACGCCTCCTGACACTTGAGCCGGTCGGCCTCTGTGACGTCCTGAGCGCTTTGAAGCAGCTGTGCCATTTGCTCCAGGGCAGCCTGGGCCTCCTCCCGGCGGCCGCTGCGGATGAGGGCAATGGCCTGCTTATGGGCGAGCGCCAGATAGGGCCCCTGAATCTTCTCTGCCCGGTCCAGATATTCCAGGGAGAGCTGGTACTTTTCCAGGCTAATGTACATGGCGCCGATGTTGTAATATACGTTTCCCAGGATTTCCTGCCAGCCGGTGTTTTGGAGCAGACGGATGCACCGCTCGTAATAGGTCAAGGTCATGGATTCCTGGTTGAGACAGGCGTAAGCGGTGGCGTTCATGAAGCAGTAGTCTGCCAGACTGTAGACGTTGCCTTCCTCTACGGCGGCCGCCACCAGGCGGCTTTCCATCCGGTGAATGGAAGCGTAGTCCCCCCGGAGCAGGTACAGGGAGGTGAGCTCCATCATGGCAGCAGAGGAGCCCAGGACCCGGCAGGCTTCCTGGCCCATGTCCAGAGCTTCCGGCGCCATAGGGTCCGCCCGGCAGCGCAGGAGCTTGTACAGGGCTCGCTGACGGTCCGTCATGGCGGCGGTCAACTGCTCCAGCAGGGACAGCACCGGTTCTCCCTGGCATCCCTGGACCAGCAGCCAGTTCAAGGCCAGAGGGCTGTGGCTCAGTACACCGGTCTGGGCCTCCAACGTTTGATAGACCTCCTGCACTTCCAGACCGTATTCCAGGCGGGTAAAATAGTCCTGGATGGCCTCCTCCA
>OFMD01001750.1_pt1 | contig 12617 bp, 9 predicted proteins | sample 1541211 | NCBI WGS metagenome assembly OFMD01 (sample SAMN04209231, study PRJEB22552) | human gut metagenome | biome: gut; material: feces | host: Homo sapiens | place: USA: Oklahoma | reverse complement strand
GACCCAGAAGAAGGCCGCCGCGGAGCTCGGCCTGTCCGCAGCCACACTCGGGCACCTGGAACATGGGAGACGGCGGTCGACGAAACTGGAGAGGAGGTATTACGAGCTCCTGTGCGAATTGAAGGGAGCGCTCCCGCAAACTGCCTATTGACAACTTATAGGAGCGTCGGTTTTGTTTTTGCGATTTTCCGTATGGTCGGAGGTTCGCTATCCAGCCCCGTAATCCGGCATAGTTTTGTTCGCGACGGCACAGCCGCGCGTTTAAGCGCGGGGCCGGTGGGGCATTTTTGCCCCACCGGCCCCTATCCCAGCTCTATTCCGGCGCTACTCCGGCTTGGTTTCTACCGTGGGGGTCTTGTCCGCCGCAACCGGAGTGCGGGCGGTGTCCATGCTCAGGCAGTGTTTAGGACAGCTTTCGATGCACTCGCCGCACACCACGCAGGCATACGGGTCGATCGACCAGGTACCACCCTTGCGATCGACCGCAAGCGCGCCCGCCGGGCAACGGCGCGCGCACATGCCGCAGCAGATGCACACGTCCATGTCGTTGACGATATGTCCGCGCAGGCGCGCAGGCGCCGCGAGCTTCTCCTGCGGATAGCACACCGTTACTGGCCGCTTGACCATAGAACCCAAGGCCGTCTTGGCAAATGTCAGCAAACTCATGCCGCGCCTACCTTTCCGTGCAGCTAATGCAGGGGTCGATGGTCAGGATAATCATGGGCACGTTGGCAAGGAGCACGCCCTGCAGCGCATGCGTCAGACCCGCCAGGTTCTGCGACGTCGGCGTGCGCACGCGGAAACGGTCCAGGTTCTTGGTGCCGTTACCGCGCACATAGTAATACGCCTCGCCGCGCGGTTGCTCAATCACAACCTCGCCGCGCGCGCCGTCGGCCGGTGTGAGCTTGGTACGCCCGCCGATGCCGTCGTGCGGAATCCTGCCGACAAGCTCCTTGATAATGTCCATGGCCTGCGTGACCTCGGCGCAACGCACCTGGCAGCGGGCATAGCAATCGCCATCGGTAGCAACGATGGGCTCAAACGCGGCCAGATCCGCATAGGCGCCGTCGCCGAACATGCGCACGTCGTAATCCACGCCCGAGGCGCGGCCGAACGGGCCGACCATCGACAGATCCAGCGCGTCTTTCTTGCTGATCACGCCCACGCCATGCAGGCGCTCGCCGCAGCTGTTGTCGTCCAAAAACGTATGCACCACGGCCTCGTAGTCAGGGCGCATAGCGTCGAGCGTCTGGACAATACCCGCCAGCTCGGAATCCTCAATGTCGTGTTTAAGGCCGCCAATCTCGTTAATCGACAGAATCACGCGACCGCCGCAAGTGCTCTCAAAGATCTTGAGAATCTGCTCGCGCAGCGTCCACGAACGATAGAACAGTGCCTCAAAGCCAAAGGCATCGGCGAGCAGGCCCAGCCACAGCAGGTGCGAGTGAATGCGCGAAAGCTCATGCAGAATGGTGCGGATATACTGCACGCGACCAGGCACCTCGATGCCGAGCATGCGCTCGCAGGCGCTGGCGTAGCCACAGCTATGGCCCACGGCGCAGATGCCGCAGATGCGCTCGGCGATATAGCAAAACTGATGCATATCGCGCTTTTCGGTGAGCTTCTCGAGTCCGCGGTGCACAAAGCCGATCTGAGGAATTGCCTCGATGACGCGGTCATCCTCGATCACCAGGTCCAGATGAAGCGGCTCGGGCAGCACCGGGTGCTGCGGGCCAAACGGAATTACGGAGCGATGAGCCATGGACCTTACGCCTCCTTTTTCTGCTTGTCGCGGGCGGCCTTGGCGGCAAGCGCCGCGCGGACCTTGGCCGCTTTCTCGGGATCCATGGCAGCGAGCTTTGCCTCCATCTCGGCAGCCTTGAGCGCGGCCTTCGCAGCAGCCTCATCGTGCTGAGCATCGGAGCCGGCAGCCGCAGCGGGCTGAGCAGCGACGCCCGCGGCGTCGCCGGCGCTCGCCGCAGCCGAAGCATCGCCGGCACTCGCAGCGCTCTCCCCTGCAGCAGCCGCAGCCGCGGCGGCCTTCTCGGCAGCGGCCTTGCGCGCCTTGGCCTCGGCGGCGGCACGCACCTTCATGGCTTTCTCGCGCGCGGCCTTCACCTCGGGCGTGATAACGCTCATGGGTTCGGCAGTCGAGACCTGGTAGAAAAAGCCCTTAAAGTCAATCTGCATATCGGTGATGGCAAGACCAAACAGGTCGTGCGTTTCGTTTTCAAACGGGAATACCGCCGGATAGTACGAGCTGATGGACGGAATCTCCTGGTACTGGTCGATGCCCTCAACCATCAGGTTCTCGATCGCATAGCTGCCGTCCTGCGCAATATGCTCCTGAGCAGCACGAACGTCGATAAACGTATAGACCAAGCGATACGATCCGTCGTCCACACAGCGCTCGGCATGCATCTGCACAAAGCGCGCGCCGACGCCCTTGAGCGCCTGGACATGTGACAGGAGCTCATCGATCCCGACGGTAGTATAGATAGCCTTTTGCATTACTCGCCCTCCTTTGCAGCGGCGGGCGCGTCGCCGGCCGCGGACGTCCCAGCAGGCGCATCGTCAGCCCCGGCCCCCGCAGCCACAAACCCGCCCTCGCCCAGCTCAACGCCACCATCCCAGGTAGCGGCGCCGCCCACGGTAAGCGGATCGCCGCCAGCACGCATCACGGCCTCCTTCTGATCCAGGATGCCGCACGCCTCCACGATGGCATCGATCACCGTCTCGGGGCGAACGGCGCACCCGGGCGCGTACACATCCACGGGAATCGCGCGGTCCACGCCGCCGATCACGTTATAGGCATCGCGAAACACGCCGCCCGAGCACGCGCAGATACCGCATGCCACCACACACTTGGGCTCGAGCATCTGGTTGTAGATCTGGCGCACGACAGGCAGGTTCTGGGCATTGACCGACCCCGTCACCAAAAAGATATCCGCATGCTTGGGGTTGCCGGTGTTGACCACGCCAAAGCGCTCCGCATCGAACAGCGGCGTGAGCGAGGCCAGCACCTCGATATCACATCCGTTGCAGCTCGAACCGTCGTAATGAATAACCCACGGCGAGCGCGACATTTTATGATCCATGGATGCCGCCTCCTAAATAAAAACGTCGACGAGGATGGGCATAAGGTTGAGCAGGCCAAACACCAGCGCCACGCCCCATCCGAGCCTAAAGCAGCTGCGCCAGGTGCTGCGTGCGAAGGTGTTGTCGATCAGCACCTCGACAAAATACGTCGCAGCCATCACGACCAGGGCTACAACCCAGCTCACGGGGTTGTCCCAAACAAAGAACATGCCCACCCACATCAAAAACAGCACGGTCTCGCACCAGTGCATAAGGGTCATCTTGGCCAGCGTGCCGCCGCTCATCTCGGTGGCGACGCCCTGGACGATCTCCTGATGCGCGTGATGCGAGTACGAAAGGTCAAACGGCGACTTGCGCAGCTTGATGGTGAGCACCGCGAGCAGCGCGAGGAAAATGGGCGCGCTGTACACGATGATGGGGGCCGACTGCCCCGTCACGGCGATGGAATCGAAGCTGTCGGTGGCAAGGTACAGGCCCACGCTCATCAGCAAAACGGCGGGCTCGTAACTCATGACCTGCAGCAGCTCACGGTCGGCGCCGACCTGGGCAAACGGGCTTTGCGTCGAGGCGGACGCCAACACCACAAAGATCGCAGCGAGGGTCACCATAAAAGCGCACAACAGCGTGTTGGAACCCGACACAAAGATGCCGCCGCCCACCACGGTAAAGATGAGCGCGCACGCCATGTAGGTATCGTCCATGGTGTTTACGCTGGCGGGGGCCTTGCGCAGCAGCTTGGCCACATCGTAGAAAGGCTGGAGCAGGCGCGGGCCCACGCGGCCCTGCATGCGGGCCGAAAGTTTGCGGTCAACGCCGTCGATCAGGCCGCCCACAAGCGGCGCCAGTAAGGCAAATGCCACGGTGCCAATAAAAATGCCCACGACGCCCGAACCTTCAAAATACTTGCCGCGCAGCACCGAGGGCGCACTCATGGCAAGTCGCTCGGGCCCAATCCACGCGCAACACAGCAGCGCAAACAAGATAATGCTGCAGCACACGACGCTACCCGCGGGGCCAATACGCTTCTCGCCAAGGGCGTCCTCCGAGTACCAATTGCGCTTTTCGGCCTTCACCTCGTGTCCCATCGAGCCGCGGAAATGGCGATATTTGTCGGTCCCCACGCCCGAAAGGTACACGTTGACGTGCGGTTTGTTGCTCACGCGGAATGAAGTCAGCAGCACCACGGCGATAAACGCCACGATAACCACCATCAGGTACATGGCGTCCTTGCCAATAACGTACGGCACGCGGCCAAACACCATGGCCAAGTAAGGCGACACCAGACCGCTCGAGATAACCGGGAACGCCACGCAGCACAGAATCAGCAGCGCGGCGATGGTGTTGAGGGCCATCCATTCGGTCTTATGGACATTGACCTCAACGTTTTGAGCCGTGGGGTCGACGCCCGAAAGCTTGGCAAGCCACTTGCCCCAGAAGAAGAAGGTCGCGGCCGAGCCAAAGGCAAGTACCATGATCATGAGCACGTTGCCGGTCTGCGCGAACGCCACCAGAGCGCCCCACTTGGACACGAGCATGCCAAACGGCGCCACAAACATGCCCATGATGCCCAGCATCATCAGGCGCGTCAGGTGCGGCATGCGGCTGAACATACCGTCCATGTCCTCGATATTGCGGCTGCCGATATGATGCTCGGCCGTGCCCACGCACAGGAACAGCAGCGACTTTGCCACCGTGTGGAACAGGATCAGGAAGATGGCCGCCCATACGGCCTCGGGCGCGCCGACACCCAAGCAAGCACTGATGAGGCCCAAGTTGGAAATGGTGGAGTACGCGAGCACGCGCTTGGCATTGCTCTGCGAGATGGCCATAAGGGCAGCGAGCAAAAACGTGATGGCGCCCACGCTCGTGACCATAAAGCCGGTCACGGGATAGATGGCATAGAGCGGGCTCAGCTTGACCATCAGGAACACGCCGGCTTTGACCATGGTTGACGAGTGCAGCAGGGCGCTCGTGGGCGTGGGGGCAACCATGGCACCCAACAGCCAAGTGTGGAACGGCATCTGTGCGGCCTTGGTGAGCGCGGCGAGCGACAACAGGATGACCGGCATCACCAGCAGCGCGGACTGCGCGGTTCCGGCGCCGGAAAGCTCAATCATGCCCGAGATGGTCAGCGGCATGCCGTTAACGTGCAGGTACATGAGTCCGGCCAAAAACGCGATGCCGCCCAGCATGTTGAGGATGATCTGGTTAAAGGCGTTCTTGATGGCCTCGGGCGTGCGCGTATAGCCAATCATAAGGAACGAGCACACGGTGGTGATTTCCCAGCCGCAGAACAGCCACTCAAGGTTGTCGCTCGTCACGATGACGAACATGGCCGAGAGGAACAGGAACATAAGCGCCAGGAACTGCGGGCGACGGTCGGGCGCGGTCTGCCCGCGCAGCGCGGCCTCGTGCTCGTCATGGGCCTGGAAGTCCTTCATGTAGCCCAGGGCATACACGCAGATAAGGCTGCCGACAATGCCGACGGCGAGGACCATGATTACGCTCATGTAGTCCAGGTAGAGCGGGGTTGCGGTGACGGCTTCGGTCGCGGGCAGCGTCATGGCTGCAAAGGCAAGCGAGCCCACCAGCTGGACTATGCCGAGCACCGTGGTGAGCGCGTTCCTATATTTGTACGCGTTGTACAGGATGACGGCGCACAGGATGACGTCGATGACGGAGCTGATGATCGAGAGCACATGCGAGGTGCCGGAGGCAACCTCAAAGCTCTGCGGACCCATGCCAAAAAACATGACGGCGACTACAACTGTCACCGCCATAATAATGCCGGAACCTATGAGCCCCACCGCATCGCGGGCGCGGTCGCCGCGCGCGAACAGCATGCCCAGCGCCGGTACCAGCGGAAACAGGGTAAGGAAATACAGTAGCGTCATACCATCACTCCCCCATGCAAAAACGCTGCAATTGTTTAACGTTATAGCTCAATTGATGAGTAGCGGCGGCAGGTTTTCGGTCAACTGGGGAGTTTTAGGCGTACGGGGCAAGGGTACGTCCGCATTGGAGTAGAGGGGCGGCAAGAAAAATGCGCCCCTGTGGGCGCACCATCCCGTTCGCTATTCCGCCTTTTTAACGCGCGGCTTGCGACCCCGCGGCTTATCGACCAGTGCGGACTCACCGCTCTCGCGGTACTGACGGCACCAAGCCTTGACCGAAGACTCGCTGGGAATCTTGTGCTTGATCATGGCCTCGCGAACCGTTAAGCCGTTTTCCAAGCGATCCTTAACCACGGCGAGCTTAACTTCGTACGAATAGGTGTGATGATGCGAACCGGCGTTGAGAACGGCGTCGGCACCGCCCACAGCATACGCGCGGGCCCACTGACGAGCCGTGGCCTGGGGAATGTCAAGCTCCGCAGCGAGGGCGCGATGACCGACCCCCTCTTGGAGGATCTCGACGGCGCGCTGCCTAACCTCAGGCGCATGCGTGCGAGTCCTAGTTGCTTCCGACATACCTGCCACTTCTTAGCCTTAACCGTTAATCTGCTTTCTTACGTGCAAGTTAGATAGTAGCATTTTACTGTTTGCTCAAAGCAGTTAATTAAAATAGACGCGGCGTTATCTGGGCATTTGGCACCAAATTACGACATTTCTTTATCGATTATTTACGCTGGTAGCTGACTCACGGCTAATCGTCATTCGCTTGTCAACAAAATTGGCATCTCTTTATGTCCTTTGGTATAGAGGATATGGTTATTAACCCCTCCCCCAATAATTTTGAGTGATCTGCGAGGCAGTAGACGTCCTCACTCCTCATGATTACCGCGCATTGCCATCCACCGGAGCAAAACAAAAAGGGCGAGACCTGCGCGCTTGCAGGCCCCGCACCGGTTGACATCCGACGGGACACAGCCGGGCGAGACGGATCCGTGCTACCGCCCCGCCTGGCCGCGAAGTTAACTACAGCTCGTTGGCCGCGTGATATGCCGTGCGAATGGCGCTCGCGATGTCGGCGGTGCGCTCGCCCGAGCAGTCTCCCACGCAGGTCACGGGCACCGTCACGCCATCCAGGTCAAACGCGTTGGCCTTGGAGCCCACGGCCATCACCACGTAATCGCAGGCGATCTTTACCGGCTCCTCGGCGCCGTCCTCGGTAGTGCGAATGGCCTCCACGCCCTCGTCGGTAATGGCGGTCAGGCGGGTCTTCACGTGCTGCTCCACGTTGTGCTCTGCAAAGTCGCTCATAATCAGCGGCAGAATGGTCTCGGACTCGCCCGCGGCAATCTTGTCGAGCATCTCGACAATCGCCACCTCGCAGCCGCGCTGCAGCAGGTACTCGGCAGTCTCGGTGCCCACCAGGCCACCGCCAATGACGGCGACGCGCCCGCTGAGCTCCACCTTGCCGGCCAGCACGTCCCAGCTCGAGACGACCTTGTCCGAGTCGGCACCCGGAACGGGGATGACCACGTCGTGCGCGCCCACAGCCACAATCGCAGCGTCGGCGGCGTTGAGGTCCTCAGCGGTAGCGGCATGGCTGAGCTCAACCTTCACGCCCAGGCCAGGCAGAATCTTCTCGTAGTACTCGACCGAGCGCATGATCTCGTCCTTGCGCGGAGGCGCAGCCGCCAGCACAATCTGGCCGCCCAAGTGATCGCTCGACTCGTAGATGGTCACGTCGTAGCCGCGCTTGGCCGCCACGCGTGCGGCCTCCAGGCCGGCGATGCCACCGCCCACCACGGCGATCTTCTTGTCGCCCTCGCCCGGCTTGATGGCGATGGTCGCCTCGTCACCGTTCTCGGCATTAAGCACGCACGAGATGTACTTGCGGTTTTGAATCGCGTCGACGCAACCTTTGTTGCAGTTGAGGCACTCGCGGATGGGTTCGCCCGTGGCGGCCTTCAGCGCAATGTCGGGGTCGCACATGAGCGAGCGGCCATAGGCGATGATGTCGGCGGCGCCGTCTTCCAGAATCTTCTCGCCGGCCTCGACCGAGACAACACGGCCGACGGTTGCCACCGGCACGGAGACCAGGGCCTTGACGCGCTCGGCCACCGGCAGCGTCCAGTTGTAGGGCATGGCGCCCATGGGCGGAATGGTGTCGCCCATGTTGCCGGTGTGGTTGGCCTGTGCGACCTGGATCATATCGATGCCCGCGCCCTCGAGCAGCTTGGCGAACTCGCAGGCCTCGTCGGGCTGCAGGCCGCCCTTGCCGCGCGGCGTGCCGTCGGGGTTCTCCATGATCACGGGGAGCTTGTACTCCACCATCAGCTGCGGCGCGGCTTCCTTAATGGCAGCGACAACCTCCAGCGCGTAGCGGACGCGGTTCTCGAACGAGCCACCGTACTCGTCGGTGCGCTGGTTGAGGATGGCCGAGCACAGCGAACCCACCAAGCGGTCGCCGTGGACCTCGATGGCATCGATGCCGGCCTGCTGCGCGCGAGCGGCCGAGGCAGCGATGGCCTCCTTGATCTGGGTGAGCTGCTCTACGCTCGCCTCGTTCACAAAGTGCTGCATGTCGTGATGCAGCTTGGCGTAGGCCTGGTTGCGGATCTCGTTGGACTCGGCCATCTTGGCGGCAAAGGTCTCCTCGTCGCCGGCGGCCTTGGCCTCCTGCGCGGCCTTGGCGGCAGCCATGGAGCCCATGACCATGCGGCCGACACCGGGCACATCGTACTCGGGGTGGAACAGCTGCAGCGCGACCTTGGCGCCGTGCTTGTGGACGGCGTCGGCCAGCGCCTTAAACGTGGGGATCTGAGCGTCGGTCGCCAGCTTGGGCGTGGGGCTTGCGGTCATGACGGGAGCGACGTCGCCGATGACGATGTAGCTCACGCCGCCACGAGCCAGACGCTCGTAAAAAGCCAGGCTGCGCTCGCCAATGGAACCGTCGCGCTCCTCGTAGCCGGTGGTCAGCGGCGGGAACATAATGCGGTTTTTGAGCTCAAGGGGGCCAACCGTAATGGGCTGGAGCAGCTTGGGTGCAGGTGCGGTCATGGACATTCCTCTCTTGTAGGCGCGGCGGCGATGATGCCGCGTAGTTGTCTAGAGGATATGGCATGGGAATACAGCAGCGCAACGGAAATCGGCGGACAGCAGGTAGCGGCAGGTGGATGGGGATGGGCGGGGCGGCCGTCGGTTTATCTCAATCTGTAACAGTTACGCGGCAAAACCGGGTCTTACTGTTACAGATCGAGACATTCCTCTCGGCCCATCCTCAACAATCTAGATCTGTAACAGCTAGGCCCACTTTTGGCCCCTATCTGTTACAGATCGAGACAAACCAAACCCGCCTGCTAGAAAATCTAAATCTGTAACAGTTACTCGGCAAAATCCGTCCCTCGTGTTACAGATTTAGACAAACACGACCCAACCCACCGGTATATCTCGGTCTGTAACACCTAGCCGCCCAAATCGGGTCTAGATGTTACAGATCGAGATTTTGTTTGAGAGGCCGAGAATTGGACCGAAAACACGGTCCCGAAATAACAAAAAAGCTCGCCGGCTAGGCCGACGAGCTGCAAGTTCTTGGTCGCGGGGGCAGGATTTGAACCTACGACCTCCGGGTTATGGATATGGCGGGCCGTCAAACAGCGATTGGACTAAAGCCGTGCCTTCCACAGTATTTAGTCCTATAAACAGTCCAACATCTTTATTTCTAGTCGTTAGATTGGACTAAAATGACTTTAATTTCGATATTTAGTCGTATCTTACGACTAAATATCAGCCACGAGACCGTTAGGAGCGATCTTGTACTACAGCGATCACGACGTCCTTGAACTCATCGCCCGTATCGAGAAGCCCTATGAGAGCGAGGTTATCGAGCTCAAGGAAGCGAAAAACGACTTCAGTTTCAAGAACCTCGGGAAGTACTTCTCCGCCCTGAGTAACGAAGCGGTCCTGCGCGGGAAACAAGACGCCTGGCTCATCTTCGGTATGGACAACGACAAGGTCGCATGCGGAACCGCTTACCGAGAAGGAAATCCGGCCAACCTTCGATCCCTTAAAAAGGAGATTGCGGACCGCGCGAACAACCACCTCACCCTGAGAGAGATCCATGAACTCAGGATTGACGGCAAACGCGTCCTCGCGTTTCAAATCCCCGCCGCAACGCCAGGCATGCCGACGGCGTTCAACAATGCGGCATGGGCGCGCGAGGGCGAATCACTCGGGCCACTCCCCATCGATAAGTACGAGCAGATACGCCAAATGCGGAGGCCGGACTGGAGTGCCCTCGAAATCGAAGAAGCAACCTTCGAGGACCTCGACCCCAAAGCCGTGAAGAAAGCGGTGGAGCTCTTTCTCTCCAAGCACCGGCGGCATTCCGGGGCGTTCGCGGACATGGATGACCGCACGATTCTCGACATGGCAAACCTAACCAGAAACGGCAAGATCACCCCGACGACACTCATCCTGCTCGGAAGGCCAGAATCCACCCGTCTGCTCGATGGGATGAGCCCGCGCATCACCTGGACTCTCTATGCCTCCAATGGATCGGTAACCTCTTACGAGCACTTCAAACCACCCTTCCTTCTCGCGATTGACCAGGTACTCGGGAAAATCCGCAACGAGAAGTACCGGTTCAACGCAAATGGCGCGAGTCTGTTTCCCTTTGAGGCTGACCAGTACGAACCCGAGATCATCAGAGAGCTCCTGAACAACTGTATCGCCCATCAGGACTATTCCATGCAGGGGCGAATCAATGTCGAGGAATTCGAGGATCACCTCGTGTTCCTAAACGAAGGGTCCTTCATTCCGGAGACAATCGAAAATGCGATGCGGCCGGGTTTTAAGCCAAGCTACTACCGCAACCCCTTCCTTTCCGAGGCGATGGTGCAGATGGACATGATTGACACCATCGCCATGGGAATCCCCAAAGTATTCCAGATGCAGAGAAAGCGATACTTCCCCCTACCCACCTACGACCTTTCGGATCCAACCCGCGTGCGCGTAAGCGTCTACGGTAAGACCATCAATGAGAGCTACAGCAGGCTACTCTATGCTAAACCGGACCTTCCGATGGACGTCGTCTACCTTTTGGACAAGGTTCAAAAAGGCGAGGAAATCACGAACGAGGAGGCCGCAGAGCTGCATCGACTCAAGCTTATCGAAGGCAGGTGCCCCCATATCTCCATCACGAACGCCCTTGCCTCGAAGACGGGGCAGGAGGTGTCTTACACGCGCAGCAAAGGCCTCAATGAAGAGGCCTGCAAGGCGTTTGTCATTCAGATGCTCTCAGAAACGGGGCCCGCACCACGTGCGAAAATCACCGCCCTCATCAACGATCTTCTCCCCTCGGGCCTTACCGACGCGCAAAAGGCCAAGAAGGTGTCGAACCTGTTAGCGAAGATGAAGAAGGTAGACAAGACCATCGATAGCGACGGAACGGGAAAGACCGCAAGATGGCATGCCCTGTAACATCGTGATGGATCTCACCGTCAGACGCACGGCTTCCAACAGACCGACCGCGATGCGTCTGGGTACCTTACCGGGCGCATCATCTAATATTGGACTCTCTACTTGCATTGGACTCTCTACTTGCGGCATCCATCCCTACCCGACTCTGGATACCGCAAGTGTCCTTTTCGATGGCATCCCCGCGTTTTGTAGTCGGAAAACAGTCGACTCATAGTTGAAAGCTACAAAAAGTGTGTCCTATAAGCCAGTAAATTGCCGAAGCGTTTTTAAAACCCGATCTCCGCAACGATCTTTTTCATCTCGATAGCCCATCCAAGCCGCCCCTCGATGTACCGCAGCCATGCGTCCTGATGGCTCTTAATTGGGTGGCCGGCCTTATAGAAACGCAGGCCCGATGCCTTTTAGCATCAAAGGGCGCCGCCGTCAGCTCGAAGCGTTTTTCGAAGATCCTTGTCCAGTACGCTAGCTTGACCATTCGGACCACTTTTAAGTAAACATCAGCAAGGGCGGCCCGACGTATCGGGAGCTCAAGACCGCCCAGTGTAATCAATCCGCAACGAAAGCGAGCCCTCGGCGCTGTGCCGGGGGCTCGACCCTTCTAGGTTTATATCGTTGAATTGGCTAGCAATATTGCTCGTCGTTAAACGGCGGCTTCGACACCTAGTCCTTCATCCCGAATACTCTGCTCGTCTTCATCGGCTGCGCCCGTGGCCCCCTCCGCTTGGATGGCATCGTAGGCTTCGATGTTCGACTCAAGGATTTCGGCGCTCTCGTTGGCAAGCGCCAGCTTCTTCTGGTGCCTGTTATACAGGCACAAACCCATACTCCCTATGGCAAGCGTTACAGCAGATCCAACAATGCAACCCTGCCACCTTCCTGTGGCAATTCCCCCATTTCTGATGTTTGCGATAAGCGCCCTTGGTCCGCCCGACTCCTTTGCAATATGTGACAGCTGCGCGTAGTCCCAATCCGTCATCGTGTCCTCCTAACTCGACCGCCCGCTGGCTACTTGATTACTTGGGTCAATAATGCAACTGCACAAGTAAACAGTAAATGTCTAAGATATGTCTGCTGCGCTATTTAGAAAGGGTATTCTGTTAGCGTCGGAATAATTTAGCCAAATATAGTCGGCCGAGATTGACCAATCCC
>OFMD01001749.1_pt1 | contig 12619 bp, 10 predicted proteins | sample 1541211 | NCBI WGS metagenome assembly OFMD01 (sample SAMN04209231, study PRJEB22552) | human gut metagenome | biome: gut; material: feces | host: Homo sapiens | place: USA: Oklahoma | reverse complement strand
GCAATGGCATCCGCAATCTCACGGTGGGTCTCGATGGTTTCTTCCAGCAGTGTACCTCTGGTGGTCTCTACAAACAGAGGAATCGAGCTGTTGATCACAGGAACCAGTCTTGGAACTACAACATTTTTGCTGCTTAAAGCAATAGCTGCATGAAACTCTATATCCTTTTGTGTATGGTCCTCGTGCTTTCTTAATAATTCTTCAACTTCATCGCAAAGTGCGGTGATTTTTTTTATGTCTTTTTTATCGGCGCGTGTAGCTGCCATTGCAGCAATAGGGGGCTCAAGGAGAAAGCGCACTTCCAGAAGGTCATTGATCAGCTTTTGCTTATTGCCGATAAAGGTAAAGCCTAGTGGGTCATCCACCATTCCGGGAGAAGAGGCAATATAGGTACCAGAGCCCTGGCGGATCGTAACAATATTTCGGGATGCGAGAAGCTTCATGGCTTCCCGGACAGAACTTCTTCCTGCGTTCAGACGTTCAGAAAGAATGGTTTCATTCGGTAATTTATCTCCTGGCTGTAAGTTTTCTTCTAAAATAAATGCAATAATATCCTCTGATATTTTTTGTGGAAGACTTTTTTCTTCTGATAACAAATTCATCATATGATTTACTCCGCTTCTAATGTAATAATTCTTATTTTCTATGATAATGTTTTTTAAATCCAATGTCAAAACGCTAAATTGCACAAAAAAAGATACACAATTTTAGATAAAATTCCGTATTGCGTTTTTGACGAATAGATTATATTATAAATACATCAGATGAATTCAAAGAAAAAAACAGCAACTAAAGGAAAAATGACATAAAAACCACCAAAAGGTCAGATGAATTCACAAGAAGATTGTAAAACATCAGATGAATCAAGGAGGTAAAAAGAAAAATGGAAGAAACAACTTTTGCGGCAGATCCAATGAGACTGATGATCGCGGCGGCGGTGGGAATTGTGGTTCTGCTGGTACTGATCATCAAATTTAAGCTTCATCCGGTTCTGTCAATGATGATTTCCGCAATCATCATTGGAGCGGGAGCAGGAATGCCGCTTACGATGATCTCAGACACGGTAGAAAAAGGTGTTGGAAAGACATTACAGGGAATCGCACTTCTGGTAGGACTGGGTTCCATGTTCGGCGGAATACTGGAAGTGAGCGGAGGCGCTCAGAGAATAGCGGAAACACTGATCGACAAATTCGGTCAGAAAAAAGCCGGTTGGGCACTGGGACTTACCGGACTGGTGATCGGTACAACCGTATTTTTTGAAGCAGGTGTTGTAGTACTGATCCCACTGGTATTCAGTGTTGCAAAGCAGACAAAAAAATCCACACTGTATTATGCAATCCCACTTCTTTCAGGTCTTGCCAGCGGATATGCTTTTGTACCGCCTTCTGCGGGATCTGTACTGGTTGCCAATGCACTTGGCGTAAACCTGGGAACTATGATCATGGTTGGAGTTCCAACTGCACTGATCTGTATGCTGGTTTCAGGAATTATCTGGGGAAATCTGGTTGGAAACAAAATTTTCACTGAACTTCCGGCCAATGTGGAAGAAATCAAAGATGATGGAAAAGAGTTGCCGCCATTTGGTCTGGTGCTGGGCGTGATACTGATCCCGCTTGTTCTGATCCTTCTCAGTACTGTATCTAAATACATGCCAATTCCGGCAGGAATACAGAGTTTTCTCGGATTTATCGGAAAACCGTTTCTGGCACTGACTATCGCAACGCTTGCAGCAATGTATTTTCTTGGAATCCGTCGTGGCTTTACCGGTGCACAGTTAAAGAAAATACTGGATCATTCACTGAGACCGGTTGGAATGATCCTTCTGGTCATCGCCAGCGGCGGAGTGATCCGATGGATGCTTCAGGATTCCGGCCTTGGAAATATTATCGGACCGGCCCTGGAAAAAAGCGGTCTTCCGCTGATCCTGATCGCGTTTCTGATCGCAATCCTGGTAAGGGCATCTGTGGGAAGCTCCATTGTGGCAATGACCATGGCATCAGGAATCATGGCGACTATGCCGGCAGTAATGGATACAAGCATGCTTTACAGAGCTGCTATGTGCTGTGCGATCTGCGGTGGTGCAACTGCACTGAGTCATGTAAATGATGCCGGATTCTGGCTGGTAAGTACTTTCCTTGAGATTGACGAAAAAACGACATTAAAATCCTGGACGATCATGGAAACACTGATCGGTGTTACAGCACTTGTTGTAGGCTTTGTTATTTCAATTTTTGCATAGGAGGCAGAGCATAATGATAAAGATACCGGTTTATTTAAGAGACATGTATGATGCAAAGCATCTTGTACAGGCTGCATCCGGCTGCCGGAAGGATGTGGAACTGATCTGTGGAAGATATGTCGTAGATGCAAAGTCCATACTGGGAGTATTCAGCCTTCCTACATTTAATAATGTGGAAATCGGAGCAGAAGAAGAGGATGTAAAGGAACTTAGAGAAAAGCTGGAAAATCTGAATCTGATCAGAGAATAGGAAATGGAGGAAAAAATCATGAAGTTAGTAAGTCAGGAAATGAGAAAGCTTGCACCGGAGCTTGATCCGCTGCGCCTTGGAACAGGATGGAAAAAAGAAGATCTGGGAAAGGTTCAGGTCATGGTGGAAAGCACTTATGGTGACAGCCATCCGGGAAGCGGACACCTGAACATCCTTGTGGAAGAAGTTCGTAAAGGAATCGCAGAAGAAGGTGGTTTTGGTGCACGCTATAACTGTACCGATATCTGTGATGGTGAAAGCCAGGGAACAGACGGAATCAACTACAGCCTGGCAAGCCGTGAAATGATCGCAAACATGATCGAGATCCATGCAAATGCAACACCATTTGATGCCGGTGTATATCTTTCAAGCTGTGACAAGGGTGTACCTGGAAATCTGATCGGACTTGCAAGAGTAAATATCCCTTCCGTATTTGTTCCGGGCGGAACCATGAATGCGGGACCTGAGATGTTGACCCTTGAGCAGCTGGGAATGTACAGTGCAAAGTTTGAGCGTGGAGAGATCAACGAAGAGAAGCTTGACTGGGCAAAATGCAATGCTTGCCCAAGCTGTGGAGCCTGCTCCTTTATCGGAACAGCTTCAACAATGCAGATTATGGCAGAGGCACTTGGACTTACACTTCCTGGTACAGCTCTGATGCCGTCAACAAGCCCGGATCTTCTTGCTTTCGCAAGAGAGGCAGGAAGACAGGCAGTAAGGATCGCACAGATGGAAAATATGCGTCCTTCTGATATCGTAACTATGGACAGCTTTGAGAATGCGATCCTTGTACACGCTGCAATCTCCGGAAGTACAAACTGTCTGCTTCACATTCCGGCGATCGCACATGAGTTTGGCATTGAGATCACAGGTGATACCTTTGACAGACTGCACAGAAATGCAAGATATCTTCTGGATGTACGTCCTGCAGGACGCTGGCCTGCTGAGTGCTTCTATTATGCAGGTGGTGTACCGGCGATCATGGAGGAGATCAAGGAACATCTCCATCTGGATGTTATGACAGTTACAGGAAAGACTCTCGGAGAAAACCTTGAGGAGCTGAAGAACAACGGATTTTATGAGAAATGCGACAAATGGCTTCAGGAATTTAACAAACGTTACAATGTAAACCTTACAAAGGAAGATATCATCCGTCCATATGACAAGGCAATCGGAACCGACGGAAGCATCGCTGTTCTCCGTGGAAACCTTGCACCTGAGGGAGCTGTGATCAAACACACCGCATGCCCGAAGGAAATGTTCAGATCCGTTCTCCGCGCAAGACCGTTCGACAGTGAAGAGGAGTGTCTGGATGCAGTTCTGAAGCATAAGGTTCAGAAAGGTGATGCAGTATTCATCCGTTACGAGGGACCAAAGGGAAGTGGAATGCCGGAGATGTTCTACACATCTGAGGCAATCAGCAGTGATAAAGAGCTTGGAAAGAGCATCGCACTGATCACAGACGGACGTTTTTCCGGAGCATCTACAGGCCCTGTTATCGGACACTGCAGCCCTGAGGCTGTTGACGGTGGCCCAATCGCACTTGTTGAGGAAGGCGACCTTATTGAGATCGACGTTATGGAAAGAAAGCTGAACATCATCGGAATCGCAGGCGAAAGAAAGTCAATGGAAGAGATCGACCAGATCCTTGCCGAGAGACGTAAAAACTGGAAGCCAAGAGAACCAAAATACAAAAAAGGTGTGCTGAGACTTTTCAGTGAGCATGCTGCAAGCCCAATGAAGGGAGCCTATCTGGAGTATTGATCATGAAACATAAATTTATTACTCTCGGCGAGATCATGCTGCGTCTGACACCGCCGGATTATGAAAAAATCAGAACAGCAACAACCTTTGAGGCAAGATACGGGGGAAGCGAGGCGAATGTCGCCCTTTCCCTGGCAAATCTTGGAATAGATGCTTCATTTTTTACAGTAGTTCCGGATAACAGTCTTGGAAAAAGTGCTGTACGTATGATGAGAAGCAATGATGTGAACTGTGACAGTGTGGTTTATTCCACAGCGGAAGAAACTCCGACACACCGTCTTGGAACCTATTATCTGGAGACCGGCTACGGGATCCGCCCCAGCAAGGTAGTTTACGACAGAAAACACAGCGCTTTTTCCGAGTATGATTTCAGCAAAACAGATGTGAAAAAAATGCTGGAAGGATATACATGGCTGCATCTGAGCGGAATCACACCTGCTCTTGGAACAAAATGCAGGGATCTGATCTTAAACTGCCTGAAGGAAGCAAAAGAAATGAACATGACCGTAAGCTTTGACGGAAATTTCAGAAGTACGCTGTGGACCTGGGAAGAGGCCAGAGATTTCTGTACACTTTGTCTTCCATATGTAAATGTCCTTTTCGGGATCGAGCCGTACCATATCTGGAAAAATGAAGAAGACCACAGTGCAGGGGATGTAAAGGATGGAATCCCGTTTCAGCCGGATTTTGAACAGCAGGAAAAAGTGTTCCGGGCATTTGCGGACAGATATCCGAATATAAAATGCATTGCAAGACATGTCCGTTTTGCACATAGCTGCAGTGAAAACAGTCTTATGGCATATCTCTGGTTAAACGGAAAGACTTACGAAAGCAAGCGCCTGACCTTCCACATTCTTGATCGTGTCGGTGGCGGAGATGCATTTGTAAGTGGGATCATCTATGGCCTTATGAATGAGTATACACCGGAAGATACCGTGAATTTCGGTGTTGCTGCCAGTGCTGTGAAGCATACGATCCATGGTGATGGAAACATTACCGATGATGTATCTATGATCAGACATGTGATGGAAATGAACTTTGATATAAAAAGATAAAAAGGAAGGGAAATTCAGATGAAAGAGATAGCAGAAAAATTTCAGAAATTTGGTGTGGTTCCGGTTGTAGTGCTGGAAGATACAAAAGATGCAGTACCGCTGGCAAAGGCTCTGGTTGAGGGCGGCCTTCCATGTGCAGAGGTGACATTCCGCACAGAAGCAGCAGAAGAGTCTATCCGTCTCATGGCAGAGCAGTTCCCGGAAATGCTTGTGGGAGCAGGTACCGTACTTACAACAGAACAGGTAGACGCGGCTGTTGGCGCCGGAGCAAAATTTATCGTAAGCCCGGGCTTTGATCCTAAGATCGTAGACTATTGTCTGGAAAAAGACATTCCTGTTTTCCCGGGATGTATCACACCATCTGAGGTTGCACAGGCAGTGAAAAGAGGTCTTAAGGTAGTAAAATTCTTCCCGGCAGAACCGGCAGGCGGAATTTCAATGATCAAGGCTATGGCAGCTCCTTATACAGGAATCCGGTTTATGCCTACCGGCGGGATCAATGCGAAAAACCTTGAGGACTATCTTTCCTGTGACAAAATCCTCTGCTGCGGCGGAAGCTGGATGGTAAAAGGAGATCTTGTGAAGGCAGGAGAATTTGACAAAATAAGAGAACTGACAGCAGAAGCAAAAAAGCTTGCGGATTCCATAAGAAAGTAATCAAACTTAATACACATATTCAATAAAAAAAGCAGAACCCTGTACAACCAGGCAGAGTTCTGCTTTTTTGTCAATTATTGTGAAAATAGATCAATGAAGCAGGATCGGCAGAAGCTTTTTCCGCTTCAGCTGCCAGATCAGCTGCAGGACCCGCAGAAGGTTTCCGAAGATCCATTCGGTAAAGATAAAAGATCCCACCGAAGAAACCGGGAATCAGTCCGGCGTATCCACCGGCACATAAGATCACAGTCAGCTTCACCATCAGTTCTGTCTGAAGTTCCAGACAAACAAGTAATCCTGCAAGAATTCCGGCTACACTCCATCCAACTGTCAAAAGTGCAAGAAAAACAGCTGGCGCAGGGGCCTTTTTTAAATTTTGATCTAAGTGATTCCACAGTACTTTATACATAATCCATTCCTCCTGTTTTGCTGGAATTATACTTCTGCTGTTGTCAGCAACAGTCAGCCATAATATTGATTTCCTTTATCTGTCTGTATTATAGAAAAGAAATGTAAAATACAAATGCGCAGGAATGAAAAATCTTTGTAAAATATAAGTAGAAATTGCATTTTGAATTAAGAACCGATATACTTATAAATATAGTTATTGATAATATTCGATCACAGCCGAAAACATTTTTCTACAGCTGTGATACGTGAGTGAGAGAATTAAAAGGGGGCAGATAAAAGCCCCCTGAAATCATATAGAGAGTAAAGAGGAGGGGTGGAAATGGAGCATACGGAAGAATATGTGAAGCTGGAGAATGTATCCAAAATCTATGGCTCAAAAGAAGTGAAGATCATAGCGGTGGATGAGATCAGCTTCCGGATAAAAAAAGGAGAATTTGTGGTTGTGGTAGGACCCAGCGGTGCCGGAAAGACGACGGTGCTGAATATCCTGGGCGGAATGGATAAGGCCACATCCGGCAATGTCTGGATCGATGGAAAAAATATTGCAAAATATACAGACCGGCAGCTGACCGGATACCGGCGGAAGGATATTGGATTTGTATTCCAGTTTTATAATCTGGTGCCAAATCTGACTGCATTGGAGAATGTGGAGCTTGCTCTTCAGATCTGTAAGGATCCTCTGGATGCCAGGACAGTTCTGGAGGAAGTGGGTCTGAAGGAGAGACTGACTAATTTTCCGGCACAGTTATCCGGCGGTGAGCAGCAGAGAGTTTCCATAGCCAGAGCTCTGGCGAAGAATCCAAAGCTTCTGCTCTGTGATGAACCTACAGGAGCGTTGGATTATCAGACCGGCAAGGCAATCCTGAAGCTCCTTCAGGATACCAGCAGGGAACGGGGCATGACGGTTATTGTCATTACTCACAACTCTGCACTGACACCTATGGCCGACCGTGTGATCAAGATCAAAAACGGCAAGGTTTCCAGGATGACCGAAAATGCACATCCCACACCAGTGGAAGAGATTGAATGGTAGGTGACGGAATGAAAGCATTACACAAAGATTTCTGGATGGAGATCCGGAAAAGTAAAGCACGTTTTATCTCGATCTTTCTGATCGTGGCACTGGGTGTTGCATTTTTTTCCGGGATCCAGGCGTCTTCTCCGGATATGAGATATTCCGGAGATGCCTATTATGAAGCGGCAAAGCTGATGGATCTGAAAATCCAGGGAACGCTGGGACTGACACAGCGTGATGTAAAAGCAGTATCGGACATTGACGGTGTGGAACTGGCTGAGGGCGGTTACTCTACGGATGTTATGAGTGGAGAGGACGATGCCAGGAAGGTTCTTCATCTGGAATCCATCAGCAGCAATTTTAATCTACTTACAGCAGATGAAGGAAGGATACCGAAAAAAAGCGGTGAGATTTTTCTGGACAAGCCATTTGCAAAGAATCGGGGGTATAAAATCGGGGATACCATATCTGTCAGTGAGGATGGAGACAGTGAGCTTCTGAAAAAAACAACCTATACAGTTGTGGGAATCGGAAGCAGCCCTCTTTATATTTCGTTTAACAGAGGAAATACGACTCTTGGATCCGGTGAGGTCAGCGGCTTCGGATACATTCTTCCTGAGGATTTTGAACAGGAAGCTTTTACCCAGATCTATGTTATGGTTCATGAATCCGGGGATGTGATCAGCTATACCGATGCCTATGACAATCTTATCAGGAAAATACAGAAGCGTGTGGAAGGCATCGAAAAAGAACAGTGCAGCCTGCGCTACGATGAGATCGTCGCAGAAGCCAATGAAAAACTGGATGATGCCAGAAAAGAGCTTGAGGACGGAAAGAAGGAATCAGAGGAAAAACTTAGCGACGCGAAGAAAAAGCTGGATGATGGGCAGAAGAAGTATGATGATGGAAAAAAAGAGTACGAAGATGGAAAACAGCAGCTCAGTGATGCAAAAAAGGAGCTGACCGATGGAAAACAGCAGCTTGCTGACGGAAGAAAGCAGATTGAAGATGGATGGTCTCAGCTTAACAGCGCAAAACAGCAGGTGGAAGACGGTCTGTCCCAGTTAAATGCTGCCAGATCCCAGCTTGCCGACTCCGAAGCCCAGATAAATGAGAAGCAGGCAGAGCTGACTGCCGGATATGAACAGCTGACTGCCGCAAAACAGCAGGTAAGTGACGGTGAGGCTCAGCTCCGGGAAGCGGAGAAAACCCTGGAAAGCAAACAGGCTGAGCTTGACAGTGGAAGAGAACAGCTGGAAACGGGAAAGAATACGATCAAAGAAACAAAGGCTGCTCTCACCAGTCAGAAAGAACAGTGTGAGGCAGGACTTGTACAGGTTTCCGAGGGCGAATCCCAGATCAGTTCCGGTGAAGAAGCCCTTTCCGGGCAGCAGGCACAGCTGGATGAACTGACCAGTCAGAAAGAGGCATTAAGCAGTCAGGCGGCGGAGCTGCAGGCGCAGTATGACGCCGGTGCGGAAGCAGGAAAAACTGAGGAAGAGCTGGCGGAGCTTTTCACACAGATCCAGACATTAAATGGTCAGATCAGTGCAATGGAAGAACAGATAAATGCCGGTCAGGCCCAGATCAACGGGGCGCAGGCAGAGCTTACTGCAAAAAAATCAGAGCTGGCCCAGACAAGAGCTGAACTGGAGAGCAGCCTAGGTCAGATCAATGAGGGCTTCAGCCAGATTAAAGAACAGGAAGAGACACTTTCCAGGACAGAGGCACAGCTGAACGAAGGCCAGGAAGAACTGGATAAAGGGAAAAAAGAACTGGAAACAAAGAAAGCAGAGCTTTCCGCGGCAAAAGAAGAAATTGCGGCAAACCAGGCAACTCTGGATGATGGCCAGAGCCAGCTGGATTCGGCCAGAGCCCAGCTCAGCTCAGGGCGGCAGCAGCTGGAGGAAAAACAGGCCCAGTTAAATGCCGGTCAGGCAGAAATCCAGGCCAACACAGAAAAGCTTACCAGCAGTCAGGCAGAACTGGATGCAAATGAACAGAAGCTCCTGGATGGTGAAAAAGAGCTCCGGGAAAACGAACAGAAATTAAAAGATGCAAAAAAAGATCTGGAGGACGCAAAAAAGAAGCTTTCCGATGGAAAGAAAGAATATCAGGATGGCAAAAAAGAGGCCGATGAAAAAATTGCGGAAGCCCAGCAGAAGATCGAGGATGCCCAGAAAGAGGTGGATGATATTGAAACACCGGAGTGGATCATCACAGATCGTAATGACCTTCCGGAATATTCGGATTTTGGTGATAACGCAGAGCGACTGAAAAACATCGGAAAGGTTTTCCCGATGATATTCTTCCTTGTAGCGGCTCTGATCAGTCTTACCACGATGACACGAATGGTGGAGGAACAGCGAACCCAGATCGGAACCATGAAAGCGCTGGGCTACGGAAAGGCATCCATTGCATCCAAGTACCTCAGCTACGCATTTCTGGCTACAGCAGGCGGAAGCGTCGCAGGAGTACTTTTCGGAGAAAAGGTTCTTCCGTATATCATTATCCAGGCCTATGGGATCATGTACTGGAATATTGGCGATCACATGCAGCTGGATTATGAGTTACAATATGCACTGATCGCTTCCGGAGCAGCAGTGATCTGTACTATGGGTGCCACACTTTTTTCCAGTGCAAAAACCCTGGCAGAAACACCGGCATCTCTGATGCGTCCGCCTGCACCGAAAGAAGGAAAACGGATCCTTATTGAACGGATCAGCTTTATCTGGAAGCATCTGAGCTTTTCCTGGAAATCGTCCATGCGAAATCTTTTCCGTTATAAAAAGCGTCTTTTTATGACCATTTTCGGAATTGCAGGAAGCATGGGACTGATGCTTGTAGGATTCGGACTTTATGATTCCATTATGGATATTGCAATTCTCCAATATGACCAGATCCAGCACTATGATGCCATGGTGATCAATGATGAGGATGCCACAGACAGCCAGGAAAAGGATCTTCTGAAATTCCTGGACGGAAACAGCGAGATCGATCACTATACCCGTGTGCAGCTCACCAAGATGACGGCACCAAAAGAAAAGGGAAGTGTCAGTATCTATGTGTATGTTCCGGAAAATACGGAAAATTTTAAAGAGGATGTAACGTTACGTGACAGAAAGTCCCACGAGCAGTATGAGCTTACCGATGATGGAGCGGTGATCTGTGAAAAAACGGCTTCTCTTATCGGTGTGAAAACAGGAGACGAGATTACCCTGGAGAAAGACAACAGAAAGTATAAAGTAAAGATCACTGCTGTCACAGAGAACTATATGGGACACTACGTTTACATGACCCCATCCTGCTATGAAAAAACATTCGAAGAGAAACCGGAGTATTCAAGTACAGTATATACTATGAAAGAGGATGCAGAGAGTGATCTGGAAACTCTTGGAAATGCAATCCTGAAATATCCGGCAGCTTTAAGTATCAGCTATACAAGCAGCACAGCAGGTCAGGTAGAGCGAATGCTGGGATCCCTCGGAGCGGTGATCTGGGTCCTGATCATTTCTGCCGGAATGCTGGCATTTGTGGTACTGTATAATCTGAACAACATCAATATCACAGAGCGTCAGAGAGAGCTTGCAACATTGAAGGTTCTGGGATTTTATGATGGCGAGGTTTCCCAGTATGTATTCCGGGAAAATATCCTGCTGTCCTTCATAGGGATCCTGGCAGGCGCAGTGTTCGGAATCTTCCTCCATCGGTATGTGATCACAACCGTTGAGGTAGATGCGGTGATGTTCGGAAGAAATATCAAGCCAATGAGCTTTGTTTACAGTGGAATCATTACTTTCGGATTCTCCATGTTTGTAAATATGGTGATGCATTTTAAGCTGAAAAAGATCAATATGGTAGAGTCACTGAAGAGCGTGGAATAAAATAATGAAATGATAAGACTGCCTGCATACAGGAATTTTACATATTTCCCTGTATGCAGGCAGTTTTGTAATGAATATCCTGAAAGACTGGGATGACCATGATCTGCCTGAAGCTAATTTTGTAAGTATTTCACAATTGAAATGTAAACGTTTTCCTATAAAATGTAACCATAGAATTCTTCCGGAGGAATTTTAAATATGGCAAATATAGATATTAAATTTATCGCGAAAAAAAGCGGGTGTTCGATCGCTACAGTTTCCCGTGTTATCAACCGTTCCAAACCAGTCAGCGAGAAGCTGCAGAAAAGAGTGGTAGATACCATCAGAAAGTACAATTATAATCCCAGCGTTCACGCACAGTATCTGGCTGGTAAGAAGTCAAAACTGTTCGGCTTTATAATGACAAACTACATTAATCAGTATCAGCTTCTGTTGTTTCGGTATCTGAATGAGTTTGCATGTAAGATGGGATATGGCTGTATTATCCGTTATTGCAATTCAGGATTTGAGGAAAAACTGGAAGCATTAAGAGAACTGGAGATCAGAGGAATCGAAGTCTGCTTTAGCCTTTTTCTGCTTTCGCAGGAAGAGGAAGCGTACATAAAAGAACATTTCAGAATTAAAGTCTGCCATATGCAGTCACCGGAAATGCGATTGAACATCATAGAAAAAAACGAAAGTTCTGTTTATGAGGCTGTGTGCTATCTTGCTCAGCTTGGTCACAAACGAATTGGAGGCATTTTTTGTATTGACGAAATAGATGATAGTTTCCTCATGGCAAGGAAAAGAGGCTTTTTAAAAGCTATAAGTCAGATAAATCTCGATCAAGATGAATCTCTGATCGGCCAGCTTCATGGAGAATGTGAAAAAGACAGTGTGATTTCTGTGATAGAAAAGATATTTGTACCTCAAAAGCCGCCAACGGCATTGTTTTGTTATAGCGATGAAGTTGCGATCGAGGTAATGTCCTGGATCATGAAGCATGGTTACAGAATTCCGGAGGACGTATCTGTAGTTTCGTTTGACGGTATTCCGTTTGCGGAACGCATAACGCCCTCACTGTCTACGATCAGTCAGCCGGTAGAATATCAGGCAAAAAGTATCATAAACGGCATGCTGTATCTACAGGATGGAGTCGAGAGACCATGTGATGAAAAGGAAAATGAATATCTGCTGCAGATCCGTGACAGTGTGGGGATTCCTGGTCATTATGAAAAATAGGAGGAAAAATATGAAAGCGAAAAAATTAATTGCCGCTGGTATTGCGGCATCAATGTCACTGCTGACTCTTGCAGGATGCGGAACAGCCGGAAATACTGGCAATTCCGGAGGAGACACCGCCAA
>OFMD01001747.1_pt1 | contig 12630 bp, 8 predicted proteins | sample 1541211 | NCBI WGS metagenome assembly OFMD01 (sample SAMN04209231, study PRJEB22552) | human gut metagenome | biome: gut; material: feces | host: Homo sapiens | place: USA: Oklahoma | reverse complement strand
ACGACTGAAAGCGTCCAGAAACAGACGCGGGGATATTTAGAATCGCAAAAAAACGAACTATTTTCGTAAATAAAATTATATAAGTAATGAAGAAGTTCTTCTATAATTAGTGTATAATAGCCATTAGCTGTTTACATATTATAGGAGGACTTTTTTTATGAGTGAAACAGGGAATGGAAGAAAAAACTGGACAAGAGTTGTCGTAGCGGTAGGACTTGTATTTCTGGCAGTTGCAGGAGGAATTGTTCTGGCCAACGCGAACAAAGTAATAAATAAAACAGAGAAAAAAGATGAAGAGACACCATTAATATCTATAGGATTTTCACAGGTAGGAGCAGAATCTGAATGGAGGACGGGAAATTCCATTTCTATAAAGACTACATTTTCTCAAAAAAGAGGATATGATCTGATCTTTAAAGATGCGCAGCAACAACAGGAACAACAGATTAAAGCGATTCGTGGCTTTATACAGCAGGATGTGAACTATATTGTTCTTGCACCGGTAGTAGAAACTGGATGGGATACAGTATTAAAAGAGGCAAAGAAGGCCAAAATCCCGGTAATCATCGCAGACAGACAGGTTAAGGTAAAGGATGACAGCTTGTATACGACCTGGGTGGGGGCTGATTTTTATCAGGAAGGACAGAAAGCCTGCAGCTGGATGGAACAATATGCGGAAAGAAATAAAAAGAAAACATTGAATATTGTGCATATTATGGGAACAGAAGGTGCAACGGCCCAGATCGGAAGAACAAAAGCGCTGGAAGAAGCCGCAAAGAAGAATGGATGGAACATTCTTGAACAGCAGACAGGAGCGTTCACACAGGCAAAAAGCCATGAAGTTATGGAAGAATATCTGAAGAAATATAAGGATATCGATATGGTGTATTGCGAGAATGACAGTGAAGCGCTTGGTGCGATCAACGCGATCGAACAGGCCGGGAAAAAAGTTGGAACGGATGGGATTCAGATAATATCGTTTGACGCAACAAGAGAGGGGCTCGCAGAAGTACAAAACGGAAAGATTGCCGTAGACGTAGAATGTAATCCGGATTTTGGAAAGAAGATCGAAAAGATAATTAAGCAGCTGGAATACAAAAGAGATGTCAATAAGGAATATTATATCGGAGACAAAATATATACTCAGAATAAATCAATTTCAACGATTGAAATTGAAAAAGCAAAATGGAGTGTGACGGTAGTTACAGATAAAATAGTGAAAGAGAGGGTGTATTAGTATGAATGAGATAAAAGTATTTCTTGTAGAAGATGAAATGGTTATACGAAGAGGAATTAAAAACAGTATTGACTGGGAAAAAGAAGGGTACATATTCTGTGGAGAGGCAAGTGACGGAGAACTGGCTTATCCCATGATTATAAAAGAAAAACCGGATATTCTGATTACAGATATCCGTATGCCGTTCATGGATGGACTGGAACTTTGTAAACTGGTAAAAAAGGAACTTCCGAATATTAAAATCCTGATTTTGAGTGGGTATGATGAATTCGACTATGCCAAAGAGGCAATACGTCTGGGGGTAACAGAGTACCTTTTAAAACCGATATCTTCCGGCAAATTACTGGAAGCTTTAAATGGGGTGAGTGAATCTATCCGTCGTGAAAAAGAAGATAAAGACCTGGTTCGTAAGTATATGGAAGAAATGCGGGAGAATACCGAGCATGAGAAACAGAAATTCTTCGAACAGATGATAGCAGGTAATCTGTCAATGGCAGATGCACTGGAAACCGGGAAAAAATATGAAATGAATTTGAGCGCCGGGATGTATAACCTGCTTTTATTCCGTTTTACCTTAGGGAAAGAAAATCGAAAATCCGGAGAACTATTGGGAGAAGCAGAATATGCAATTGAGAAATTAACAGAAAGACTGGAATATGTATTTGAATTTCAGCGTGGCGTAGAAGGCTGGGCATTTCTTTTAATGGCTGACAATGAAGAACAAATGTCAGAAAGAGTAAAAGAGCTGTCAAAAGATCTGGAAGAAATTATGAAGAATTATTCGACAATTGCTTATTTTGGAGGAATTGGACAGCCGGTAGCCAGACTCAGGGAGCTCGAAGAATCGTTCAGGGAGGCAGAACGTGCATTGGCGGCGAGATTTACAATGGAGCTTAACCGGATCATATCCGTAGAAGATATCCGGATGGCTCAGAATGTAGATACTCTGGATGACATAGAAATTACGAGTTTCGGAGAGATAGAAAAGACCAGGACCATGTTGGAAAAATTCTTGAATAATGGGGCAGAAGACGAGATAGATGAGTTTGTAGATGTGTATATAAATGAATTACCGGAGGAAAATCTGAAATCTGTATTAATGCGTCAGTATATAATTATGGACGCATATATAGTCATGATGTCTTTCTGTGAAAAGATTGAGGGAATAGAAGGGGAAATGCAAGCTCAGTCAGAAGAATTAAAGAATAGTATGAAGACGATTCAGACATTGGAAGAAATTAAAAATTATATAAGAATGCTTTTGAAAAAGATTATTGGAGTACGTGACACAATAAGCGGAAGACGTTATTCGGATATTATAGAAATTGCTAAAGATCAGATCAGAAAAACATATATGTCGGATGAGATTTCCCTGAATACGATAGCAGCAGAAGTAGGGATGAGCCCAAGCTATTTCAGTTCTATTTTCAGCAAAGAGATGGGAAAGACATTTGTGGAATATCTTACAGAGATACGAATGGACAGGGCAAAAGAACTTTTGATGTGTTCATCAATGAAGACCTCGGAAATCGGCTATGAAGTAGGATATAAGGATCCGCATTATTTCAGTTATATATTTAAGAAAACGCAAAATTGTACACCGAAGGAATTTAGAGCACGAGGAAAGGAGTAAAGGATGAAAAAGATTAGCAGGAATGTCTCGTTAAATCAGAGACTGGCAGGAATTTCTCTTGCTGTATTTATTCCTATGATACTGGTAATGACGTATCTTCTGGCCTCGCTGACAAATGCGACTTCGGCATATGCACAGATCACAAAAAGTGTCTCGTATGCCAATATGTATGCAAGAGATTTTAAAGAACGTATGGATTACAGTATGTATCTGGCTGTTATCGGAAAAAGAGATATGGAAGAACTTGGTGACGGAGAGACAACTGTAAATGGTATTTTGACGGTCAATCCTTATAAATATATTGACGAGCTTGAAGAAACCTGTGATAAGTTATCTTACATGGCAACCGTGGACAGCAACAGAAATCAGATCAAACGATTGAAAAACAGCTTGAAGTCTTTGAAAGGCTGTGTAAAAGAACTGGAGACAGCTATTGATTCGGGTGGAGCATATGAAGATAAAATGAACTACCTGAATGAAAATATTTATATGCTGACATCATTGATCCAGAAAGGAATACAGGACTATATATATGTAGAGACTACCAATTATACGAATGTAAAAGCAGAACTGGATGCAAGAAATACAAGAACGTTTGTTATATGTATCTGGATATCCGTAGCGGCGATCGTGTTAGCCTTGTTTTTGACAATGAAGGCGGCAAAAAGCGTGACAAAGCCAATACAGAAATTATGCCGGATGACACAACAGGTGGCAGAAGGAGATTTTACGGTACAGACGAAGGAATCGAATACAGATGAGATTGCAGTGCTTACCAGAAGTTTTAATGATATGACTCAGGAAATTGGTGGATTGGTTGAAGATATCAAGCAGCAGCAAAAAAATTTACGCATTGCAGAAACAAAACTTTTGCAGGCGCAGATTAATCCTCATTTTCTGTATAACACACTGGATGCAATTGTATGGCTGGCGGAAGAAAACCGTAAGGATGAAGTTGTGTCAATGGTTACGGCACTTTCAGACTTCTTCCGTACAACATTAAGTAAAGGCCGGGATTTTATTACAGTACGGGAAGAACGGTCACATATAGAAAGTTATCTGAAGATCCAACAGTTCAGATATCAGGATATTATGAGTTATGAAATCGATATGGAGGAAAATATGGGAGAATTCATGATCCCTAAGCTGACTTTGCAGCCATTAGTGGAAAATGCTCTTTATCATGGCCTGAAAAATAAACGTGGTGGCGGAATGATAAAGATCACCGGAAGGCTGGACGGTGAAAATATGATATTTACAGTCACAGATGATGGAAAAGGTATGACGAAAGAAGTGTTAGAAAAACTTCAGGAAAGTATTGGAAAAGAAAAAGGAGATAAAAGTATTGATGGATTTGGGATTGGAAATGTAAACCGGAGAATTCGTTATTATTACGGAGAACGGTACGGAGTAACTCTGGAAAGTGTGGAAAATGATGGTACAAAAGCGACGGTTACTATGGCAGCACAAAAAAACCAACCTTTTTCGTAAAAAAACCAACTTTTGTGAAACGATTCAAAAGAAATTCTAAAAATTCAGAAGAATCTTCTGTTTATTGTTTGTCTGAAATTCAGTAATATATAGTTAACAAGTGATTGACAGACGGACAATCAAAGAAAATCGAAAAACCGAGGAGGATATGAAAATGAAAAGAAAAGTGATTACAGCGTTACTGGCAGCTACAATGGTAGCATCATTAGCAGTTGGATGCGGAAACAAAGGTGGGGACAGCTCAAAATCAAGCTCAAGTGATGAAATTACAATTGGTTTCTCACAGGTAGGTGCTGAATCTGACTGGCGTACAGCAAACTCTGAATCAATGAAGAGCACATTCAGCGAAAAGAACGGATACAAACTGATCTTTGACGATGCTCAGCAGAAACAGGAGAATCAGATCACAGCAATCCGTAACTTCATCCAGCAGGATGTTGACTACATCGTACTTGCACCTGTAACAGAGACAGGATGGGACACAGTTCTGAAAGAAGCAAAAGATGCTGATATCCCGGTAATCATCGTTGACCGTATGATCGATGTATCTGATGACAGCCTTTACACAGCCTGGGTAGGATCTAACTTCAAGATGGAAGGCCAGAAAGCTTGCGAATGGCTGAACGCTTATGCAGAAGCTAAGGGAATGAAAGAAGTTAACATCGCTCACATTCAGGGAACAATCGGAGCTTCAGCTCAGATCGGACGTACAGAAGGTCTTGAAGAAGCTGCTAAAGAATATGGATGGAACATCGTAGCACAGCAGACAGGTGAATTCACACAGGCTAAAGGACAGGAAGTTATGGAGTCCATGCTGAAACAGTATGACAATATTAATGTTGTATACTGCGAGAACGATAACGAAGCATTCGGTGCTATCGATGCTATCGAAGCAGCTGGTAAAACAGTAGGATCTGATATCGCAAACGGTGAAATCATGGTTATGTCTTTTGATACAACAAATGCTGGTTTAACAGATACATTAGCCGGCAAGATCGCATGCGATGTTGAGTGTAACCCATTACACGGACCACGTGCAGAAGAACTGATCAAAGCTCTTGAAGCTGGTGAAGAAGTTGAAAAACTGAACTATGTAGATGAAGAAATCTTTGCTCATGATGACACAGTTAAATCTGTAAAAGCTACAAACAGCTTAGACGAAGAAAAAGATTTTGATGTAACACCACTTACACAGGATATTCTTGACAAACGTGCATACTAAAATGCATTAGGAAAGTCGGATATATAATTTGACAGACACATAAGGGTGAATGAATAGAGAGGCGTGGTAGATAATAATCGGAATGTGCCGGATATTTATACTACGCCCTCTTTATTGAAAAAAGGAAAGCAGGTGGAAGAGTATGGAGGGTAATGTTGTACTTACAATGCGGGATATTTCCAAGACATTTCCCGGTGTAAAAGCATTGCAGCATGTTGATTTTACACTTCGCAAGGGCGAAATTCACGCTCTGATGGGTGAGAACGGTGCAGGTAAATCTACACTGATCAAGGTTCTTACCGGTGTACATGAATTTGAAAATGGCGAGATCCGTCTGGATGGAAAAGACGGTCCGATTATTAATAAATCACCTCAGGACGCACAGAACAATGGTATCAGTACTGTATATCAGGAAGTTAACCTTTGTCCGAACCTGACGGTGGCAGAAAATCTGTTTATTGGACGCGAACCAAGAAAAGCAGGATTTATTGACTGGCGTACAATGAACAAACGAGCAACAGAATTGCTTAAGAGTCTTGAAATTGATGCTTCAGCTACCCAGAAGCTAGAAGAGGTTTCTCTGGCAAGACAGCAGATGATCGCAATCGCACGTGCAGTTGATATGAAATGTAAGGTTCTGATCCTTGATGAGCCAACTTCATCTCTGGACGATGATGAGGTTGCAAAGCTGTTCAAACTGATGAACAGACTGAAAGATGAAGGTGTAGGTATTATTTTCGTAACACACTTCCTGGAACAGGTATATGAGGTCTGTGACAGAATCACAGTTTTACGAAATGGGGAACTGGTTGGCGAATACGAAGTCAAAGATCTGCCAAGAGTTATGCTTGTTGCCAAGATGATGGGTAAAGACTTTGATGATCTTGCAGATATCAAGGGAGATCATGCAGAACTCAAAGAATTCATCCCGGTTATCGAGGCAGAAGGACTTGGCCATAAAGGAACGATCAAACCGTTTGATATGACGATCAACAAAGGTGAGGTTGTCGGATTTACAGGACTTCTTGGATCCGGACGTTCGGAACTTGTCCGTGCAATTTATGGAGCTGATAAAGCGGATTCCGGTAAACTGAAAGTTAACGGAAAAGAAGTGAAGATTCATGCTCCGATCGATGCAATGAAGCTTGGTATGGCATATCTTCCGGAAGACAGAAAGAAAGATGGTATCATCGCAGATCTGTCTGTCCGTGAAAATATTATTATCGCACTTCAGGCGAAAAAAGGTATGTTCCATCCAATGAGCAGAAAAGAAATGGATGAAGCAGCAGATAAATATATTAAGATGCTTCAGATTAAGACAGCAAGCCGTGAAACTCCGATCAAGAGTCTGTCAGGTGGTAACCAGCAGAAGGTTATCATTGGTAGATGGCTTCTTACCAATCCGGATTTCCTGATCCTGGATGAACCTACAAGAGGTATTGATATCGGAACCAAGACAGAGATCCAGAAACTGGTTCTTGATCTTGCTGATCAGGGAATGGCAGTTACATTTATCTCCTCAGAGGTTGAGGAAATGCTCCGTACCTGTTCCCGTATGGCAGTTCTTCGTGACGGTCAGAAGGTAGGCGAGCTGGAAGAAAATGAACTTTCCCAGAGCGGAGTTATGAAAGCTATTGCCGGAGGTGACGATAAATAATGAATAAGAGTAAATTAAAGAAAATAACAAGTGCACGTCTGTTTCTTCCTATTGTGTGTCTGATCGCAGTACTTTTGCTGAATGTGATCAGAACACCGGATTTCTTTAATGTATCAATCCGAAACGGTGTACTCTATGGTTACATTGTTGATGTTATTAACCGTGCTTCAGAGTTGGTTATCCTTGCAATCGGTATGACACTGGTAACAGCGGCATCCGGTGGACAGGATATCAGTGTTGGTGCGGTCATGGCTGTAGCAGCTGCAGTTTGCTGCCAGATTCTTTCCGGCGGACAGGTTTCTGTAAATGATTACCAGAATCCTGTGATCCTGGCTGTTATCGCAGCACTTCTTGCATCTGCATTATGTGGTGCATTTAATGGATTTCTGGTTTCCAAGCTGAATATTCAGCCAATGGTTGCAACTCTGATCCTTTACACAGCCGGTCGTGGTATTGCTCAGCTGATCACAAACGGACAGATTACTTATATTCGTGTGGATTCCTTTAAGATGGCTGGTGGATATATTGGAAAATGCCCGATTCCTACACCTATTTTCTTTGCGATCATTACAGTTGTTATTGTGTACCTGATTTTGAAGAAGACTGCTCTTGGGCTTTACATTGAAAGTGTTGGTATCAATGGAAAGGCAGCTCGTCTTGTGGGATTAAATTCTACGATGATTAAATTCCTTACCTATGTTATCTGTGGTGTACTGGCTGGTATTGCCGGTATTGTGGCATCCAGCCGTATCTACTCTGCAGATGCAAACAACATTGGTCTTAACCTGGAAATGGATGCCATCCTTGCAGTTGCGCTTGGCGGAAACTTCCTTGGCGGTGGTAAATTCAGTCTGATCGGTTCCGTAATTGGTGCTTATACCATTCAGGCTCTGACCACAACACTCTATGCAATGAACGTAAAGGCTGACCAGCTTCCTGTTTATAAGGCAATCGTAGTTGTTATCATCGTTACACTGCAGAGTGATGTATTTAAGAAATATATTGCCAACTTAAAGGCTAAAAGAAGTGTGGCAGCAGAAGGAGGTCAGAAGTAATGAAAGCAAATGTACAGAAAAAGAAAATAACGGGAAATGGCTTCCTGCTTCTGATCACAATCGCATTATTTGTAGTAATGTATGTTGCAGGTATGATTGTTTTTGCTGATAAAGGTTTTGCAAAACCTCAGATGTTTCTGAACCTGTTTGTATCTAATGCGGGTCTTCTGGTTATTGCGTGTGGTCTTACAATCGTTATGATCACCGGTGGTATTGATATTTCCGTAGGTTCTGTTACTGCACTTGTATGTATGGTTCTTGCAGACCTTATGGAGAACAAAGGTGTGAACGCATATGCAGCAGTTTTAGTTGCACTGCTTATTGGTGTTGCTTTTGGTATTGTTCAGGGATTCCTGGTAGCTTATCTGGATATCCAGCCATTCATCGTTACTCTGGCAGGTATGTTCTTCGGACGTGGTCTGACAGCTATCATCAGTACTGATATGATTTCTATCAAGAATGAGTTATTCCTGAAATGGGCAAATTACCGTTTCTATATGCCTTTTGGTTCAACCAGTAAGAAGGGTAAATTTATTCCGGCTTATATTCCGCCGACAGTTGTGATTGCTCTGATTGTTGTAATTCTGATCGCGGTTCTTCTGAAATATCGTAAGTTTGGACGTAAGCTTTATGCAATCGGCGGTAGCCGTCAGAGTGCATTAATGATGGGTCTGAATGTTAAGAAAACTATTTTTAATGCTTATGTTCTGGATGGTTTTCTTGCAGGCCTTGGTGGCTTCCTGTTCTGTTTGAACAGTTGTGCAGGTTTCGTTGAGCAGGCAAAGGGTCTTGAGATGGATGCAATTTCATCAGCGGTTATTGGTGGTACGCTTCTTTCAGGTGGTGTTGGTACTCCGATTGGTACTTTGTTTGGTGTGTTGATTAAGGGTACGATTTCCAGTTTGATTACTACTCAGGGTACTTTGTCAAGCTGGTGGACAAGAATTATTCTTTCTGCTTTGCTTTGTTTCTTTATTGTTATTCAGTCTGTTGTGGCTTCTGTGAAGAAGAAAAACAAATAGGCTGCATGCGAATGGCAGGTAAATATTGAGAAAAAGAGACAGATCGAAATTCAGTTTTGAGTTTCGACCTGTTTTTTGCTTTTTCAGGAGGGACGCGCAAAGCAGCCTATCTCTACGGGTTCAGATTCCGGGGCTAAGGAACTCTAAGGTTTGTAAAATCCGCTAAAATCATGAAAAAAAACGCAAAACTCGCTCCGTTGCAAACTTCGCTCAGACAAGTTGCTATTTTTCTTCATAACGCAGATTTCCCCAGTCTAAGAGTTACTAATCCCCCTTCAAATTCACCTGAAGAGAGATGCGGCTTCGCGCTGTTGATTGGTTATGAAAGGAAGTGTGTGAAGCATTTAAAAAATAACTTGCCTGAGTGTGCGACATGTATTAAAGTTATGGTGTTAACCTGTATGATGGATATGTAGAAGTTCTCGTAAATAATGTATTTAAGAGGATGGCTGTAGATTTTTTAGTATGAGAGAGTGGTAGGGATGTTAAAAACTTTTTTGGTAGAGGATGAAGTTGTGATCAGGGAGATGATTAAGAAGATGATTCCCTGGGAGCAGTATGGATTTGAACTGGCAGGAGAAGCATCTGATGGGGAGATGGCACTGCCGTTGATATTAAAGAGCAAACCGGATCTTCTGATCACTGATATTAAGATGCCGTTTATGGATGGTCTGACATTATGTAAATTGGTGAAGAAGGAGTTGCCGGACATTAAGATTGTGATTCTTAGTGGCTATGATGACTTTAACTATGCGAAGCAGGCAATCAATATTGGTGTGGAGGATTATCTGCTGAAACCAATTACTAAGAATGCATTTATTGAGCGTCTGGAGGAGATTCATAATCGTTATGAACATGAGAAGACGCAGAAGGAATATTATGAGAAATTCAAACTGGAGATGCAGGAGTATGAGAGGAATGCGAGCCGTGATTTCTTTGAATCTCTGGTGAGAGCGGACTTTGATTTGGAAGAGATTTATCGGAGAGCAGATCGTTTGAATCTTGATATTGTGGCAGAGGCTTATAATATTCTGATCTTTACACCGGATGCTTCAGACAGCAGTTATAATTCGTCGGAAGGATATTCAGACTGGGAGGCAGAAGTACATAAGAAGATTGAGAATTATTTCCTCAGTCATCCGGTTGCGATGCTTTTCAGACATCAGGTGTTCAGTTATGCGATTCTGGTCAAGGGGCAGCGAGACACGATAAAGAAGAACACATGCGAATGTGTGGAAACAATTCAGAAGATCATGGAAGAAACCAGAGCAAATGTGGACTGGTTTGTGGCAGTCGGCGAGGAGGCAGACCGTCTGAGCAGAATTAAGCAGAGTTATCACACGGCTGCAAGAACTTATGCATTCCGTTATCTGTATGACGGGCATATTCTTTATTACAATATGCTTGAGCAGGTAAAGGAGAATTCAGCAGATACTTCAAAAACAGAAGCTGTTCAGCTTAAGAATGTGAATATCAATGCCCTGAATCCGGAAATCCTTCAGAAATTTTTAAGCAGTGGTCTGGAAGATGAAGTAGACAGTTTTGTCCATGATTATTTCCATGCTATTGGCAGGGAACCGATGAAATCACTGGTGTTCCGTAATTATGTGGTTTTGAATGTGCGTTTTTCTGTACTGTCATTTCTTAAGAAAATTGGATATGATGATACGGAATTGTCCAGAGAAGAGACAGATGATGTTGTGAAGAAGACAAGCCAGTCTACAGAAGCTTCTGTTGCATATGCAGAGGAAGTCCTGAAACGGGCCATTGCAATCCGTGATGAAAATGCAGGCAGTCAGAACAGAAGTGTGTTGAAGCAGGCAACAGATTTTATAGATGGACATTATATGGATGAAGAGATTTCTCTGAATAGAGTGGCGCATGCGGCGAATGTGAGTGCCAATCATTTCAGCGCGCTTTTCAGTCAGAATATGGGACAGACATTTATTGAGTATCTGACTTCGCTTCGCATGGACAAGGCAAAGGAGCTGCTTCGCTGTACTTCCAAACGTTCCAGTGAGATTGCAGGGGAAGTGGGATATAAGGATGCGCATTACTTCAGCTATCTTTTTAAGAAAACTCAGGGAATAACTCCGAGTGAGTATCGTAAGACGAGAGGAGAAGTCTGATTCATGAAGCAGAAACAGGAGAAGCTGGAAACAAAGATGAAGTGGATGCTTCTGAGCACTATGATCCCTATGACAATTCTGATCATAGTGCTTCTTGTATTTTTCTGGCATTATACAAATGAATATAATCAGTTGTCTAATAATCTGGCGGTGAGTTCGGAATATAATGCAAACTATAGAAATTCCAATAATGATATGAGCTTTAAAGATGAAGTGGATATGGATATCTATTATGTGACTATCGGGCGAAAAGGTAAGGACGGGCTGCCGACAGAGCAGGTAGACAAGGCAATCAGTACTGTGGAGAGTCTGAAGAAAACCACATCAAAGAAGGAAAGCCTGCGTTCTCTGAAATATCTGACTAACTATCTGGAGAATCTTAAGAAACGGATGAATCAGCTTCTTGAGATAAAGAATTATCAGGAACGACAGGAATTTGTGGCAAATAATACAGAAATCCTGACCACGCTCTTTGAGAAAGAAATGCAGAATTATATTTATCAGGAGGCGACGGAACTGGTGCAGATAGAGTCTCAGCTGGCTGGAAATGTACGTCTGACGATCATCACTATGTGTGCGGCGATTTTGGTTGCTACGGCTATTCTGCTGCGGCGTTCTTTCCGTCTGACATACAGCATTACCAAACCGATTTCTGAAATTCTCCATAATATTAAGAAGGTTGGAAAAGGAGAGTACAAAACTATTAATGCAGTATCTGCCGACAGTGTTGAAATCCAGGAGCTTGATGCCGGTACCAGAAAGATGGCAGGAAGGATTGAAGGGCTTCTTGAGAATGTGCGTAAGGAGCAGGAGGTACAGCATATGACGGAGCTGCAGCTGATCCAGGCACAGGTAAATCCGCATTTTCTGTATAATACACTGGACACTATTGTGTGGCTGGTGGAGGGTGGTATGCAGCAGGATGCAGTGGATATGATCACAAGTCTGTCTGTTTTTTTCCGCACTTCGCTTTCGAAGGGGAAGGATATCATTCCGCTGTCGGAAGAGAAACGCCACACATTGAGTTATCTGGAGATTCAGCAGTCAAGATACAGGGATATTATGGAATTTGAGATTAATATTCCGCCGGAACTGGATGAAGTGATGGTGCCGAAGCTTACTTTGCAGCCGTTAGCGGAGAATGCTCTTTATCATGGAATTAAGAATAAGCGTGGGAAAGGTAA
>OFMD01001732.1_pt1 | contig 12711 bp, 6 predicted proteins | sample 1541211 | NCBI WGS metagenome assembly OFMD01 (sample SAMN04209231, study PRJEB22552) | human gut metagenome | biome: gut; material: feces | host: Homo sapiens | place: USA: Oklahoma | reverse complement strand
GGCCTCATCCTTGCGCATCAGCCAAACGTTTCCCGCATCCAGGAAAGTGGCTCCCCAAAAACTTTTAAAGATACGGAAACGGTATTCTACATTTGCCTCAAAACGGAAAGTACCCGTCTGGTCGAGGTAAGAATAGCGGCTTTCTGCCGGATGGTATCCGCCCGGGCCGATGCTACGTACTGTGAAAGCGCGGATGCTGTTGGCACCACCCACATAGAATTGTTCGCTGTAAGGGGCTATCGTTGCATTACCGTAGGCGAAGAGAGCGCCCAAAGCTACACGGGAAGCAATCTTATTATTCTTGTCCATATTCCACAAATGGCGGAATTCCGTATTCAGTTTCACAAACTGCGCGAAAGGGACGTTCAGCAAACGTTTGTCCTCTTTGTTGAAAGACTGACCGAAAGCACGGTAAATCACCGAGGTCAGGTTACCGGCAGAGGTTACAGTCGATTGCCACCAAATCGGATTTTTAATACCGCGTGCGGAAGCATTATCATAGGTATAGGTATATTCCATAGCAGGAATAAACTGGTCTTTCAAACTGATATATAATGCAGGATTGGCATCGGCAATTTCCCTGAATTCTTCCGATTGGTGTTGCAGGACGTTGAATGTCAGTTTGAAAGGGGTGATACTATGCCGGCTTGTACGTGTCGGCTGGAAATCGTAGGTAGCATTTCCGCCGAATGACAACAGTTTATAATACCTGGCACGGTTCAACTGGTCAATGTATAGACGGAATGTAGTGGTAGCCGGAAAGTCAAACTCCCTTTTCCCCCAATGCGGGAAAACCACGCGCGGGAAAGTCAGAGAGGTAGAAACTCCCATCTCCCAGCTGTTCATCAAAGAGCTTTTTTCTCCTCCGCCGGTTTGCCATTCATAAGAGCCTTTCAGCTTCACGTTCCAGCTTTCGCCACCTCCGAATACATTGTTCCGGGTGACACCGAATGATGCTCCGGGCCCGGTTTGGTCGTTACTTTTGGTTACGACATTCAATTCCAGTTCGGCGTCCAGCGGCTTGGCAAATGTGGCCTGCATGGTTACGTTCAGCGTATCACAAACGGCTGTCGTATCTTTCGGGGCATATTGCAAATCCAGATAACTGAAGATTCCCAACTGGCTAAGTTTCTCCTGCACCTGCTCCTGTCGATACTGACTGTAAAGACGGGTACGATTGGAAGCCCGCATCTGTGCATTCCGCACAAACTGTTGATAGTTCAACCAACGATAAAGCATATTCGGACGTACCTGCAATTTCTTATAATAATGTATATTCAGATTCTTATACATCATGCTGTCATTGGGCGCCTCACCATTCTTGCCAAACAGGTAAACAGAGGCATCTCCTACATAGTAAGGACGTTGTGCCGCAGCGGGTAATCCCGGAACGGGAATCAGACGAAGGCTGATATGTCCACCGGGAACCAATGTCGTATCTGCCTGATAAGTCATATAATCGGGACGGAAGTAAAAATATCCCCGGTTACGCAACAGCGTACTGATACGGGTACGCTCTTCATCCAGATCGACCACGTTAAACTGCTCGCCGGGACTTATATAAGACATTCGACGTCCCCGTTCCATAATGCGCAACGTTTGGGGAGTGAAACGCTGATAATAAACCGTATCTATAAAATAAGGATTCTTCATGTCTACCGTATACAGGATACTTGCTTTCAGGCTGTCTTTCTTATCAACCAATGTTTCATAAGTCACTTTCCCATTGAAGTAACCATAATCACGGAGTAAGTTTGTAGCCACCTTGATGCGGACTTCCGGATTAACAGTGGAAATAAATACCGGAGGATTGGCAGCCAAACGATTGAATAACCATTTACCCAACCCTTTTTCGTATTTTACAAAGCTATTATACATCCACATCTTAAAAGGAATAGGCAGAAACCCTCCCAACATCTTTGTACTGGGAGTTTTGTCAAGAGCCGCATCAATCTCTGTTAAAGCCGTCTCTCCTACCGGTGTTGCCGACTTATTCTCTACCACCGTTTTTCCTCCTGTATAAAGTACCTCCCCTTCAGGCAGGTGTTTTGTCACCGAACAGCCCGAAAACAAAATGATACCAATCAGACAACTTGCTAATATGTTATTATATATCCCTTTCATGCTTACTTCTTTTTCTTAAAGATGAACAGTTCACTGAGTTTGTCCAGTTTCTTGCGAAGTACCAGACCGACTCCTGTTTCCGTAATCTCGCCTTCGAGTACACTCTCGTAGTTTTTATCGTAGAACAGACGAACATAACGGGTTCCGGTTCTATCCAAACGATATTCCAGAGAGATGTTATCGATAAAGGATTCCGCATCATTCGTCGCATTCTCACCTGTAGACACCTTACCTCCGATTACAATCTGGAAACGGTTGTTAAAGAGACGTTGTGAATAACGGAAACTGTAATCCGTACGCTTACCACCCGTATCCGACAAATCGTGATCTTCGATACCGACAGAAACACTGGCATTTTTCAAATTTCCCATCAATGAGTTGATTTGGCTGCTTAATACGGAGTTCAGTGCGGAACCCATATTCAGTTTACCCAATCCACCACCTCCGCCACCAATCGGTCCGGTGCCAAGATAGGTTTTCATAACCATAATATAGAGGGCTTGTTTACCTCTCTCTTCCGCCCCCATGGCTGTCAACTCGTTTTGTATGGTTGCATCTTCGGGAGCAGATACATCAAATGCAAAGGAAAGATTATCCAACCGATTCTTGACGACAATGGACACATCGAAATTAACCGAACGTGTTCCGCCGTTCTCTCCTTCGGAAACAGAAGCACGGATACGATCGGTGGCTTTGAAGTTCAACATCGGGTCCATGGGGTTTCCTGTCCATTCCACATAGCTACCGTTATCGATAGCAAATTCTTTGGCAGCAATGACAGGTAAAGCATATTTCATCAAACCGCCGCTCATCGTATAGCGTCCGGTCAATGTCAGATCACCTTGCGGAGTATATTTCATAGAGAGGTCACCTCCCCCTTCCAGTTCGACACGATTGTCATTGCTTGCATCCAAATCGACTTTCAAACGGACGGATGGATCGATATGTACCATCATCACCATGTCCAACCCGCCTAAAGAAACAGTCGGCACTTCTTGTTGGACAACCGTAGTGGTGTCGCTAAACGAAGTAAAGGTTACCAGATTTCCCAAACGATCCTGTACCGTCAACGGTGAGTCGGTCAAGATATAGGAAACGTCAGTATTACCCAGCAGGCTCATATTTCCACGCATGTTCAATCCGTCTAACGGACCTTTCACCGTTGCCCGGAAATCAGCATATACTTTTCCGTAGACCAGACTTTCGCGAGTACGTTTGGCATCCAAAAGCGTATAGTTCTGCGCCAGCAGATTCAAATTTGCCATCGGCCGGGACATATCCCTGAAATCAACAGATCCGTCAATCGTGAATGGAGTTTTTCCAGTTGTATAGATAGCGAATTTATCAAATTCCAACCGATTATTCTTTATCTGTACCGGACGGTCGTCGAACCTGAAATTAGCACCATATTGGCGGGAAAGGACAGAAACGCTATCCAATATCAGTTCGCCATTTATCAAAGGCTGCTCGGTGCTACCCGCAATATTCAGATTACCATCCATATCACCGGCCAGCGTAGCCATTTTATCAGGAATAAATACGTTAGCTACACGTAGCGGGAAATGCTCCAGAGTAGCGTTTACTTCCAGACTGTCTTTTCCTGTCTGGGTTGGAACCAGCTTACCATCCGCCACCATCACTTCCACTTTGTCATGATTCAGATAGGCGTTCAGGTATTGTTTTCCCTGTTCGCCTGGCAGCCAGGTGGCTCCCACTGTCACGTCACCAATTCGTTGACGTTCATAAGTCAATTCATCAATAGCTGCTTCAACCGAAAGTTGAAGATCCTTTTCGGTCTGTACATAGTGCGCTTCCGCAGAGAATAAACCGGTTATTTCCGGGAAGTAAGGAAGTACACTGCTCAAATCAGCCAAACTGATTCTTCGGATTTCCACATCAATATTCTGTAGAGAAACGGTGTCTCCCCGTACAGAATGTACACGGAATCCCATTCCTTCGTCATCCCACATATCTACATTGGCGTATACACGCATATTCTTATGCACATAAATCCAATTATGATTTTCATTGAAATGGAACTTCTGGAAGGCGATTATCGGTTCTTCCGGAATCAAGGTGAAAGCCAGTCCATCGCCTTTTCCTTTGCCCTCGAACAAGGGACGTGCATTGACACCGAGTAATACTCCTGTTTCTCCTTTTCCATTCTTAAAGTCTACCAGCAATTCGGCATCCCGATCACGAATCTCTCCCGTCAGTGTGGTAGAGAAGGAGAATTGCGGATTCTTGGGACCGTTAATAACTCCGGCACGCAATTTCATGAGTGTGGTATCTTGTTTGACGGTAAAGAAGATGGTATCCAATTGCAAGGTATCTACTTTCAAGGCGTGGATAGCGGCTTTTCCATTAATTCCCCAGTTGGGAGCCGTTCCGAATTTCACTGAAGCGTCATGGTAAGCTATCTTCTTGGTAGCCAGGAAATATGCCAAAGGGTTCTCTTGTCCTGCGGAGAAAGAGAAAATAGCAGTTGGCAATGCTTTGCGTAATTCAGCGTGATTCAAGGCTTTCTCATCAATCTGCTTCATCAGCACATCCACAAAATGAGTAGACTGGCGAATCAAAGGATTAACACCGGAGCGTGCGCTCAAGTCGAGTTTCATATCTCCGGAGATTAAATGGGTAAATACGCGGTTCTGACGAGCCTCTGCCGAAAAATTGAAAGTCAGCGGACGCTTCATTGGTTCCGGCATGATTCCCAGTTCATGCAAATCCAGTTGGGTGACATCAATCGTTATTTTACCATCGGGGTAGCTGTGTGCCAGATTGTATTCAGCATCCGTTGTCATTTTCAATAAAGCATTGTCACTTGTCAGATGTGCAGTGACCAATGCGCCTTTAAGTTCTCCCGTCAGATCAAGATTGGAAAGATGGTATTTAGCATAATGAAGCTGATCTAATGAAAGATTCAATTTGGCAAATGAATGGTAGGACATGACATCTAATCCACGACCATTAGCCGCAGCCGAAAGAGAAAGTTCATAGATAGAGTCTTTCGGGAGGAAACTATGAAGTTGCAGATTGTCTATTTTCAAATCAGCCTTATAGACTTCGGTAGTGGTATTTAAGGCTGCATTCACGTCCATAGCTCCTTGTCCTTCTTTCAAACGGAGATTTGCTTTATATTCAGGACCTTTGATATCCACTTTCGCCACCAGATTCATGCTGTCAGGAATGACAAGCGTACCATTAGGCGCTTCTCCCGACAGAGCGGTCAGGAAGTTCAGGTTTTGAGTAGTCATTTTCAGGCCGATGGTTCCGGTGCGTGTGAGGCTGTCGGTGAGGTTTTCCAAAAGGCCACCGCCCTCCAATGCAAAAGCACCCGGCAGGTCTACCGTGAAACGGGAAATCTGCATTTCTTTCAGATTGCCGTCCGTGCCGGCACGGATGACGAGCGGACGAAATGGATAGGCTTCTTTGAAGCTTTCGGGCAGACCGCCGGCAAACAGCATGACGTCTTCTTTGCCGATATAAGCATTGAGACGGGCGGATAAGCGTCCCGTAGTGGGGATATTGACCAGTTCCCAATAGGTATGGGCAGATAAATCAATTTCAGAATGGGGAGTGTTCAGTTTCAAACCAGGAACACAGATAACTGAATCATTGGAGTAGGCTCTACCCGTCAGGGAAGTGACGCTCAATCCGGAACGTTCGTTCATGGTAAACTCACGAATGACTGCGTTCATATCCCTCCCTTTATACAGCAAGGAATCCAGAGCGATGCGAATATCCCGGACGGCAATATGAGAAGCGTCGAAGCCCTCTGCCGGTTGAGCAGTTCCGGTATCATAGCTGGCGGAGGTTCCCGATAATAAGAACTTCTTCAAGTCGTAGTACTGATTCTTCAAATCTGCTTGAGCATCATCGATGGCCGCTTCTCCAATATGGGCCGCCATACGCATGGAATCAGCAGGAAGTTGCATACTGAACGATACATTTTTCAATTTCAACTGATGAAGAGCTACTTTCCAGTTGATCGGAGCAGAAGCTGTGGTATCTTTGGGCGTAGTTGTGGTATCATTCATCAGTAGCTGCACGTGAGTGTCGGATAGTTCGACCTGATTGATTACCGCTAGTTCATTAGACAGATCGACGCCATGACTTTGCAGGAAGAAACGTCCCAAAACGCCTTTAATCTTCATTCCCTCCATCAAATCGGCTGAATTAACGGCTACCCGGCTCAAAGTGACTTCATCCACTTCTACTTTTCCTTTTATCAACGGCCATGCCTGTACACGAACATTGAGACTTTCCAAAGACAAAAGGGTATCCGGCTGTTGAATAACCTCCACGCCACGTACCAACAGATTAAGCGGGAAACGAAGGTCTATCCGCTCCACCTGAATCTGCATGCCGGTTGCTTTAGAAGCGTATGCAGTAACCTCCCGACGCAAAAGATTCTGAACGGGAGGAACATAAAGCAATACCATTAGTATTACAAAGAGTATTATAGGAGTAAGCAATATCCAGCTTACCCAACGTATCCATTTTCGTTTCATGTAAAATGTGTCAGTGTAAATAAGGTGACACAAAGTAAACAAATTATTTTGAAAAAAGGTTTGGGTAATAGTAAGAAAGATACAGATAGTAGCCAAGGAGTAGAAGAAAACGGCTTATTGGGTATTCTTCATTACCTCCAAATAATGCTCCGCTTCACTAATTATTTTACGGACAGCTTCTAATGTATTGAATGTTGTTTCTTCTATTTTTTCCGAAAATTCTTCTCCACGACAAGCCTCCAACCATTTTAACGGGGCGATAGTTTCCTCCGCTCCGATCATTGTGAAAAGAGGGAGAAGTTTATGCGCCATGGCAGCTATCCCGTCCACTTCTTTTTCATTCAATGCTTGTTGCATCCGTTCGACATTCTTGCCTGTCTCTTCAATAAAAGTGTGAATGATGGAGTATGCTGCTTCCGGATCATCTTCAGAATAAGCAGTCAGTGCAGAAAAGTTGATCCCGACAGTTCCCATATCTTCTGTTATATGCGCTTCATCGGCCGAAAGTTGACCTTCATTTACTGTTAGCAACAATTCCTTTACTGTAAACGGTTTATGCAAACAACCGGCAAAACCATGTTCATGTAAAGCGGCTTTATCCATTTCACTACGGGCAGTCACAGCAATAACAGGGATTGTTTTTGCTTGTGGTATATTAGAAGCCCGTAATAGTTTTACCAGCTCAAACCCGTTAATGGCAGGCATTTGTATATCTGTCAGCAATACATCGAAGACGGAAGAGCGAAGTTGTTCAATCAGCTGTTCCAGCTGTTCACAACATACGGCATCAATACCATGCTGTTTCAACATGGCAGCAGTCAGATTCAGCTGAATCTTATCGTCATCAATCAAAAGCACACGAATGACTTTCATGGGAGGAATGGCAACCGACTGTTTGGGAGCGTATGGACTTTCGTCCTCCGAAGATTCATTTTCCGGAGATTCGCTTTCCGCAATGGATTTACCTACCGGATAAAGAGGTAAAGTTACAGTAAAACAGCTCCCTTTTCCTAATGTGCTTTGCACGTCAATTGTTCCCTCAAGTAAGGTAACCAGCTTCTTCACAATAGACAATCCAAGCCCGAATCCTTCTTCCCCCTGTGCACCGGAAAGACGTGTAAACTCCTGGAAAATGCGTTCACGATCTTCTAACGCCATTCCTTTTCCTGTATCGGCTATGGCAATGGTTAACTTTGAAGAATCATAACCGGCTGTCAGACTGATCTCGCCTTTTTGAGTAAATTTTACGGCATTGGACAAAAGGTTATTCACAATTTGCCGGAGTCGCAAAGGATCACTGATATATCTTCCATTCAGTTCCGGGACAACGTGACATTGCAAGGCTAAACCTTTGGCAGCGGTCAAAGGTTCGAAACTGACATAAATTTCATCAAATAGCTGGGAAGGGTTAAAGGTTACGCGATTCACTTCCGCTTTATTGAGATCAAGCCGGTGGAAATCAAGCAAGTCACTAACTAACTTCAATAAATGTTCTGAAGAGCTTTTCATATTGTCGAGGTAGAATCGTTGCCGTTCATCTTCTGTCAATCGGGACAGAAGTTCGGTATATCCCATAATTGAGCCTAACGGAGCTTTAAAATCATGGGTAATGGCAAGCATTAATTTTTCACGGGCGATCAGCAAATCTTCCGCCCGTTTATTCGCCACCTCCAATTGCTGGCGGTAACGGTTGCTACGGGAAATATCCCGCATAATCAATATCAGGAAAAAAGCCGATAATAGTACGGCACCAACCGCGATACCGCCGATGATACGTGCCGACCGCATCCTCACTTCCTGCTGAAGTTCGGCATCCTGACGGGCACGCAAGGTCATTTCTTCCTCATACTGTTTAATCAAGCTATCCATCCGTGCCGTCAACTGCGTATTCATCCGCTGGTACTTTGTACTGGTACGTCGGATTGTTTTCCTCCGTTGCAACCGTTTTTCTTCGGTAGCCATGCGGATTTTCTGCTGAAGAGAATCTTTAGAAGTGGTCGGTTGGAGAATGGTATCAGTGGCTACTTCCAACGATGTATTTACTAATACGGCACTGTCTTGTTTAGAAGGGGAAAACACTTCGGCGAGTCGTTTGAAGAATCCCTTCTTTTTAGGAGTAGTGATTAACGAGTCACGTTTGGTGATGACCCGATGTTGTACCCGTTGCTGGGTAATCACAGAATCCTGTTCGGATATGATTTCTTCGATTTCCGAAGCAGAGAGAAGGCTGTCGTTTGCCTCACTTAGCACCCGCAACATCTGAATCGTGTTTTGATCTTTCTCATGGAGAAGGGTCAATAAACTGTCTGTTCTTAAATTCTGTTGATCGTCGGCGGCCGACAATGCTTCCATCTCACGATGTACAAACACCAGCGAGAAAAGGAGGATCGCCAGCAACAAAGTGTAACCGGCGGTTATTTTCAACTTTGTAAAACGGAAGGAAGCCATTGGGGTTAAGTATTAAGTTTTAATTATCAAGTATTTAGCATCAGGTTTTGGGGTGAGGTTCGGGGAGTTTCGTCATGTGATGAAAACGCCACCAAAGCATCAATCCTGCGCTCGTCAAACCAAAAGGAAATGCCATCCAGACACCTACTACTCCCCATCCCATGACAAAGCCGCAGAAATAACCTACAGGAAGAGAAATAATGAAATAGGCGACAAAGGCAATCACCATCATTAGTTTTACATCTGAAATTCCACGCAAAGCGTTGGCGAAAGTAATCTGCAGTCCGTCGCCAAACTGGTAAACGAGGAAAGGGAAGATTAGAGAGGTCACCATAGCAGCCACTTCCTGACTGTCGGTAAACCAGCCTCCCAAGTAATTCCGGCAAAGGAAGACAATCAAAGAAAGCACAACGCCCAATGTCATCATCAGATGAAAACCGGCATAGGCAGAACGACGTACATTGATGATGTCATTCTGACCTTTGAAGTTACTGACACGAACAGCTACAGCAGCACCCATACCGTAATACATCATAAATGTAAACTGCGAAATAGCCAGCATAACCTGATGAGAAGCCAAAGCGATAGTACCCAGCCAACCGATCATGATCGCACTTAGACTAAAAGAGGCTGTCTCCATTCCCATTTGAAAAGCAACCGGCCATCCGAGGCCATTCAAATGCCCAAATATAGCTCGTGACCATCCCAAACGGAAAAAGCCAATCTTATAGCGGACAAAACGCGGACTACGCATAAAGATGATGATAAATATAATCACCATCACGATACGCGAGAACAGCGTGCTGACACCTGCTCCCAACAGACCTAACTCGGGCAATCCGAGCTTTCCATAAATCAGGATATAGTTTCCTATGATATTCAAGACATTTCCACCAAGCAATATCCACATAGCGGTTTTTGTATCCGTAATTCCGTCTGTAAACTGCTTGAATCCATTGAAAAGCATGACAAACACAGTGAAGCGAGCAAAACAAGGTAATACGGTTTAATCAGGGGAATCAATTCTTCCGGCTGTCCGAGACGTTCTATATTTAGATAAAGAACAGTCATACAGACAGTCAGCAGCAATGCAACCATCAGGTTTGCCAGCAAACTGTTGCGTAAAGCCTGTCCCGCAGGGGCATACTGGCGGGTTCCATACAAACCTCCCACAATGGGAGTCAGCCCATACGAAAAACCCGTACTGAAAATAATCGCCAGATTGAACACATTATTGACGAAGGAAGCTGCTCCCAGCTCAATCGTACTATGATGCCCGATCATTAACGTATCCGCAAATCCAAGAACGATTACTCCTATTTGACCGATCACAATCGGCAGTCCGAGAAAAATTAGTGCTTTATAATGCTCTTTATATGTACTATAAATATGTCTCATTTACTTTTCCGTTACCTAAACGTATCTCCATTTTCAGGCAAAGGGATTTTCCCCTTTCACTGATAGATTATAAAAAGGGAGAATTTAATTTTGTTGTTTCTTATAATATAGTATTACTCCGTTCTCCTTACGGAAAGCAGATTGAGCTACCGCCCGCAATTGTTCAGCCGTGACAGACCGATAACGATCGACCTCTTTTTCCATGTCCTCCGCCCGGCCAAGCAATTCGTACCAAGCCAGGTTGGTTGCCACATTCAAATAATTGATGTTGCCGAATATCTGGGTGGACTCAAATTTGTTCTTCACTTTTTCCAGTTCCTGTTCGTCAACCAATTCTTGCTGCAACAGTTCCAGTTCTTCCCGCACTGCCGCTTCCGCCTGTTCCAGGGTGACACCTGCCGAAGGTTTACCACTAATATGGAATAACCCCGCATCTACACTGCCGGAAATATAAGCATCTATACTCGAAAATAATTGTTTCTGTTGTACCAAACGCTGGTTCAACCGGCTGGAACGTCCGTTGCTCAACACATCCGACAAAATATCAAATGCATAATAATCCGGATGGCAATGGGCAGGCATGTGGTATGCCATAAATAAAGAATCGAGAGGAACATTTCTCTCTACCGTCAGCCGCCGTTCTTCCGTCTGTTCCTGTTCTTGTGGCAGGTTCCGTTGAGGAACTTCCCGACGAGGAATAGAGCCGAACCATTTTTCCGTCAAAGCAACCGCTTCTTCGAAAGAGATATTGCCGGTTACAGCTAATATAGCATTATTAGGAGCATAAAAACGGAAAAAGAATGCCTTCACTTCTTCCAGCGTAGCATTGGCAATATGCGACAACTCTTTTCCGATAGTAGGCCATTGATAAGGATGCGTCTGATAAGCCAGAGGACGCAAAAGATGTCCGATATCCCCATAAGGCTGATTCAAACATCGCTGTTTGAATTCTTCCATTACTACTCCCCGCTGTACCTCCAGACTCCGTTCGCTAAAATCAAGACTCAACATCCGGTCAGATTCCAGCCAAAAGCCGGTTTCTACGTTCTGACGAGGTACAGTGAGGTAGTAATTGGTTATATCATTATTCGTCCAGGCATTATTCTCTCCACCCGCCAGTTGAAGCGGCATGTCATAATCGGGAATATTCACCGACCCTCCGAACATCAGATGTTCGAACAGATGGGCAAAACCAGTATGCTCGGGATCTTCGTCGCGAGCTCCCACATTATATAATATATTAAGGGCAACCATCTGTGTACTTTCGTCCTGCGAATGTACCAGACGTAACCCATTATCAAGAATATGCCTGTTGATTTTCATACGATTCAGTCAAGTATTGTCACCTTTGTTATCTTTACATCCTCTTCGGGACGGTCGCTACGGTCGGTTTTCACCTGCTGGATCTTATCCACAATATCCATTCCTTTCACTACTTCGCCGAACACAGTATATTCGCCATCCAGATGCGGAGTTCCTCCCACCGTTGTATAGGCTTCAATCTGTTCCGGAGTGAAATGAAATTCCGGTTGTTTGGCTGCCATTTCCTGTGCCTGCGCAAACAGTTTTTCCTGCAAATCATAAAGACCGTTTTCATCATTTGCTTTCCGCATCTTATAGATTTCCTTCATGTGTTTCTGTGCCAGTGTATTGAAAATAACATTTATCTTATTCTCATTCATCTGGCTTTCCATACCCAGCAAGGTAGAGTCGTTATACACTTTACCTGTCACTATATAGAACTGGCAACCGGAAGATTCTTTCTTCGGGTTCACGTTATCTCCCTGACGGGCAGCGGACAGGGCACCTTTTTTATGGAAATATTTAGGATATACAAATTCAGCGGGAACGGTATAACCTACGTCTCCGGTACCCAGCATTTTTCCTTTCGGCGCATTTTTTGAGTCCGGGTCACCGGCCTGAATCATAAAATCTTTGATAACACGGTGAAACAGTGTACCTTCATAAACTCCGTCCTTCACCAGTTTGATAAAATTATCACGATGTTTCGGTGTCTCATTGTATAGTTTCACCTCAATGTCTCCTAAAGTTGTTTCAATCTTTACCAACGTTTCTTTATCCATGTCTCCTCCTTTTTTTGTTCCGGTTTTGCAGGCAGTAAGTCCGCAAAACGATATGGTTAATACTATCAATAGAATCTTTTTCATAACACTTTTATTTAATTTAAGTTTGCAAATATACCACTTTCGCCTAAATCCTCTTACCT
>OFMD01001724.1_pt1 | contig 12750 bp, 12 predicted proteins | sample 1541211 | NCBI WGS metagenome assembly OFMD01 (sample SAMN04209231, study PRJEB22552) | human gut metagenome | biome: gut; material: feces | host: Homo sapiens | place: USA: Oklahoma | reverse complement strand
GATGCTCTCCCAGCTGAGCTAAGATTCCATATTGTGCTTGTTACAGGTGGTTTATTTGTTGTCCGCTCCGTAACTTGCTTTGCTATTATATAATGGATTTTGTCGGATGTCAACACCTTTTTTGAAATTTTTTAATTTTTTTTATTTTTTTAATTATTCGTACATTTTAAAGCATTTCTGACACAAAAAACTCAAAAATTACAAGACAAATGCAAGTCTCTTATTTCCATCAATTCCCTCTGTAGGATTTTTATAATCATCCAGATACAGACAACGTGATGCAACCTGACAATATCTCTGTTCTCCCTTGTCATCTTTAAGGCTCAGGTTTTCCTGAATCTATATTGCTGCCAAAATAAATCGGCACCCGGCTGTCCGTAAATCACCATTCCCTCCGGCTCAAGGAATGCTTTATCAAATTTCAGATACTCTGATATGATCAGTCTGCCACCCAAAGCGGCAACCAGTTCCTTACACTCCAGACTCTTCACTGCTGCATCTATAATTACTTGCTCATAACCGAATAACTGCTTCGCAGTTTATTCAAAAAAAGATTCCTTCTCCAGTTTTACCTGAAAAAGGAATCTCTTGTTATCTGTCATTATTATCTGTTATTATTCAGCATCTTCTGCTGCTTCAGTTGTTTCTGCATTTTCTTCTGCAACATCCTCTTTTGCTTCATCCTTGCTGTCTGTTTCTTCTGCATCAGCTTCTTCAGTGTCTGCGCTGTCATCGAAAGGAATTACTGCACCGTCATATTTCTCGTTGATAAAATCTTTAATCTCATCAGATTTCAGTACGTCTACAAGTGCCTGGATCTTTTCGCTGTCTTCATTACCTTCTTTTACTGCGATCACATTTACATATGTTTTCGCTGCTTCAGAATCAGATTTCTCATATGCAAGTGCATCTTTCCCTACTGAGAAGCCAGCTTCCAGAGCATAGTTTCCGTTTAATACCACATAAGCTGTCTCACCTGTAACACGTGCTACCTGTGCTGCTTCCAGCTCTACGATTTCTACATTGTGAGGATTCTCTGCAATATCCTTAACAGTTGCATTTAATCCTGCACCCTCTTTCAGTGTGATGATTCCGTTATCCTGGAGAAGAAGAAGTGCTCTTGCTTCGTTTGTGGTATCATTTGGTACTGCAATGGAATCTCCGTCTTCCAGATCATCCAGGCTGTCTTTTGTTCCAGGATAGATTCCGAATGGCTCATAATGAATGCCACCTGCATTTACAAGGTGTGTCCCCTTCTCCTCATTAAACTGATCCAGATATGGAATATGCTGGAAGTAGTTTGCATCAAACTCACCGCTCTCAACTACCTCGTTTGGTCTTACATAGTCATCAAATACAGTAACTTCAAGTTCATATCCTTCTTTCTCAAGAAGTGGTTTTGCCTCCTCAAGGATCTCTGCGTGAGGTGTTGCAGATGCTGCAACTGTGATGGTTTTGTCATCATCCTTTGCATAAACGCCTGTGCTTAATGTTCCTGCTACCAGTACTCCTGTTAAAACTGCTGCCACTAATTTTTTCATAATAACTTTCCTCCTGAATTTTTCATATCTTTATTGATTTTTTAACTTGTTTCTATTTCTTCCAGCTACATTTTTACAGCCTTTTTTTACTTTCTTCTGTCAATCTTATTTGCGATCATCATTCCCACTGACTGGAAAATCTGTACCAGTACCACCAGCAGGATAACTGTGACGATCATAATATCTGACTGATATCTGTAATATCCATAGCGGATAGCAATATCACCAAGTCCGCCTCCACCTACTGCACCGGACATTGCTGAATAACCAAGGATCGTTCCGATTGCAATCGTTGCTCCTGTAATCAGGGAAGTTCTGGCTTCTACCAGAAGAACCTTCACAATGATCCTTATATTGCTGGCACCCATAGCTCTGGCTGCCTCGATCACACCTGCATCCACCTCTTTAATAGAAGATTCCACCATTCGTGCGATAAAAGGAATGGCTGCCACTACCAGTGGCACTACCGTTGCTGTAGATCCATAGCTCTTTCCCACCACTGCTCTGGTAAAAGGAATCAACAGGATCAGTAAGATCAGAAACGGAATACTTCTCACAATATTTGCAATGGCATCCAGTATCTTATACAACACTGCATTTGGTTTCAGTCCCTCTTTATCAGACACTGCCAGCAGCACTCCCATGGGAAGTCCGAACAGGTATCCCAGAACTGTGGAAAGAACTGTCATGTAAAGTGTTTCTCCCACACCCTGAACAATCATCATTATTGTTTCATGATCCCACATATTCTGTCACCTCCCCGATTGCTAAACCTTTTTCTTTCAGATACTGCTTCATCATTTCTGTCCTGGTACTGCCCTCCATAAACTCCAGTATCATCTCTCCCTTGGCTACACCACCTACATTCTTAGTATCTGCCTTCAGGATATTTACCGGTTCTCCGAAGGTAAGGATCAGATTTGCGATCACAGGCTCAAAAGCTGAATTCTCGGAGAATACGATTCGTATCTTCTCACCGCTTTTAATCTCTGCCTGTCCCTTTTCTCTGCCGGCATCCGGTCTGCTGTCTGCGCCGATATCGGAGCCTGTATCCTTTCGGATCAGTTCTTTGGCAACCTCTGACTGAGGATTTGCAAAAATATCTGCAACCAGTCCTTTCTCAACCACTTCACCCTCATACATGATCGCCACATGTGTACAAATTTCACGCACAACCGACATCTGATGAGTAATGATCACTATGGTGATTCCAAACTGCTTATTAATCTTTTTCAGCAATTCCAGAATGGAAGAAGTAGTCTGCGGATCCAGTGCACTGGTAGCCTCATCACAAAGTAAAATCTTCGGATCCGATGCAAGTGCTCTTGCAATGGCAACCCTCTGCTTCTGACCACCGGAGAGCTGTGCAGGATAAGCATTCTGCCTGTCCCCCAGACCAACGATCTCCAACAGCTCTGCTGCCCTCTTTCTGGCCTCTGCCTTCTTCTTTCCTTTTATATAAAGTGGAAAACAGACATTATCGATCACTGACTTCTGCATCAGCAGATTGAAATGCTGGAAGATCATACCAATCTCTTCCCTCTGTTTTCTCAATTCCTTCTCTGTCAAATCTCCAAGAGCCTTCCCATCTATCAGAACCTGTCCCTCTGTGGGAACCTCCAGAAAATTCATACATCGTACCAATGTACTCTTACCTGCCCCCGACATACCGATAATCCCATATATATCACCGGAATCGATATTCAGGTTCACATCCTTCAAAGCCTCGACCACGCCATCTTTCGTGTCAAAAGACTTCCGGACCTTCTCAATCACAATCCCAGACATCTCATTCTCCCTCTCTCTTATTCCCCGCTCCGTTGAGCATGAACATACTATACCACTACACTTCCAAATATGCCAATTCATAATATCTAGCACCAGTTATAGTTTAAAACTATATTTTTATCGCTTTACCACATCAAATTCTATATCTCCTGGATTTATTCAGAAAGAAAAACAGCAGGAGAAAGGTCATATTCCTTTCATCCTACTGCTTTGAAAACGTAATATTCATTAAATTCCATCATCCACATCCGGTTCTTTGGGATTTGCACTTTTGCATCCATTACAGGTCATCCTCTGCTATATTCATTTTGACTTGGATAATCCATCTGAGAATAATTTGTCGTTTTGTCCCATGTAACATGAACCTGAGTCAAGCGGATATTCGCAATCCGGATCCAGAATACGCACTTACCATTTTTACTCTTCCAGGTATTTTTTGCGCAGCATTTACAGTTACTGACATTACCATACAAAACAGTATCAAAAAACACCTGTCAAAATCGCTGAGAACTTTTTCTTCCTCTTAGCTCCTTATCTTTTAATTTTTTTCACAGATGAGAACGCACTGTAAACTTTCTTTCCTTTCACTGTCTGATATGCGCGGATTTTATACTGATAAGTAGTATTCTTTTTTAATCCCTTATCTGTAAAAGAAGTGGATCTTGTGTCACTGACTTTTTTCCATGTCTTTCCAGTCAGTTTGTATACTTCATAACCAGATGCACCTTTTGTCTTGGCCCAGGTTACTTTCCAGCTCTGTCAAGCCCCATCATATTTTTCCAGCCCCGGATAGGTTTCCAGGAAATATTCATATCTCTGTACCGGATTACAGGTAAGAATCATTTTTCTGTATTCATATTCCCTCATAGATGCCACACTCTGCATTCGATTACAGACCAGAGCAATTTCTATATTCTCCATAGCCAGCTTTCGAAGAACATCCGCTGATATCCTTACAATTTCACAATCCGTTATCAACTCCACTGTCAGGAAAGAGGTTATCTGCTTGTCCAAATTCATGATCCCTACCAAAGCTTTACCTTCTCGTTCTCTTTCATCAGCAAAGTTTTTGCTTTCAACTTACAGATTTCCGAGTTCTCCGCCAACACCTCCAGCACAGCTTCCGATTTTATTCCTATCACATTATGAAAAAAATCTTTCAGTTTTTCCTCTTCATTTTCCCTTTTTCTTTCATCACTCATACTTTTTCCTTTTTACACTCTCAAAATCACCAGACAAAACCATCTTGCTTAAAGTTACTGTTTATCCTGTTCTTTTGCAAACAAGATTTTCTCTAATTATATCTTATTGTCTGACAAATAGCAATTTCACCGCTTGATTCAAATCAAGTAATCAAAAATATTTTTCCCAAACATACCCTTCACAATTTTTACTGCTACACAAAAATAGCTATAAGACTTCATTTTTGAAATCCTATAGCTTTGCTATTGATAATATTACGTTGTATTTGTAATCATCAATTATTTTCCAGTAACCATTGGAACACGACTAATAAACCGAACAATACTTGTGTCTTTATTCTTTATCATATTCAAAAGTAACCGAAATCCTACTCATTTCTAAAACATATTTCGATAAGTCAAAATTACAATTTTCACACTTTAATTGATATAATATTCAACAACTAAACAAGGAGGCCATTTAACCATGAATAATGTAAAAATTCTATGTATCGCAGGCAGTATCGTACTCGGTAGTATATTGCTATCCGGACAAGCTTTTGGCAAAGCCCCCTCAGATCTAATCACCCTTTCCGCCCCTAAGGAGCCTGAGGGGCAATATGTATCTTATGATATAGATGGTTCCGGCTCTTATTATGACAGTGAGTCAGATACAACTTACTATTTTGTCAAGGGGATTGTCACTTCTTATTCTAATCATGCAAAAACCTTTTCGCTGACTTCTGACGCCGGTGAAACTTATGAGTTACCGGCAGATACGGATATTAATATAACCGACTATCTCAACACAGAAGCACATATATGGTACTCAGAAGACTCTCAAAAAAACTTAAAATTACTTGCGTTCTCTCCTCAAATTTTTTGGGAACATATTAATGAGCTGGAATCAGATGAGCAAATTCCGGATGGTGCCACAGAAATTGATGGGACTCTTTCAAAATATATCTCTTTCTGGTTAACAGAAGATAAAATAGATGTTACTCTCTTATTTGTTGAGGACAACGATGGAAACACTCATATATATGCAGAGGATAACACCAAAACAATCGAAGACTATATCAAGTTATATGAAGATATGCATTTAAATTCTCAAGTATATGATGATTTTAATGTTGCATATCTTATATCAGAAGCATCATCTTGACTTACCCAAATGTCTGGTTGAGAACCTGATGTTTTTTACATCAAACATATCATATATTTTAAATGCCGCAGCCAATATTTTCAAAGGCTGCGGCATTTTTGACTTAATTTTTCTTTCAAACATGTTGCTTCTTCTTTTGACTGCTGCAAATATGTTTATGTCACAAATTCAAGCAATAATTCAGCACTTACTATTTATGTAAAAAATCATTTCAGAAATTGATATATTTTTTCTTTTCTCTGTTTACATATTGACGGCTAAAGTGTAAGAAAGATGCGATTTCACTATCTGACCACCCTAAAATCAAGTATTTTAAAATATCCCTTTGGTTTGAAGTCATTTTTAAGGTTATATTTTTCAGATCAAATGCTAATTCCACAGATGAATAATCCGCTCTATAGCTTTCTTGTAAATCACCTTCATTATCCATATATGCACATTCGTATTTTTCTTTTTTTAAGTTTTTTTTGCATATGATTTTACTAAAGGTTCCATTATGCAAAGTAAGCTTTGCATATATTTTGAATCATTTTTCGCCTGTATAACCAAATCTTTATATTCCTGCATCATATACCCTTTTATTTTTTAAAGAGTATCTGGGCATAAAAATGTAAACTTATTTTTTGTTCAGAATCAAAGGTTTCTTATATCTATAAAAAAAGGAATATTGTATTTAAACAATATTCCCCAGACTGTAGACAAACTTGGTGTTGGGTGTTATACCCAGCACCAAGTTTGTCTACAGTCTGAGGCGCTGCATATGCAGTGCCTTTTCCGAGAAAATCTAATATTCACTGGGAGGGGTATCTTCAAAATCTTCGTTTTCCGATTCACTCACATCAGGTACATATTCGTCGGCCATTTTCTGCGCTTCCTCTAATGTACTGGAAGGTAAATATTCCTCCCCATCACTCGTAAGCATGATTACTATATTAACGTTATTCTGACTATAATACTCCAGGTCAACATTCAGTCCGGATCGTACAGCACTCCCATTAGCTATATTCAGGACGGCGTTTTCTATATTAAAAACCATATTATAATAATTTCCTGATTCGCCCACTTCTACTGTTATCGTATTTTCATCGGAATACAGAATATTACCAGTGATATATTGGGTATCATAAGTTTCTTCCTGTGCAGATTCCTGATCTGCGGGATCTCCCTGGCTTTGGTAAATTTCCGCTTCTGCGTTATTTCCAGACTGTTGATTCTGCACACTGTCTCCTGGATTTGCTGCCACAGCTGTGGGCGTTGGCTTCCTGGTAACAGCCGTAGTAAGATTTGGAATAAACTTTACAGCATCCTTACCACTTTCGCTTTCCGTTTGCGCGGATTCGTTGCTTCCTGACAATTCACATCCTGTCAGGGTCACCGTGATACCTGTCAATATCACAAAAAACACTTTCAGAATCTTTTTTCTCATTTTTTTATCCTTTCTTTTTTACTGGTAGTGTCAAATTACTACCTGATTTTTATTGTTTAAACCTTGATTTTATGGGAGTTCGCAATAAAAAGAGCAATGACCTCTTTTTTGGTATAATGCAATCACCACAAGCAACACTACCAAAGGAGACATTGCTCATGGACATTATACTCTATTTACTTCAATTCATTCAATACCAACATAAACAAATTTGCTGGCTTATTAACCTTATCTGTAGATATATCCCTCTTAAGCAGTGGGCTTTCGATGATTCCCATTCTCCAAAGTACCAGAAGTTTAAGATTGATGAACTTCCCAAAGTCATATCCTATCAGCAGGACTGGAACTGGAAAGACCTTATCTCTTACTACCAGCAACGCTACCACAAGACCATTCGCCCTATATTTCGTCGAGTTGAGTGCGATATACCCAAACACTGCACTTGCCCTGCCTGTGATGTGCCTGTGGACTATCTGATGTGGAACGATGGCAGGAAGAAAAGTCAGGTTCTATGCAAGGTCTGCCAAACGCTTTTTTCTCCAACCAAAGATAATCGTTTTTCCAAAAACACCGTCTTGAGATGTCCTCATTGCAACCACAGCCTGGTGCATAAGAAAGACCGTAAACACTTTATCATCCACAAATGTGTGAATCCCAAATGCCCTTACTATCTCCACAACTTGAAGAAAGTGGATAAGAAACATCTGGACGAAGACTATGGCAAAAACAAATACAAACTCCACTATATCTACCATGAATTTACGATAGATTTCTTTAAACTGGACTTAAACTCCCTGACGAAGAACGCTTCTTCCCTAAAATTCACCAAGTTTGATTCCAACACCATGTCCTTATGCCTAACTCTTCACGTAAATCTTGGTCTATCTCTTAGAAAAACGAAACAGGCTCTCAAAGATCTGTACAACATCGATATCTCACACCAGAGCATTGCTAACTACTGCAAATCCGCCGCTATGTGTATCAAACCCTTTGTTGTCAACTATGACTACGGAACTGGCAAGGTATTTACTGCTGATGAAACCTACATCAAAATCCGTGGTGTAAAAGCTTATATCTGGTTCATCATGGATGCTTCCAAACGTTCCATCATTGGCTATCAAGTCTCTGATAACCGCGGCGTTGGTCCCTGCATTCTAGCCATGCGAATGGCTTTCCGGCACTTGAAAAAGCTTCCTGAAAACTTCCACTTTATTGCAGATGGTTACAGCGCCTATCCATTAGCTGCACAACAGTTTTTCCGTGAGTTCGGTGATAAGTTTAAGTTTGATATCACTCAAGTAATTGGACTTACCAACGACGATGAAGTATCAAGAGTATTCCGACCATACAAACAGATGATCGAAAGATTAAACCGTACATACAAGGTTTCTTACAGACCTACAAACGGCTTTGATAACATCGACGGTGCCAACTATGACCTGGCTCTATGGGTCGCCTACTACAACTTTCTCAGACCTCACAAGCACGCAGGATGCAAAGTTCTAAATAAAGTAGAGATGTTGGAAGGTGCAGAAAATATGCCAGGTAAATGGCAACTGTTGATTTTCCTTGGTCAGCAAACTATCTTAAATCTACAAAATCAGGCATCTGCATAACTGGAGCGGAACCGTTGTCAGGAGAACCGTGGAATACCGCAGCACCTGTGGTGCGAGGATATGCCGCGAAAGTCTCTTGACATAAGGTTCACGGATTATCCTATTTCAGCAGAAAAGGGGGCAACTGCGCCCTTTTCCTGCCTTCCGGCGAGGATGGGTTCGGGCAAAGCCCGAATCTGGGTCAAGGGACGAGTCCCTTGCGGGTACTTAGGGCAGCGCCCTAAGCCCTCGGAGAGCTTATTGTTATCAATATCTACAATTTTCAAGGTTCGTTTGAGCCTTATTTTTGGGCTCAGTTTTTTCATAAATCATTTGACACTATCACGTTTTTTAATTCTCCGTATCATACTACTACTTCACCAGAATATTTTCAGAAATTTTATATACAAAAAAGACAGGGTATAGAAATATATCTTACCCCGTCTGTAGTTGCTTCATGAAATATTTTATTTGTTCTCACCAATATTTTATGCTTTTAAAAACTCTTCTATCGCCGTTAAAAACTCCTTTGCCCTATCAGCCTGTTCACGGGCATCTTCAAATGATACTACAAAAAAATCGGCATAGTCCGTATTGTTTCTAATCTAAAATGCCTGACTCAAATATTTTGAATATTTCTTTTCGAATTTTTGTGTTTTAATATACTCTCGCTGGAAATAGGAAATTACTCCTGCATGTTTTGAATAATCAACGCCATCTTTTGCAAGCAATGCGCGAACTGCAGTAAACATGGCATAATAAGATCTTCCGATAGAATCTTTATAACTTTTCGATGCAAGCAATACTTCTGCTGAATTTAAACGCTCTCTTGCACTTTCCAGTCGATATTTTATCAGTTCCCTTCGATTATCAGGCACTAATTACCACTCCTTCCTGTGAAATGTTACGATAATATGGAAGAACTGTCTGGTATTGTTTAAACTCTTCATACGGAATTACGGTCGGAGAAAGAATTGTATCGTACTCTAACTCCAGCTCGCAAGAGGAATCCCATACCTTTTTCAACTGCTGCTGCAATGTTTTCCTGTCACCATGCACGATTGCAACAACATCTACATCTGAATCCGTATGATAATCTCCTCTTGCATAAGAGCCGTATAAAATTACCTGAACAAGATTTTCTCCATATACTGAGCGATAAATCTGTGTCAACTTTTGTAAAATACTATTCAGTTCATTTTTTGTGCACATATCATCCCTCCTGTTTTCTGGCATCTTTTTGCCTACAAGAATCAAAGCACTTGTCATCCATCATTTCAATGTTTCTATAATAATTTTAACTCAAATAAGCGAAAATCACAAGCAAATGTCCTATTTTTGCTTTTGGCTTTTTACAATAAAAAAAGGCAGTAACACCCTTTTGGCCAGGATATTACCGCCCTTTCACACTTCGAATACTGCGTATTCTCTAATTGAAGCCCTGCTTCATTCCCCGCAATCCATTTTCATACTGTATTCTTGAAAAATACCAGATTTTACCCTGGATTTTTCTGCAAATATGATTTTCAAACAAATAGCATTCACTGCACAATTCTGGATTGTCCCGTCTCCATCCGCTTTTTTCCAGAAATATCATCAATATAATCAATATTACAATTTTCTTAATTTTATTTTTCTTCTTTTCTGAAAATATAATAGATCTGAATTCCGATTTATCCATCGGCACATAAACAACTGAACCTGGTCTTGCCGATTTTGTGGTTCTCATTGACTGCCCTATCACTTCTTTTTGTCTCATATCCTACTTATCTTTCTTTGAATCACTTAGTTTTTTGCACTGTCTCACTGTCATTATCAAAATGTAATGTCTTATGATATTTCGCATTCTCCTCCAGAAGTTTTTTCCATTTCTGTCCGTCTTCTTTCGTAGGATTATCAAAATTCTGCTGCCCCTTCAGTTCATCCATATACTGGATATAATCCAGGAAATAAATATCTACTGTCGAAATATCCCTGTCCTGAATTGCGAAGTTATTACAGTTTCCAGTAGACTCATTATATGGAAGTGTGTTTCCGTTGGCATCAAGAGCTACCATGAAGCAGTCACTGTTGGATCCTTCCTTATAAAGTTCATTTACCGTCAGTTCATACGGAGAACGAATTACGGATTTGAGTCCGATACCAGCATCGTTTGTATCATTCAGTTCCAATACTTCTGTCCGGGAATCATCTACTGTAACCGGGATATCGAAACTCCAGTCACCTTCATATTTGTAGTAGCCGGCATCCCTTCCATAGTTTTCATCATCCGCTTCTGACCACTCATAGTCTGCTTCCAGCCCTCTTACCTTCGTGATATCCAGATGCAGATTAAAAGTATCCGGAATCTCAATATCTTTAATATATTTCTGATATGCTCCACCACGCTCAGATACTTTATTGATAAACTCTTCCAGCAGTGCATAACCTTCATCCGTCTGATCATCTAAGTCCGCCTGAGTTATTCCCATCTCATCCATTACCTGCTGTGTCATTTCATTGTATTTCTCATTATATTCCGTATAGTCTTTTGCCGCCTGAGCAAGATCATAACGGAAAATGCATGCATAGGTGTTGTCATCCAGAAACTGTCCTTCCACCTGGCCGTCGATCACCGGACTAGCTTCTGAATCAAAGTCCACACCTCCAGTCATATCAAGATAAATGACCGGTGTTCCACTTTCCGCCCTGGTTGACGTTTCTGGAAATGGCTTATCACTCTTAAACTGCATAGTTATATAGACTGCCTGGCTGTTGGCATATACCTCAGAACATGTAATTGTCAGCCCATCTGCTGTTTTAATGTAAGCATTCTCACTAGTGGCATTACCTGTCTTGTCCCCATCTGCTTCACTGCCATCTGCCGTTGTTCCATCAACGGATTCCAAGGTTGTTGCATAATCCGAAAAATCACCAAAGAAACTTACATTATCCTGCAAGATTTCAAAAAGCCCTCCTACAACCGGAATATTCTTTGCCATTACTGGATTGGTTGCACAGAATATAAATCCGACTGCCAGTACCGCTGCCATACCTCCTGCTACCCTGCCTCCAATTTTCATCCAGTGATATGGATCCTTTGGTGCTTTTTTCTGTAACACAGCATTATTTTCAATCAATCGATATGCCTGATTGATACGTTCATGCACGATTGCCGGCATTTCTGTATCCTTTTGAAGTTTTTTCTGGAAGTCTTTCTCATTATAAACACGTCCCTCCTTAACCTTATATCCATACATCTCTGCAATCTGTTTTCTACCACGATGAAGACGAGATTTCACAGTGCTTTCCTTCATATCCAGAGCGTCACTGATCTCCCGGACACTAAATCCTTCCATATAGTACAAAAGAACAACCAAACGATATTTGCTATCCAATGTTTCTAATACTTGTGCCCATTCCATTGCCGCATATTCTTCTTCGTGAAAAGGTGTTTCCGGCATCTGATCCGTATAAGTAACCAGCTTTTTCTTCTGTATCATGTCCTTACACTTGTTGATCAAGATTCGAATCATCCAAGTTTTAAAATATCTGTTCTGTTTCAGACTTTTCAGATTTTCATAACAGGAAAGAATCGTATCCTGTATTGCATCCGCAACATCTTCATCATTTTTCAGATATGCTGCCGCAATCTTATACATACTCTGTACATTCTCATCCATAAGTCGGCAGAAAGCATCTTTGTCGCCTTTCTTCGCTTTTCGTATCAAAACCTCATTCATTGTAGTTCCGGCTCTCCTATCTCAGACTAGTCATCCGTAGTATACTATAGAAGCTTCATTTATGTGCTTCTACTTATTAGACGTGCGAATCCCTAAAAAGGTTGCAAATATTTTTAAAAAAATTATCTCAGATAAAAACACCCCCGAAATCGTTCAAATTTTATGATCATCAGGTCCTATTAGGGTATAAAAACAGCCGTACCATGTGCGTTTTACATGATACGGCTGTCAATAATTCTCATACCCTCAGGATAGATTAATTGAATCGCCAACTAAGACTCTCCATTTTTATTTATGTAATAAAGTTTGATCCAGCATGTTTTTAATTTCAT
>OFMD01001710.1_pt1 | contig 12848 bp, 10 predicted proteins | sample 1541211 | NCBI WGS metagenome assembly OFMD01 (sample SAMN04209231, study PRJEB22552) | human gut metagenome | biome: gut; material: feces | host: Homo sapiens | place: USA: Oklahoma | reverse complement strand
AAAACCTACAACACCAATCACTATAATCTGAGCGCCATCATTGCCGTGGGCAATAAGGTGGATTCTCCCCGTGCGGTGCAGTTCAGAAAGTGGGCAAACCGCATCATTGAAGAATTTACCGTGAAAGGCTTTGCTATGGATGACGAGCGGCTGAAAAACGGCGGCACCATTCTGACAAAGGATTATTTTAAGGAACAGCTGGAACGCATCCGTGAGATTCGTCTTTCGGAACGGCGGTTTTACCAGAAGATCACCGACATCTATGCCACCAGTATTGACTACGATGCCAAGGCAGAAACGACAAGACTGTTTTTCGCACGGGTGCAGAATCAGCTCCATTGGGCAATTCACGGCGAAACGGCGGCGGAGACCATTTATCGCCGTGCCGACAGCAGCAAAGAGCACATGGGGCTGACCACTTGGAAGGATGCCCCCAACGGCAAAATTCAGAAATTCGATGTAGTGATTGCCAAGAATTATCTGACACAGGAAGAGCTTTCTGCGATGGCGAGAATCGTCAACGCCTATCTTGATTTGGCAGAGCTAAGAGCTGAGGAACAAGTTCCTATGACGATGGAGGACTGGGCAGAACAGTTCGAGGGTGTTCTTCGGCTGAGCCGAAAGGAAATCCTGACCAATGCGGGCAGCATTTCTGCCAAAATTGCAGAACAGCACGCCCTGAGCGAGTTTGAAAAATATCGCATCGTGCAGGATCGGTTGTATCAAAGCGACTTCGACAGGATACTGCTGGAGAAAGATTCATACACAAACGAACTGCCGGAAGCGGAGAATGGCGGTGAATAAACTTTATGAGATTATCAGATGTTTTGTCGAAACCGCCCAATAAGGAATACGTTCAAGTTGATGCATTCTTGCAAAACAAAGTTGGAAAAGCAGGTCAAAAGGTTGACATTTCCACTGGAAGTGTTGCATTGAACTACTTTTGCGTTTCATGCGAGGATATAAGGACTTTTTGGTCAAGTCCCAAGCTGACATGTATTTTTGTGAGCAAAAATCTAATCAGTGTTGATTGCGTTTTGACTTGCGGGTGCGGTTCTTCCATACCGGCATGGTTTTTGATAGAGAGCAAAAATGATATAACAGGGCAAGCCCCTGCTATACGCATATTGAAGAAAAGCGTGAAGTTATCCGATATGGTTCGCATTAATGACAATCGCTACGGGGAGTTTACTCCGTTATTAGACAACGCCATGCAGGCATATACCGACGGATTAGGAGCAGGTGCAGTCGTATACCTGAGAAAAATCTTTGAAAAATTAACAGTGAAAACAGCGGAAGCAGTCAATATTGAATATGCCCAATATGACGGCGGGAACCCAAAGAACTTCTCTGAGCTACTAAAAAAGGTGGATGAAAAATGCTCGACAATCCCAAAAGAATTTTCTGCAAACGGATATAAACTGTTTCGAGAGTTGAGCGGCGTCGTTCATGGGGAGTATGATGAAGAGGCGGGATTGAAGAGTTTCGAAGCCCTACATAGGCTTGTAATAGGAATCCTTGAAAATGTAATCAACCATAAAGAGTTATTGGATGCTATTACTGTGCTTGGTTGGAATGAAGAAAGAGGTGAAGATAAATGAGTAGGCTGGATGAACTGATTCAGCAATACTGCCCGGATGGGGTTGCGTATGTTGCATTAGAAACTGTATGCTTGATTTCAAAGGGTATCCAGTTTAATAAAAAAGATATGCACGATGAAGGAACATATCCTGTTATTAACGGAGGTATAAACCCTTCTGGCTATATTGAGCAGTACAATCAAGAAGAAAAGACTATTACCATTTCGCAAGGCGGAGCATCCGCTGGATTTGTTAATTGGCTTGATACTAAGTTTTGGGCTGGCGCACATTGTTATGTACTTAAACCTACGAACAATGTTTTGAACCGTTATTTGTTCCATTTTGTGAAGTCTAAAGAATATAAATTGCAGGAATGTCAGTATGGTGCAGGGATACCTGCACTTGCAAAATCTACCGTTGCATCATTGGAAATCCCTGTACCGCCGCTTGAGGTGCAGAGTGAAATTGTCCGTATTCTGGACAATTTCACGGAGCTTACAGCGGAGCTTACAGCGGAGCTTACAGCGAGGAAGAAGCAGTATGAATACTATCGTGATACTCTATTGAAGTCCTCTATTGAAATAAAAAATGTTAAACTTGGCTCTGTTTGTGAAGTGTACGATGGAACACATCAAACACCTAAATATACCAATAGCGGAGTCCCTTTTGTTAGCGTAGAGAACATTGATGACCTTTACGGAACTACCAAGTATATTTCAGCAGAGGATTTTTCAAAATATAGAATCAAGCCAAGAATTGGCGATGTGTTTATGACTCGCATTACCGCAGGTGTTATCGGAAGATGTACGGTTGTGGATAGAAATGATGATTTGGCGTACTATGTTTCCCTAGCATTGCTGAGACCCGAACAATCTATTCTTGATAGCAAATATTTGAAATATTATCTTGAAAGTGGCTGGGGACGTAAAGAGTTAGCTAAGCGCATTTTGTGGGATGCAACACCAACAAAAATCAATAAGGATGATATTGGGAAAGTGTATATTTCACTTCCTCCACTTGAAGTTCAACAACGCCTTGTTCGTGTGTTGGATAACTTTGATTCTATCTGTTCCGACCTGAACATCGGTCTGCCTGCGGAGATTGAAGCCCGCAAGAAGCAATATGAGTTCTATCGTGATGCCCTCTTGACTTATGCGGCAACCGACAAGACAATCTTGACAGACAGACAGACAGACAGACGAGTATAATGCGCTGATTCGGCTGTGTCAATATGTTTTCGGTTATGTTACTGTAACCTTGAATACTATTTCTGAAAACCATGACAGTAGGAGAAAGCCCGTTACAAGTGGAAACCGCGAAGCTGGTGAGTACCCCTATTATGGCGCATCCGGCATTGTCGACTATGTGAGCAGTTATATCTTCGATGGAGACTACTTGCTTGTATCAGAAGATGGCAACAACCTTGTAGCAAGAAGCACACCGATTGCGTTCTCTATTTCAGGGAAAAATTGGGTAAACAACCATGCCCATGTGTTGAAGTTTGACTGCTACGCAACGAGAAGGTATGTCGAGTTCTATCTGAACTCTATTGACCTTTCTCCGTATATTTCCGGCGGGGCGCAGCCAAAGCTGAACCAGAAGAATCTGAACAGCATTCCCATTCCACTCCCGTCTATCAGAGAACAAGAAAGAATCGTTGGAATCCTTGACCGCTTTGACGCCCTTTGCAACGACCTGACTTTCGGCTTACCGGCAGAGATCGAAGCGAGGACAAAGCAATACGAATATTACAGAGATAAACTGCTGACCTTCAAGGAGCAGTAAACGAAGGAGGTCGCCGCATGAGCACCTATAACATTATAGCAGCCAGCAACGAGAGCACCGTAGTGGCTGAATATACGCCGGAAAGCGCACGCTCTGACAGCTTTCAGAGCGAAGTCGCTCTTGAAAAGGAGTTCATCCGGCTGCTGACCACGCAAGGGTACGAGTATCTTACCATCCACGACGAAAACAGTCTGATTGCCAACCTCAGACGGCAGTTGGAGCTTCTGAACGATTACCCCTTTACCGACAGTGAATGGAAGCGTTTCTTCACGGAAGTGCTTGCCAATGCCAACGAAGGCATCGTTGAGAAAAGCCGCACCATTCAGACCGACCATGTAAAGGTACTCCGCAGGGATGACGGAACTTCCAAGAACATTCAGCTCATAGACAAAAAGAACGTTCACAGCAACCGCTTGCAGGTCATCAATCAGTACGAGGAAAACGAGGGCAACCATGACACACGCTACGATGTGACCATTTTGGTCAACGGTCTGCCCCTTGTCCATGTGGAGCTGAAACGCCGTGGCGTTGCAATCCGTGAAGCCTTTAACCAGATCAAGCGCTGCCAGAGAGACAGCTTCTGGGCGGCAAGCGGCTTGTATGAGTATGTGCAGATTTTCATTATCTCCAACGGAACCCATACCAAGTATTACTCCAACACCACCCGAAACAGCCACATCAAGGAAATGGGCGAATCTGCAAAACAGAAATCGAAGAAAACCAGCAACAGCTTTGAGTTTACTTCCTTCTGGGCAGACGGCAACAATAAGGTGATTGCCGACCTGATTGATTTTACGAAAACCTTCCTTGCCAAGCACACCATTCTGAATGTGCTGACCAAGTATTGTGTTTTCACAACGGAAGAAATTCTGATGGTTATGCGTCCCTATCAGATTGCAGCCACCGAGCGCATCTTGAACCGCATCGAAATCTCCACCAACTACAAAAAGACCGGAACGATTGACGCAGGCGGCTATATTTGGCATACCACAGGAAGCGGAAAAACGCTGACTTCTTTCAAGACCGCACAGCTTGCATCCGCACTTCCCTATGTGGACAAGGTTCTGTTCGTGGTCGATAGAAAAGACCTGGACTATCAGACCATGAAAGAATATGACCGCTTTGAAAAAGGCTCTGCCAACAGCAACGCTTCCACAAGGATATTGCAGCGGCAGCTTGAGGACAGAGATGAAAAAGGCGGCTATCATCAATATAAAATCATCATCACGACCATTCAGAAGCTGGACAACTTCGTGACCAAGAACAAAGGACATGAGGTGTTCAACAAGCATTGCGTTATCATCTTTGACGAGTGCCACCGTAGCCAATTCGGAGATATGCACGCCAAGATTGTTAAGGCGTTTAGGAAATATCACCTGTTCGGTTTTACCGGCACGCCGATTTTCGCCGCCAATGCAGGAAAAGGCAAGCACATGGAGCTGCTGACCACGCCGCAGACCTTTGGCGACCAGCTCCACACCTACACCATCGTGGACGCTATCAATGACGGCAATGTGCTTCCGTTCCGTATCGACTATGTGAATACGGTCAAGGAAAAAGAAAACATCAAGGACAAGAATGTTTCAGCAATCGACATTGAACGGGCGATGGGTGCGCCGGAGCGTATTCGGGAAATCGTCAAATACACGTTGGAGCATTTTGACCAGAAAACCAAACGCAACAGCTTCTATTCCTTGAAGGGCAAGCGTATGGCGGGCTTTAATGCTATGTTCGCTGTCAGCTCCATCCCCATGGCGATGAAATATTATACGGAGTTCAAGAAGCAGCTTGCCGAAAGTCATCGACAGTTTACGATTGCAACCATTTTCAGCTACGCCGCGAACGAGGATGACCCCGAAGATGTTCTGCAAGAGGAAGGCTTCGACACCGATGCACTTGACCAGACCTCCCGTGACTTCCTTGAAAGCGCAATCCAGGATTACAACACTGCGTTCAACACGAACTTTGATACTTCCTCGGATAAGTTCCAGAACTACTACAAAGACTTGTCCATGCGAGTGAAGAACCGTGAAGTGGATCTTCTGATTGTTGTGAATATGTTCCTCACAGGCTTCGATGCTACAACGCTCAACACCTTGTGGGTGGACAAAAATTTGAAAATGCACGGACTGATACAAGCCTATTCCAGAACCAACCGTATTCTGAACTCCGTCAAGACCTACGGCAACATTGTCTGCTTCCGTGATTTGCAGAAGGCTACGGATGATGCAATCGCTCTCTTTGGAGATAAGAATGCAAGCGGCATTGTTCTGCTCAAGAGCTTCAATGATTACTGGAACGGCTATGAAGATAATGACGGCAAGTATCATCCCGGCTATGTAGATTTGCTTGAAAAACTGGAAGCTGAATATCCTCTCGACACTCAAATTATCGGAGACCAGGCAGAGAAAGATTTTATCAGATTGTTCGGCACTATCCTCAGCATGAGAAATATTCTCTCATCCTTTGACCAGTTTGAGGAAATGGACAGTATTGCCGCAAGGGATTTGCAGAATTATCAGAGCATCTATCTTGACCTCTACGACAAGTACCGCAAAAAGGGCGATGCAGAAAAGGAAGATATTACGGACGATATCGAATTTGAAATCGAGCTTATCAAACAGGTGGAAATCAACATCGACTACATACTTATGCTGGTCGAAAAATACCATGACGGCAACTGCAAGGACAAAGAAATCCTTACCTCCATCCGCAAGGCGGTAGATGCAAGTATGCAGCTTCGCAGCAAGAAAGAGCTCATCGAAGCATTCATCAGTCAGGTCAATGTTGATACGCAGGTTACTGACGATTGGCGCAGATTTGTTCTGGAGCAGGAGGAAACAGACTTGACCGAAATCATCACGAGTGAAAAGCTGAAGCCGGAAGAAACCCGAAAGTTTGTTGCCAATGCGTTTCGTGATGGGGCATTGAAAACTACAGGAACAGAGATTGATAAGCTCATGCCCCCTGTATCACGCTTCGGCGGTGGCAGCAGAGCCAAAAAGAAGCAAGGCATCATTGAGAAGCTGAAAGTGTTCTTTGAGAAATACTTCGGGCTGGGAATTGCGGAACTTAAAGCAGAGGAAGAGCGTTGAAAGAACTCTGCGAAAATGACAAACAGGTATAAACGGGAGGTGTTCAGATGGATGAAAAAGAGCAATCAGTTGAAATTGGCACGGATAAAAGCGAAGAAACCTTGTTGACGCAATGGCAGACCTGCGTTGAGATGGCAAATGCGGTCAGTCAGCGTAGAGATGCGATGAACAATCTTTTTGTTACGCTGAATCTTGCAATCGTTGCAGCTGCTTCCTTTATTTGGGACGCAAAAACCATTATGTTGCTCGTGTCCGGCATCATTGTCTGCGTCGTTTGGATTTTCTTTATCAGAAATTTCAGAGAACTGAACAGGGCAAAGTTTGAGGTCATCAACAAATTAGAACAGAGTTTGCCTGTTTCTGCTTTTTCTGATGAATGGCAGTCCCTAAAGAAAAGCAAAAAATACATTGAGGGCACGAAGTTGGAAAAAGTCTTGCCTTATGCTTTTTGCGTTCTTTATGTAGTGATTTTCATTCTCATAACACTCCAAAGATGTAACCAACCATCCATCAGCCAACCATGAACTCATTCTGATGAACAAATAATTTAGGAGGTACATAAATGATCAATGTCTTTATACCGCACAGATGGAATAATGATGATTACTCTACGATAAGCGCCTTGTTGGATAGGACAAAATACAAAGTCCGCGACTATTCGGTTCCAGCAAGTTCTCCCTTTGATAGTATTGATAGGCGTTACAATGTTGACCCGCAGATTCAAAAGCAAATACGCTATGCAAGCGTTGTCGTTTGCTCGAATCGTCCCGCAAACAATAATGGAATGTCAATCGATGAAATCAAATACGCTATCTCTATCGGAAAGCCCGTAGTAGCAGTACAGGTTACGCCCAGTTCGAGTACGCTGATTGTAGGATTAGGCGTTGAGGTTGTTCCGTGTCGTAAGGATAGTCTGGAAAACTGGATATACAGAAACGTGTAAAGCGAGATACCAATAACCCCAAAGGCGATCAACCGTAAAAAGTTGGTCGCTTTTGTTTTGCCCATTATCAGAAAGGAGAAGTTGCCCGTGAGCGAAGAATTGGAAAAACTGAAACACAAACAGTATGTTGCGGAGCGCAAGCTGACCGCAGCCAAGCACAAGGAGAAGCGGTTGCAGAGCGAATTGAAACGCCTGACCAGAGGTGAGCGCACGCACCGCCTTTGCACCCGTGCCGGGATGCTGGAAGCCTTTTTGCGTGAGCCGACTATCTTGACAGACGATGACGTGATGGAGCTTTTGACCTTCATCTTCCACAGCGAAGCGGTTCAAAAGAAGCTGAATCTGCTGATTGAGAACCGAAAGAACGAGCTGACAACGGACAGTGGCTAAACCCTCGGCTTTGGACGAGGGCGCAATTATACACCACCTGAAGGTTTTGCATTGCGTTCTGCCGAAAGCCCCTTGCAGGGAGCCTGATGATTTCCGCAGCTTTCGCTTCAATCATCCAGTGGAAGCTACACTTCCCCTGCGCCGGCTAAAGCCAGCTACCCCTTTGTGTATTTGCCGTCCAGAAACGATTTCAGAGTAATCATTTCTGACCGACAAGTTTTGTTTGACCGTGCCGAAAAGCAGCGGTCATTTTTTATTGCGCCGAGAAAGGAGGTTCAACAAAATGCCCGTTCCCCATCTGAATATACGCATCGTTCAGCGTAGCAAAGGCAGCTCTGCCGTGGCCGGAGCAGCCTATCAAGCCGGAGAAAAGCTGTTCTCCGAATACGACCAGAAATCCAAAGACCACCGCAGGAAACAGCCCGAAGTTGTTTACACGGAAATCCTGCTTCCGGCAAACGCACCGCCGGAATATGCAGACCGGGCGACGCTCTGGAATGCAGCCGAAGAAGTTGAGAAGCAATGGAACGCACAGCTTGCAAGGCGTTTTGTGCTTGCCCTGCCGAGGGAAGTGCCGCTCGAAAAATGTCCGCAGATGCTAAAGGAATACTGCGAGGAACATTTCGTATCCAAAGGAATGTGCTGCGACTTTGCGATACACGACCCCGACCCACCGGGACACAATCCGCACTGTCATATCATGCTGACCATGCGAGCCATTGACGAAAACGGAAAGTGGATGCCCAAGAGCCGCAAGGTCTATGACCTTGACGAAAACGGCGAACGAATCAAGCTGCCGTCCGGCAGATGGAAAAGCCACAAGGAGGATACCGTTGACTGGAACGAGCAGTACCACGCCGAGGAATGGCGGCACGGCTGGGAGATTGTGCAGAACCGTTATATTGAAATGTCGGGAAGCCCCGAACGAGTGGATATGCGCTCATATGAAAGGCAGGGACTTGATATTGTCCCGACAGTCCATATGGGAGCCGCCGTCTGTGCTTTAGAGCGCAAGGGCATTGAAACCAATATCGGCAATCTGAACCGGGATATAAAAGCGGCGAACCGCATGATGAACGCCGTCCGCAGAACCATCAAAAATCTGCGGAGCTGGATTGCGGAGATTCTGGAAGCTACCAAAGCCGCCCTTGCGGAAACGGAAGCGGATAAGAAAAATACTTTCCCCACGCTTACCGCACTTCTCAGCTCTTATCTGAATCTGCGAAAGGCGGAGCGCAGCGAGTGGTCGAGATACGGACAGCAGAAAGGTACGGTCGATGATTTGAAAGCCGTCTCCAAAGCCGTGAACTACCTGAAAGAGCAGGGGCTTTTCACGCTGGAAGATTTGGATACCGCCCTGCAAGGTGTGAATGAGAAGTCCAAGAGCATCAACGCCGCTATGAAGAAAGCATCTGCCCGCATGAAGGTCATTACCGGCATACAGAACGCCGTGGCAGACTGCCAGACCCACAAAGCGGTTCATGACAAGTATCTGAAAATCGGCTGGAAAGCACGACAGGCAGCGTTTGCAGAAAGCCACAAGGATGAGCTGGACAGATACAACAAAGCGTTTCGCTATCTCAAAAAGCAAGGCGTGGATTTGAATGTCAATCTTCAAGCTCTGCAAGTGGAATATGACCAGCTGCAAGCAACCTACACAGAGCTTGCCGGACAGCTTGCCGCCGCCAAGGAGGAATTGCAGCCGATGAAAGATATTCGCTATTGGGTCAGCAAAGTCCTCACGCCGGAGCAGTCCGAGGTCGAGAAGAAGCCCGAACCGAAGCACTCCATCACGGAGAAAATGAAGTTTCTGCAAGAGCAGAGCAGCAATCAGCAGGAGCAGAAAACCCCGCAACAGAAAAAACAGAATATGGAGCTTTAAGGCACTTGCCGTTTTCATTGTGAAAATGTCGGGTGTCTTTTTTTTGTTCCCTGAAAGGAAGATGCGATGAATGTTTTTGAAGCAGTAAAAGGTAAAGTTACCGCCCGACAGGCGGCGGAGATGTACGGCGTTCGGGTCAACCGTCACGGCATGGCAGTCTGCCCGTTTCACAATGACAAAAATCCGAGCATGAAGCTGGATATGCGTTTTCATTGCTTTGCCTGTCAGGCTGACGGGGACGCAGTTGATTTTGTTTCCCGCCTGTTTGGGCTGCCCGGCAAGGAAGCCGCTATGAAGCTGGCGGACGATTTCTCCATTCCCTATGACGCACGGAAAAAGCCGTCTATCAGACCCAAGATAAGAGCGCCAACCACGGAACAGAGATACCGACAGGAGGAAAACAGGTGCTACAAAGTGCTGTCCGATTACTTCCATCACCTGAGAACATGGAAACGGCAGTACGCACCGCAGCAGCCGGAGGACGAATGGCATCCGCTGTTCGTGGAAGCCCTGCAACGAGAAAGCCACATCGAATATCTGCTTGATGTTCTTCTGTACGGCACAGCCGAAGAAAAGAAGACTCTGGTTGCCGAGCAAAGAAAAGAGGTGATGAGACTTGAACGGCGATTTGCAGAACACACAGCCGGGCATGACCGTGGAAGAAGTCAGGGGAAGTCTGGACTTGACCGATAACGGAGCTATCCGAAACAGCATACGGAACTGCCTGACCGTGTTTCAGAACGACCCCTATCTGCAAGGAGCAATCCGCTACAACATTCTGACGGAGCGCATTGATATTGTAAAGCCCCTATGGTGGGAGAAGCCCACAGTGACCCTGAACGACACGGACTTCAATTACCTCATGCTCTATCTGGAGGACAAGTACGGACTGACCAGCGAAAAGAAGATTGAAAAAGCCATTTCCATTGTCGCGGACTGCAACAAGTATCACCCCATCCGCGACTACCTGAACAGCCTGAAATGGGACGGCACAGAGCGCATCCGCTATGCCCTTACCCGGTATCTCGGCGCAGAGGACAGCGAGTACACCTATGAATGTCTGCGCCTGTTCATGCTGGGAGCAATCCGCAGAGTGTTCAAGCCGGGCTGCAAGTTTGAGGTGATGCTCTGTCTGGGGGGCGGTCAGGGCGCGGGCAAGTCCACTTTCTTCCGGCTGCTGGCAGTCCGGGACGAGTGGTTCTCCGATGACCTGAAACGGATTGACGATGACAATGTTTACCGCAAGATGCAGGGGCATTGGATTATCGAAATGTCAGAGATGATTGCTACCGCCAACGCCAAGAGCATTGAGGATATTAAGTCCTTTATCAGCAGAGCAAAGGAAACCTATAAAGTGCCGTATGAAACCCATCCGGCAGACCGATTGCGGCAATGCGTGTTCGGCGGCAGCTCCAATACTCTGGACTTCCTGCCCCTCGACCGAAGCGGCAACCGAAGGTTCCTGCCCATCATGGTACACGCAGAGAACGCCAAGGTTCACATTCTGGAAGATGAAGCCGCATCGAGGGCGTATATCGACTTGATGTGGGCGGAAGCCATGTTCTTCTATCACAACTTCCCTGTAAGGCTGACCTTATCCAAGGAAATGAACAAGGAGCTGAAGGTGCTGCAAAGGCAGTTCATGCCGGAGGACACCAAGGCGGGGCTGATACAGTCCTTCCTTGACAATTACAGCGGCACACAGGTCTGCTCCAAGCTGATCTATACGGAAGCTCTGAACCACCCCTTTGACGAACCGAAGCAATGGGAAATCCGGGAAATCAACGAGATAATGAACAACAGCATCGAGGGCTGGACGGCGTTTTCCAATCCCCGCATCTTTGCCAAGTACGGCAGACAGCGAGGTTGGGAGCGAGCTGCTTCCGGCAACGAGCCAGCGGCAACCGACTCTGATTTGCCGGGCGGCTTTCGTGAGCTGACCGAGGAAGAAACCCGCCAGATGGAGCTTCCGTTCTGAAAGGCAGACCGCGTTGCCGACCCGGTTGCTGTCCCGTTGCCGACCCCGTTGCCGGGCTAACCCCTTGAAAACCCTTTCTCTATAAGGCTTTTTTCTTCTCTGACAACGAAAGCAACAGAGAAATCAAAGAAAAGAATAAAAATAGTATAAGAGACGGACGGGACGATGTTGCAGGTTTTTTGAAGCCCGTTGCCGGACTTCGTTGCCGACACACACCCTGTCCGGCTTTTTGCGCACACAGGGCAACGCCGGAAATCAGTGGGTCAAAATGAACCACTGATTTTAACCGCAGCACAGGCGGAATCAAATGACAACTTTTGTCACTTGATGTAGGGCGGTTCAAAACGAACCACCCCACTTTGCAGGGCAAATTCCGTAAAATGAGCTGTTGGTCACGCCGTGCAGCAGTTGCCATACACACAAAATCAAGTGGTCAAAATGACCTCTTGATTTTCAGAACCTAATTTGGGAGGTATTGAATGAAAGAAACGCCAAACACAGCAAAGGAACACAAGGAAATTCCGGCAGGAACGTTCAACATGAGGATAGGCGGCACCACCTATGTTGTCTGCGTTCATTTCAGCAAGGAGAGCAAGGACACGCTGGAAGATAAGGTGAAACGCCTGATGCGTGACGATGTAAAAGCCGCCAATTTCTAAAGTGAAAATTATCAGTAATACTTCCGTTTTCTATCTTGACAAAACTGTTCCGAAAGGCAGTATCGTGGTCGAATGTGGAAAATTACTCCAGCGGAACCAGTATAAGATCAAGATACTGAACACGATCAACTTCAAAAAGTCCCACCACTACAACCCCTTCGCGTATCTCCACAGCGAAAAGGACATTCTGAAGCTGGTCACGACCCTCATTGCCAACACGCAGGGGGACGGGAAATCCGGCGATGACTTCTGGCGCAAGGCGGAGACACTGCTCTACACGGCGCTCATCGGGTATATCTACTACGAAGCGCCGGTGGAGGAGCAGAACTTCGCCACCCTCATCGAAATGATCAACACCATGGAGGTGCGGGAGGACGACGAGGACTTCAAAAATCCCGTCGATCTGATGTTTGAGGAGCTGGCAAAACGGGAGCCGCATCACTTCGCCGTGCGCCAATATGCCAAATATCGCTTAGCGGCGGGTGTTGTATGCTCTAAAAGACTTCTTAATCAAGCGGTTGGGAAGTCTCTTAGAA
>OFMD01001690.1_pt1 | contig 12994 bp, 13 predicted proteins | sample 1541211 | NCBI WGS metagenome assembly OFMD01 (sample SAMN04209231, study PRJEB22552) | human gut metagenome | biome: gut; material: feces | host: Homo sapiens | place: USA: Oklahoma | reverse complement strand
GTCGATGCCGGAGTTCGCGCAGTTGGAAAGGGGAAAGTCGATGATGCGGAACTTCCCGCCGAACGGGACGGCGGGCTTTGCCATGTTCTCCGTCAGGACGTAAAGGCGGCTGCCCTGTCCGCCGGCGAGCAGCATGGCGATGCACTCTTTTTTCATGCCGGTAATTCCTCCCTTGCCTTGCTTTTTTTCGCTTTCGGTTTCTTATATTCGCCCGCGCCGCGCAGGATGACCGCGCCGAGCGGGGGGATGGTGATGGCAATAGACTGCTCGCGTCCGTGCGAGGGGATCGCCTGCGTTCGGACCGGCTTTTCGTTGCGCCACTCGCCCGTGCCGCCGAACGCGGTATCATCCGTGGAAAGCTCCTCGCGCCACGTTTTCCGCGGCGGGACGCCGAAGCGGTAGTCCGCGCGTCCGACGGGCGAGAAGTTGACCGCCGCGATGAGCTCGCGCCCTTTCCGGTCGCGCCGGACGAAGACGACGACGTTGTTGTGGTTGTCGTCGGCGACGAGCCACTCAAAGCCCTCCCACGAAAAGTCAATGTCCCAAAGCGGGCTCTGCGACAGGTAAAAGCGGTTGATGTCCTTGAAAAACCGCTGAGTCTGCTGATTTTCTTTATTTTCGAGCAAATACCAGTCGAGCTGAGAGGCAAAATCCCACTCGTGCCACTGGCCGAGCTCCGCGCCCATGAACGTGAGCTTCTTCCCCGGATGGGCGAGCAGGTACGCCGTAAACGCGCGCACGCCCGCGAGCTGCTGCCAGTCATCCCCCGGCATCTTGCCGCGAAGCGAGCCCTTCATGTGCACGACCTCGTCGTGCGAGATCGGCAGGACGAAATTCTCCGAAAAGGCGTACATCAGCGAGAACGTGATGTCCTTGTGGTGGAACTGGCGGAACCAGGGGTCAAGCTTCAAATAGTGGCACATGTCGTTCATCCAGCCCATGTTCCACTTGAGGTTGAAGCCCAGGCCGCCATCCTTGGCGGGCCGTGTGACGAGCGGCCACGCGGTCGACTCCTCCGCGACCATCAGCGCGTTCGGGTCGACGGAAAACGCAGTCTCGTTGAGCGCGCGCAGGAAGTCGATGGCCTCTAAATTCTCGTGCCCGCCGTTGATGTTTGGCGTCCAACGTCCATTTTCGCGGCCATAGTCGAGGTACAGCATCGACGCGACCGCGTCCACGCGCAGGCCGTCCACATGGAATTCCCGCAGCCAGAACGCAGCAGAGGAAAGGAGAAAGCTCTTCACCTCGCCGCGGCCATAGTCGAACACACGCGTTCCCCAGCCCTCGTGCTCGCGCTTATTGGGGTCGGCGTATTCGTAGGAGGGCGTGCCGTCAAAGTCGATGAGGCCATGCGCGTCCTTGCAGAAGTGCGACGGCACCCAGTCTAAAATGACGGAAATGCCCTTTTGGTGCAGATGGTCGACAAAGTACATAAAGTCCCTGGGCGTGCCGTAGCGCGACGTTGCGGCAAAATAGCCGGTGCACTGATAGCCCCAGGAATCGTCAAGCGGATACTCGGTGACGGGCATGAGCTCGACGCAGTTGTAGCCAAGGTCCAGAACGTGATCCGCCAGCTCGCGCGCGAGCGTGCGGTAGTCGTAAAAATCGCCGTTTTCGTGCCGCCGCCATGAGCCGAGGTGGACCTCGTAAATGTTGAGCGGCGAGCGGTCGAGGGGTGCCTTTGCGCGGCTCGCGCGCCATTCGTCATCCCCCCAGCGGTAGCCGCCGAGGTCATAGAGCTTGCTGGCCGTACCGGGGCGGGTCTCGGCGTGGAAGGCGTAGGGGTCGGCCTTGAGGACCGTTTCGCCCGATTGTGCCGTCACGGCGAACTTGTAGGTATCGTAGCGCTTGAGGGACGGCACAAAGCACTCCCAGAAACCGTCCGCGTTCTTTTCCATCGGGTGGGCGTAGCCGTTCCAGCCGCAGAAATCGCCCACAACGGACACATACGCGGCGTTCGGCGCCCAGGTGCGGAAGACGTAGCCGTCTTTCCCCGACCGCCGCGTGCGGTGCGCGCCGAGATAGCGGTAGGCCCCGCTGTTCGTGCCGCCGTAAAAGGCTGCGGCGTCAAATCGTCTGCCAGTTTGTTTCATGCCTCTTGTCCTTTCTCCTCATAGAGCGTATGAGAGCGGCGCAGCACCTTATTCCTCATCCGGTGCGCGCTGCACTGCTGCGCCGCCGAGGCCGAAATCGTCCTCCACGCTCGCTGTGTCGCGGCGGAGCATATTTTCCATCACGCGGATATCGCTGTCGATGTCCATCGCCTCGTTGCGGTACAAATCGTCGAGCTGCTTGTCAAAGCCCTTGATGAGGGCATCCATCGTCTCTTCGATGCGCTCCTGCGCGCGGGAGAGATTCTCGCCCTCGATGCCCGCCTCTTCAAACTTGGCGTAGCTGTCAAGCAGCTTGAGCGTCGTGGGCAGGTAGTAATTGAGGAACGTCGCGGCCTGCTGCTGCTTTTCGGGATGCTCCTCGACCTCGCGGAAAATTTTGCCCGCGACAGTCTCAAGATGGTCGATCTTTTCACTCAGCACGGGGTCGGCGATGCGGTCGTTCGCGCTGCGAATGGCACGCAGCGCGCCCGCGTAGCCCTCGTTGGCCTCCTTGGGCGTGACGTTTTCCTTTTTCGCGGTCGCATTCGCGTAGTCGGCAAAGGCGTCGGCGCTGCGGAAGAAGATGCCGCGGCCGCTGTCTAAGTACGCGCCCGTGCCGAGCAGACCCTTTTCGACCATGTAGTCAAGGTCACTCTCGATCTTTTTGCGGCTCTTGCCCGTCACGGTGCAGAGCTCCTCCACGCTGATGTAGCCGCGCTCGCCCATCACGGCGAGATAGCGCGCGATGCGTGCACTGCGGCGCTTCATGCGCTGACCGGCAGCAAACATCGCGATACCGCCGGCGAGGAAGCCGCACTTGGACAGCATGTACTCGGCCATGTAGGAATACCAGCCGTAGCCGATGATCTCGCCGATGTTCGAGATCAGCCCGCTGCCGGCAGCCAAGGCGATAATGCCGCCGATGATCATCAGCGTGCGCGCGGTCTTGTCGGAAGTCTTCGGCGCGCGGTTCATCTTTTTCGCTGTCTGCACAACGGTCTTTTCTACCTTGTTCGTACTGCGCGCCGTAACGTTCGCGTTCGGACTGGTGCTCGTGCGCGTGCCACTGCGCGGCGAACTCACCTTTTTCGGCTTGTCCGAGAGCTTGGAGATGAGCGCGATGAGGCCGATGGGCCACAGGCCGAAGGCAAACAGCGCCGCGATCAAAATCCAGCCGCCGACGTCGACATCGTTCTTTTTCTTCGTTTTTCCGCCGCTCTCGTCAAAGCGGAACGAACCGGTCTCGGGGTCGTACTCAAAGTCCTTGCTCATTTATCTGTTCTCCTTTTTCTTGCCCGCTCTCGCGGCGCGCTCGCGCTCAAAGTCGACGATCTTCGTCTTTTTACCTGTCTTTTCGTCCAGCACATAGAGCGTATTGAGCTGGGATTTTAGGTTTGCCTTCACCGAGTCGATGTAGTCGCGGCGCAGCTGCGCCTGCTCCTCCTTCTCCTCGTCGGTCAAGCCTTCAGCTTTGGCCTTGTGCGCCAGCGCGTTGATGCGCGCGATCTTTTCATCCATCGTCATTGTTTACTTCTCCTTACAGGTATCGGCGCAGAAGCAGCGCCGTTCTTCCTTTTTTACTCAGGCCGCCGACCTCGGCGACCTCGAACTTGCCGAGGCCGCGGGCGGAGATCACATCCCCCTGCGCGACGGGGGCGTCGCTCTTGAGCGTTTCGCGGTAGTTGAGCCGCACGCGGCCCGAGGAAATGAGCTCCTGCGCCTTGCCGCGGCTCATCGAAAAGCCGCTCGCCGCCACCGCGTCGAGCCGCAGTGTCGAGACCGTGTCGCGAATCTCCTTGACCTTGAGCTCGGGGACGCTCAAGTCTGAAAGCTCGATCTCGCTGACCGAGAGCTTCACGCGCCCCGCGCTCGTCACGTTTTGCAGCAGATACGGCGCGATATCGCGCGAGACGATCAAATCGCACGAGCCCTCCGACACCAAAATGTCGCCGAGCTTTTCGCGCGTGACGCCCTGCGCCATCAGCGAGCCGAGAAAGTCGCGGTGCGTCAGCGTATCTTCCTTGCGATACGTGCAGCGGAGCGCCGTCATGTACTCGCTCTCGTCGGCCTCCTCCTGCCAGTCGGGCAGAAAGAGGAGCATTCTCCGCTCCGCGCGTGCAAATCCACCGCAGAAGGCGCAGCCGTCATGAATGGCGGCGGCGTGCAGCAAATCCTGCGCGCTGCGCTGCTCAGCGGGGCTCAAAAAGTCCGTCGCCGACGGGATATTGCGGTTTCTGCTCTGCTCACACTTGTCCAGAATGTGCGCCAGCAGCACGCGCTCATCGCCATTGCGCGCGGCGCGATCCAAAAGCTGCCGTCTGTCCATCATGCTTTCCCATTCTGCGTGCGCCAGAGGGACGCATACTCGCCGTTTTGCGCGAGCAGCGCCTCGTGGCTGCCCTGCTCGGCGATGCGGCCATTCTCGACGACGAGGATGCGGTCCGCTGAGCGGATGGTCGAGAGGCGGTGCGCGATCACAATCGTCGTGCGCCCACGCGCGAGCTCGTCGAAAGCGTGCTGAATTTTGACCTCCGTCACGCTGTCGAGCGCGCTCGTCGCCTCGTCCAGAATGAGGATGGGCGGGTTTTTGAGGAAGATGCGCGCGATGGACACGCGCTGCTTCTGTCCGCCGGAGAGCATCGTGCCGCGCTCGCCGACATAGGTGTCAAAGCCGTGCGGCATGGCCATGATATCATCGTAAATCTCCGCGCGCTTCGCCGCTTCGACGATCTCCTCGTCCGTCGCGTCGGGGCGGCCATAGCGGATATTCTCGCGCACCGTGTCGGCAAAGAGGAACACATCCTGCTGCACGATGCCGATGGCGCGGTGAAGGGACGACTGCGTAAGAGAGCGCACATCTTCCCCGTCGATACGGATCGCGCCCTCGCTCACCTCGTAAAAGCGCGGGATGAGCTGGCAGAGCGTCGACTTGCCTCCGCCGGAGGGGCCGACGATAGCGAGCATCTCGCCAGGCTTTATATGCACGCTCACGTCGTGGAGCACGCCTTCATTCTCCTCGCCCTCGTAAGAAAAGCTCACATGGTCGACGTCGATCTCGCCGCGGCAGTGTTCGAGCTCCTTCGCGTCCGGTGCGTCCTTGAGCGCGGGCTCGACGCGCATGAGCGCCGTGAAGCGCTCAAGACCTGCAAAGCCACGAGCAAAAATCTCAGAGAAATTCGCGAGCTTTCGCACGGGGTTGATGAACGTTGCGATGTAAAGGGAAAACGTGATGAGGTCAATGTAGTTCATTTCGCCGCGCATGATGAGATAGCCGCCCACCGTGATGACGGCGGCGGAGAGCAGCGTCATAAAAAATTCCATCGTCGCGTTGAACACACCCATCTCGTGGTGGAATTTGCGCTTGGAGACCTTGAATTCCTCGTTCGCCGCGTTGAATTTGTCGATCTCCTCTTCCTCGTTGGCAAAGGCGCGCGCCGTGCGGATGCCGGAGAGCGACGACTCGATGCCGACGTTGATGGCGGCAGTCTTCTGCTTCTCGCCGCGCGAGGCTGCCGTCATCTTGCTGCGGCGCGACATAATGACCGCGATGAACACCGGCAGGATGCACGCCACGACCAGCGCGAGCCGCCACTCGATGGAAAACAGGATGGCGAGCGCGCCGACGATCGTCAGCGTCGAAATGAGCAGGTCCTCTGGGCCGTGGTGGGCGAGCTCCGTGATCTCGAAGAGATCGCTCGTCAGCCTGCTCATGAGCTGGCCCGTGCGGTTGTGGTCAAAGAAGCTGACGTCCAGCTCCTGCACGTGCGTGAAAAGGTCGCGGCGGATGTCCGCCTCCACCAGAATGCCGAATGTGTGTCCCCAGTAGGAAATGACATAGTATAAAAGCGCGCGCACAATGAACGCCGCCATCATCACGCCCATCACGATAAAAAACGTGCGGTACTGCTGATTCGGCAAAAGGTCGTACATCGACTTGCGCGTCACGAGCGGGAAGGCGAGATCGATGAGCGCAACGACCGTCGCGCAGACAAGGTCCAGGATAAACAGGCCGCGGTGCGGCTTGAAGTAGGTGAAGAGAATGGAAAGCGGCTTTTTCTGCTGAAATTCACGGGTCGTCATATGGTCGATAGCTCCTGCAAATACTTTTTCAAGGTAATTGTAGCACAGGCGGGCAGTGCTTGCAAGGAAAGCCGCCCCTTTTTGCGCAAAAAAAGAACGGTCTTTTGACCGTTCTTTTTCTCTTTACTTGATGCGCACCGTGATGGTCAGCACCGCGCCGCCAACGGTGGCCGTCACAGTCGTGGTACCCACCTTGGCAGGCGTGATCAAGCCGTCCGCCGAGATGGACAGGACGCTTGCGTCCGCCACCGCCCAGGTCGCGGCCGCGTCCGTGCCGGAAACGCTCAGGCGGATGGTCTCGCTCGACTTGATCGTGCAGTCAAAGTTGCCGTTCGCGTCCTTGGGCAGCGTCGTGCCGACGTTCGTCTTGATGCTCAGGGCTGAGGCATCCACCGTCGGGGTGGACGGGGTTGTCGTGGTGCCGGGATTGGTGGCAGTTGTGTCGCTGCCGTTTGCAGGATCATTTGCGTTCGGCTCATCACCGGTGTTCGGGTCAGTGGTGTCGCCGTTGTTCGCGTTCGGATCGTCCGTGTTCGTATTGCTGTCGTCGGGCGTATTGACATCGTCCTGCACGCCGGGGGTATTGCCGTCGTCGGCGGGCGTGATCTTTGCGACGATCTTGTCACCAAAGAGCGACCAGCTCAGAAGCAGCAGCACGACGACGAGCACCGCCGCCATCGCACCGCGGACGGACTGCGTCTGCTTTTTATCCGAAACGCGTCGGCCGCCGCTCTGTTTGCTGGAGTTGTACTTGATCTTACGGGGATGGTCTCCCTCCTCGCAGAACGGGCATCTGCGATAGCTGGGGGAATATTCTTCGCCGCAGCGCGGGCACTTGAGAAGATTCATGCCGACGCTCCTTTCTTTTGTCAAAATAGAGTCTCTGCGCGCGAGCACACACGGTGCCGCGTTCCTTTACATAATACTTGCTTTTTTGTCCCGCGTCAACCGAAACACGCAAATTTTTGCCGCATTCCGCCGCGCGGCCTTGCTTTTTCGCCAAAGTCTTCCTATAATCGACTTAACAACAAACGATTCATGGAGGGTCTGGCGATGAACACCATCTTCATTGGCATTGCAGGTGGCACCGGTTCGGGCAAAACGACGCTCACCGAGCATCTGAAGCAGCACTTCGGCGACGATATCAGCGTCGTGCACCACGACAGCTATTATAAATATCAGGACAGGCCCTTTGAAGAGCGCTGCAAACAGAACTACGACCACCCCGACGCTTTCGAGACCGATCTGATGGTCGAGCAGCTTAAGGAGCTCAAGGCGGGCAAGGCCATCCGCTGCCCTGTCTACTCCTACGCAGACCACCAGCGCACAAGTGAGACCGAGCTCATCCGGCCGAGCAAGGTCGTCATCGTCGAGGGCATCCTCATTTTCCAGGACCCGCGGCTGCGCGAAATGCTTGACATCAAAATTTTTGTCGAGACCGACGCCGACGTGCGCATTCTGCGCCGCGCGCTGCGCGACGTGCGCGACCGCGGCCGCACGCTCGAGAGCGTCATCACGCAGTACCTCACGACCGTCAAGCCCATGCACGAGCAGTTCGTCGAGCCGAGCCGCAAGTATGCCGATATCATTGTGCTTGAAGGCGGCCACAACTTAGTCGCCCTCGACATGATCATGCAGCGCATCGCCAGCCACATCGCCTCCGCCGACTAACGCAGCGGTTAAAAAAGCCTCGCAGAGTTTTACCCGCAAGGGGTACGCGGCATCCGTAAGGCGGCAGAGCCGCCAACGGCCGCCCAGGCGTCCGCAGACGCGAAATAAATTGGAATCCGTTTTTCCGGCGGCGTGTACGCCGGAAAAACACTTCTCGCTCCGCACGTGTCGCAGCCGCCCTACGGGCGACAAGGCACGAAGCGGAACGCATCTTTCTCAAAAAAGAGGGACGCAGCTGAAAGCTGCGTCCCTCTTTTTTGAATATCTTTTACACTCCCGCGAAGTGGAACACGACGCCGATCACCGCGGAGACTCCGATAAAGACGATCGGGTGCAGGTCCTTGGTCTTTTTGATGTAGCGCGTGAAGACGAGCAGCACCAGCGCAAGGATGATGCCGCGCCAGCTGATCGCGCCGTCCCACGAGAATTTCATCAGGATGGAATCCGCCTGCGACGCGCTCGTGATCCCGGCGATCACCTGAAGCATCACGCCCGCGCAGGCCGCGCCGATCAGGCCGGTGGAGGCGGGACGAAGGCCGTAGAATGCGTTGGCGACATACTGGCTGTCGCGGAATTTGGCGAGCATCGCCGCAACGATCAAAATGACGATGATCGACGGCGTCACCTCGCCGATGGTGGCGACGATCGCGCCCGGCACGCCGCCGACCGTATAGCCGACATAGGTCGCCATGTTGATGCCGACAGGACCCGGCGTCGATTCCGACACAGCCAACATGTTCATCAGGTCCGTCTGCGAAAACCAGCCCGTGGTCGCCCCGATATCCTTGAGGAACGGCAGCGTCGCCATGCCGCCGCCGATGGCAAACAGGCCCGTTTTGAAAAATTCCCAGTATAAGCGAAGATACAAGGTCATTTTGCCGCTCTCCCCTCAAGATTTTTCAGCACGATGCCGGACAGCGCCGAGAGCAGCACGAACCACACCGGCGAAACGCTCAGCAGCATATTCCCCAGCAGCACGATAACAAAGATGACCGCTGTGCGCTTATCCACGACCGACTTTTTCAGCAGCTTGAGCACAGCGTTCAGGATGAGCACGCATACACACACCTGAATGCCTGCAAAGGCGTTCTGCACCCAGGCAAGGTGGGCAAAGTTCGTAATGAGTCCCGCCAGGATCGTGATAATGACGAGCGAGGGGAATACCACGCCGAGCGTCGCGGTGATGCCGCCCATCGCGCTTTTTCTCTTCTGCCCGACAAATGTCGCCGTGTTGACGGCGATGATGCCCGGTGTGCACTGACCGATGGCAAAATAGTCCACCAGCTCTTCTTCCGTTGCCCAGTGCTTATTCTGCACCACCTCGCGCTCGAGGATCGGCAGCATCGCCATACCTCCGCCAAAGGTCATCACGCCGATCTTGGCAAAGGTGAGAAACAGTTCCAAAAGTTCCTTCAAAACACTTTCTCCTTACTCCACATATCCGTAAAGGCCGCGCACGGACACCTCCCCCGTGCGGACGGTCTCGACCGTCCCGTTTTCGCGGCGCACGATGAGGCCGAACTCCTCGTCCACGTCAAGCGCCGTGACTTTTTCCTTCGTATCCTGCCACAAAAGCTGCACCTCGCGCCCGATGGTCACGCAGCGGCGGCGGTATTCGTCGAGATACCCGCTCGTCTCTCCGGATCTGAGCGCCGTATAAAGCGCATCGAGCTCCTCGATCATCGCCGCGGACAGCTCCGCGCGCGAAATGAGCCTGCCCGTCTCGCGCAGGATGGACGTTGCGATCTTCGAGACCTCGCCGACGAAGTCCTCCTCGCGCTGGCTGACGTTGAAGCCGATGCCCGCCACGACGTACTGGAGCTCGCCGGTCTCACCCTCGACGCTCAGCTCGGTCAAAATGCCGCAGAGCTTTCTGCCGTTCAGGATGAGATCGTTTGTCCACTTGATCTGCGAGTGCGTCCCCGCCACGCGGTCGACCGCGCGGCTCATCGCAACGGCAACGAGTCCCGTGAGCGGCATGAGCTCGTCTGCTCCGCCGCGACGGCGACGGTACCATCCGGCGCGCCGTCGAGCGCGATGCGCTTTAAGTAGGCGTTTGTCGAGTCGATGGAATCAAAGCAGTCGATGCGCTTGCCGACGGTTTCGACAGGTCCCAAGTAGCTGCGCACGGTCTGCTCGGTCAGCGTGTCGGGCAGCGACTTGAGGCAGTAGCCGCGTCCCGTGACGGCGTCGATCTCGTACCCCTGCGCGCGCAGGGCGGAAATGCTCTTCCAGATGGCCGCGCGCGTGATGCCGAGCTCGGCGCTGACGGCCTCGCCGGAGACGAAGTGTCCCTTTTCCCGCAGCAGCAGCGCCAAAACAGTCTCTTTTCCCATAGCGTCCTCCGTTACAAAATGTAACCGAAATTGTTACCCTTTTGAGGTTGACAGTCGGCGGCTTATCGCTTACGATTGACATAAAATATCAAACGCTGCGTTTTTCGCAGCCGCCGTCTTAGGATTGTAGCACGCTTGCCGCCGCATGTAAACCAAAATCTCATGTTTTGGCTTACCCGGCGGTTTCTTGACGAATTCCTGATTTTTCCATTGCCGCGCTCCGCCCCGGCGTGTACAATAAGACGCTGACAAATTATGACAGGAGTTTCCCCGTGAGCTTTTCCGACCTTACGTTTCTTTTTTATTTTCTGCCGCTGTTTTTCGCGGTCTATTGCATTCTGCCCTTTCGCTTCAAAAATGCTGCGCTCGTACTGGGCAGCTTTGCCTTCTACTTCATCGGCGCGGGCGCGCGCGACACACTGCTGCTGTCCGGCGTGCTGCTTCTGCACTACGCCCTCGCCCGCGCAATGGCGGGGAAAGAAGTCCGCACGCGAAAAGCACTGCTGATCATCGCGCTGGCGGCGGACCTCTTTTGCCTTGTGTACTTCAAGTACGCTGCATTTATTCTGGAAAATCTGGGCAAACTGACGGGGACGGTGTTCTCCCTTGTCGAGCTTGCGCTGCCGCTCGGCGTCAGCTTCTACCTTTTCCAGAGCGCGGGGTACCTCATCGACGTCTATCGCGGCGAGGAGGCGGAGAAAAACCTCATCGACTACGCCGCTTTCACCATCGCGTTCCCCCAGCTCACGATGGGGCCGATCTTACGCTACCGCGAATGGCGCGGCGCACTGAAGGAACGCACGATCACGCGCGAGGACGTATTCTCCGGCTTTGAGCTCTTTGTTGTCGGCCTGTGCTTCAAGGTGCTGCTCGCCGACCAGCTCGCGCCGCTGTGGGCGTCGCTCGAGCGCATCGGTTACGAATATTTGTCGACGCCGCTCGCATGGCTCGGCGCGGTGAGCTACAGTTTGCAGCTCTATTTCGACTTTTCCGGCTATTCGCTCATGGCGATGGGCCTCGGGCAGATGCTCGCGCTGCCTGTGCCGCGCAACTTTGACCTGCCCTACACCGCGCGCTCGGTGAGCGAGTTCTACCGCCGCTGGCACATCACGCTCGGCACATGGTTTCGCGACTATGTGTACATCCCGCTCGGCGGCAGCCGCAACGGCAATGCCCGCACGGTGCTCTCGCTCACGGTCGTGTGGTTTTTCACCGGCCTCTGGCACGGGGCGAGCTGGAATTTTGTCCTCTGGGGTGTGATGCTGCTTGGATTCATCCTGCTCGAAAAGTTCTGCATCGGCAATTTTCTCAAGGAGCATAAAGTGCTCTCGCACGTCTATCTCCTCTTCGTCATCCCGCAGACGTGGGTCATCTTCCGCATCACGCGCTTAAAGGACGTCGGCGCGTATTTTTCCCGCCTGTTCCCGCTGTTCGGCGCACACAGCGCCATCTCCGCGCAGGATGTGCTCAAGCTGCTCTCGTCCTACTGGTGGCTGCTGCTGCTCGCCATCTTCTTCTGTCTGCCGCAGCCGCGCCGCTTTTATGAAAAGCACCGCGGCAGTTTACTCGTCCAGCTCCCGCTGTTTCTGCTCTTCTGGGTGTGCGTGTACTTCATCGCCACCTCGTCGGGCAACGCCTTCCTCTATTCCCGTTTCTAAGGAGACCTTTCATGTCCTCTCGTCCCTTTTTCCTGCTGCCGCTGTGCTTTGTCAGCGCGCTGGCGCTCAACGCTTACGCCGCGCTCGATCCCACCGGCGTATATCAGGACTATCTTGAAAAACTGGATGCCGCGACGCCGCCCGTCGCGGCAATGGCCACAGCGGCCGCAGACGGGGTCTACCCGTGGAGCGAGCCCAAAGCGCCCGAACCTCCTCCCGTCCCAGACCCCGCTCCGCTTCCGGACCCGGAACCGGAGCCCGAACCGGAGCCCGAACCGGAAGAGCCCGACTCCCCCTTCACCACGGTGGACGCGAGCTACTTTGACGACGCGCTGTTCATCGGCGACTCGCACACCGACGGCTTCAAGGACTATGCGGGCCTCAATAACGCCGACTACCTCTGCCACAACGGCCTGACGGTCTGGTCGGCGGTCGAAAAGGCGGAGTTCCCCGGCAAGCAGACGCTTGCGCAGGCGCTCTCCGGCAAGCACTACGGCAAAATTTACCTGATGCTCGGCATCAACGAGCTCGGTACCGGCACGGCGGAGAGCTGGGCCGCACAGTACAAGGTCCTGCTCGACGAAGTGCGCGAGCTCCAGCCTGACGCCATCATCTTTTTGCAGGCCATCTTCCACACGACGCAGGAAAAGTCGGATACGACGTTCTTCAAAAATTCGACCATCGACGCGCGCAACGCAGAGATAGAGAAATTCGCCGACAACGAGACGGTCTTCTATATCGACTGCAACCCCGTCTTTGACGACGACACCGGCGCGCTGACGCCGGAATACTCCGGCGACGGCGTGCACGTCAAGGCGCCCTATTATGTGATGTGGCGCGACTATCTCTTTCAGTTCGGCGTGGTGCGATGATCTCAGCGACACAAAAAGGGAACCGCTCATTGAGCGGTTCCCTTTTTGTTATTTTGCTCAGCACTTGACCTTGTAGCCGCGGTTCAGGCGCATTTCGAGCGCGTCAAGCTCGTCGTAGAGCTCGCTCGGCACCTTGCCGATCTTTTCGTAGTAGGCGCGTGCGTCCTCGCACTCCTTGAGCCAGAGGTCACGGTCGACCGAGAGAAGGCGGCGCATGTCGTACATCGACATATCGAGGCCCTCCATGTCGATATCGTGCGTGTTCGGCTCGTAGCCGAGCGCGG
>OFMD01001686.1_pt1 | contig 13006 bp, 16 predicted proteins | sample 1541211 | NCBI WGS metagenome assembly OFMD01 (sample SAMN04209231, study PRJEB22552) | human gut metagenome | biome: gut; material: feces | host: Homo sapiens | place: USA: Oklahoma | reverse complement strand
TGTAGCATTCCGCTGGAGAGCGGTCTATAAATACTACTATTTTATTATACGAGGTAACGCCTATGAATAATACGATTCCTTTTCACTCCGCAACTCACGCTCCGCAGATCACGGTGGATGTGAACATCCTGACCATGCTGAAACAGGCGGCATCCTGCCTGACCGAAATGGCAAGCGAGAATGTCTACCTTGCCGCCATCGGTCCCGACATGGAGCTGACCATTATCGTGGAGGAGGATGCCCCTTCCATTCTGCCTTGTTTTGACGAGGACGATGCCCTGATTTCCGTAAAGGGTGCGCCGCTGTTTATCAGCTACAATCCGGCGCAGGTCCTCAAGCTGGCAGGCAAGCGGTACCTGACCGGCCCGGTCATCTTCTACCGCACCGATGGGCACAGCGCCATCGTATCCCTGACAGTGGAGGACATTTATCGCTTTCAGACCTATTTGGAAAGCCACAGCACCACCCTGATGGCAGATGGGCAGAAGCTGACCTGCATCTGCATCGACTGAGGTGTGCCATGCTGAACTTTTTTATCGGTTTCGCATTTTTTGAGGCGGGTGCCATTTTCGGCTTCTTTGTGGCGGCTCTGTTGAACGCTGCCCATGCCGGGCAGGAGAGCACCATCTTTGAGGAGAACGATAATGGAACAGAATGAAAACACCCTGACGGTGCTGAAAATTGCGCCGGGACAGCATCCGCAGCAGGTCGAGATTGACAACAACCTGAAAGCCTTGCAGGAGGCGGTGGGCGGCACGATTGCTGCTGTTTACCCCTTTGCAGACCCGGTGGCTATCATCTGCAATGACGATGGTAAGCTCATAGGACTGCCGTTGAACCGTGCCCTGCGGGATGAGAACGGGCAGATGTACGATGCCGTTGCCGGGACTTTTCTCGTGGTGGGTCTGGGCGAGGAGGATTTCGCATCCCTGACCCCGGAGATGGCGCAGAAATATGAGCAGCTTTTCCATCAGCCGGAAGCCTTTCTGAAACTGGGCAACCGTCTGCTGGTGCTGCCGGTGCCCGATGAACCTCCCGCAGAAAAGCCCCGCACTAAGCCCCCGGCAGAGCATGACCGCTAAAATCACCCTGCTGCACGGGAGGTGATGGCAGTGCAGGAAGAAATCGAACAGAAGTCATTCAACATTATGATCTCCACCACAAAGCTGTCCGCCCGGACCGTCCTCCGGGCGGTAAAGGCGGCGTTTCGGCTGTACCAGTCCAAGGCGTCCCAAGGCAAGCAGAGCGTCCGCACCCTGTTGCGGCAAAACCGGGGCGTGTCCAGCGTGGAGATCAGCAAGACCGGCATCCGCGGTCTGGAACGCTATGCCAAAAAGTACGGCATCGACTACGCCATCCGCAAGGACACCTCCGAGGTGCCGCCCCGGTATCTGGTCTTTTTCAAAGCCCCGGACGCAGAAGCCTTCAATTCAGCTTTCAAAGAATATTCGGCATCTCTGCTGAATAAAGACAAACGCCCCTCGGTGCTGGCAAAACTGCATGAACTGGTACAGATTGCAGCAGAACTCCCCGGCAAAGTCCGGCACAAGGAACAGGAGCGCGGACTGTGACCACGAAAAAGCTGACAAAGCTACTGGCGCTGTATCTGCCCTATCTCCTGTTAGGACTGGCGGCAACGAACTTTGGTGAAGCATGGCGGCTTGCCGAGGGCAAAGAACTGGGCGATAAGATCATGTCCATGATGGGCACCATCCCGATGGCGTTTGCAAACCCTCTGCCCAGCCTGCATCCGCTTGATTTGCTGGTGGGTCTGTGCTGTGGCGCAGGGTTACGGCTGGCGGTCTATTTGCGTGGTAAAAACGCCAAGAAGTACCGCCACGGCATGGAGTATGGCTCTGCCCGGTGGGGCACCCCCAAGGACATTGAGCCGTTCATGGCTCCGAAGTTTGAGGACAATATCATTCTGACCAAAACAGAGTGCCTGATGATGTCCAACCGTCCGCCTGACCCCAAGAATGCCCGGAATAAAAACGTGCTGGTGGTGGGCGGCTCCGGCAGCGGCAAGACCCGGTTTTGGCTCAAGCCCAATCTTTTACAATGTCACAGTTCCTATGTGGTTACTGACCCGAAGGGTTATAATTATCGAGGATAAAGCAAAGATGCGTTTACAAAATCAGAAAAGTATCGTATCTTTGTTACATATCGTATTCCCACTAAAAATAAAAGAAGGTGAAACTATGGCAAAATCCAACCAAGGAAAAATCACGGCACTGTACGAAAGGCTTTCCAGAGATGATGAGCTGCAAGGTGAATCTAACAGCATTTTGAATCAGAAAAAGTATCTGGAAGATTACGCTCGCAAAAACGGCTTTAACAACATCCAGCATTTTACGGACGATGGATACAGCGGAACGAATTTCAATCGTCCCGGCTTCCAGTCCATGATTGCCGAAATTGAAGCCGGGCACATTGCAACTGTCATTGTAAAGGACATGAGCCGTTTCGGACGCAATTATCTGGAAGTTGGATTTTACACAGAAATTCAGTTTCCTTCAAAGGGCGTTCGGTTTATCGCCATCAATAACAATGTGGATAGTGCCAATCCCACAGACAATGACTTTACTCCGTTCCTGAACATCATGAACGAGTGGTACGCTAAGGACACCAGCAATAAAATCCGTGCCGTGTTCAAATCGCGGATGCAGGACGGCAAACGGTGCAGCGGCAGTATTCCCTACGGGTATAAGCGGGTTCCCGGTGATAAGCAAACCCTTCACGTAGATGAGGAAGCAGCTTCCGTTGTTCGCAGGATCTTCGATATGGCAGCCAGCGGTGCCAGTCTTGCACAAATTGGCCAGACTCTTTCGGATGAAAAAGTGTTGATTCCGTCTGCATACGAAGAACAGCATCATCCCGAAGCTGCCCGAAACCATTCATACCATGATCCTTATCGGTGGAATACGACTACCTTGACCTATATTCTTGACCGGCAGGAATACCTCGGCCATACAGTGCTATGTAAAAGTATCCGTGAGAACTTCAAGTTGAAAAAGCGCCGTGCTGCAACCCCGGAAGAAAGGATTATATTCAAAAACACTCATGAGGCTATCATCGACCAAGAAACATGGGATCAAGCACAGCGTCTGCGCAAGAGGAATCCGAAAAAACTTCCGAGCGGAACATACTCACACCGTCTAGCCGGGATGGTGTTCTGCGCTGACTGTGGCTCCCGAATGAGCTTTTCCAGCCCTGAAGCAAAACACCGGGATTCTGGGGTGGTATATGATTCGGATTCCTCGTGGCAATGCAGCAAGTACCGCAATATGTATGTTTCTTGCACGTCACATTTTATAAAGACCTCGACCATTGAAGCTGCCATTCTGAATGCAATCAAAGCGATGACAAAAGAAATTATTGAAAACGAGGATGAGTTTGCCGAGCAGCTTCAAGCTGCATGGGAAAACCAAAACACGCACGCATCTTCCGAGAGCAAAAAAGAACTGCTTTCAGTTCAAAAAAGAATAGACGAGTTGGACACTTTGATTCGCAGCCTATATGAAAGCAGTGTTATGGGTAAAATCCCGGAACGTCAATTCCAACGGCTGATGGCACAGTACGATGAAGAACAAACAGGCTGTGAAACCCGTATGGCAGAACTGAAAAAAGAACTGGATAATACGGAAACGACCAAAGTTGATTTGAAACGCTTTATCAAACTGATTCGGAAATATAAAGATTGCGAAGTTCTGACCGATGATATGCTGTACGAGCTGGTAGAAAAAGTGGTTATCCATTCCGCATCCGGCGGACGGACGATCTGCCGTCAACAGAAAATCGACATTTATTTCAACTTCATTGGCGATACTTTTCCCAGCCAAATCGAGATCAACCACGATGATGTGAAAAAGATTACAGAGCAGCAGATAGCCAAGCGTAAAAAGTACCAAAAAACATCTGGAGAAAACCGCAAGAAAAAACGAGCGGCTTTGAGAGAAGCTGCTAAAACTGACCCGCAGGCAGCAGCCGAATACGAAGCACTCTTGCAGAAAAACCGGGAACGCTGCCGCCAATATGCCCAAAAGAAAAAGCTGGCTCAACAAGAGCTTGCCGATAAAACCGCACTTCAATTTGAACCAACCGATGAACTGAAAGGAGAATCCGCATGATCGAACTTGAAAAATCCACCCATGACAACGCCAACGGTCTGGACTACACCCTTGTCAACGACCACTATCTGCCGAACCTGACCGTGGCAGCTCCGGCAGAGCAGCATCCCACCGGGCGGTGGGGCCGCTTACATAAGAAATATCTGGAAGAACACCATCCCGTCCGGTACAATCAGCTTGTCCTGTCCGGCGAACTGGGCAGCTACCTTTCCAGTCTGGACAAACAGGCAGACGAACAGCTTCCCCTCATTATCAGGCAGATGCAGGATGCAGAGGGCGTAACTGAAGCCCTGAAAGCCGAAAATCAACTGGAATGGGTGCGCCGGATGAACAGCATCCGCAGCCGTGCCGAAGAAATCATTCAGAAAGAACTGATCTTCATCTAAGGAGGTGCCCACCATGACCGTGCTGAAGCTGATGCTGAAACTGGCTGTCCTGCCGCTTTACCTGCTGCTGATTCTGGTGCGGTGGACTGGTATCTTTCTTACCACTTTTTCGTCGATGGTAACAAATTTACTCGCAGGGATGTTCTTCTTCACGGCACTGGCCTGCTGGGTCATGCGGCTGGCAGATGGCGGCGAGGTGCTGAAAATGCTGATAACCGGATTTGCCGTTTTCACCCTGCCCTACATAGCGATGGCACTCATCGCAAAAATCTCCTATTTCGGTGATGAACTCAGGGATTTTCTCCAATCCTGAGTTCCCTTGACCGCCCTGCACGACTGCAAGGCGGTCTTTTCGTTACATCGGGTCTGCACACGGCAGACCCTTTTTTGATACGGAGGTACACGCCTATGAAAATGACTTTTGACGAAAAGAAGCTGCTTTATGCCTACGGCAACCCCGATCTGGCACTGACTCGCAAGCGGCTGTATGAGGTTGCCGGACTGACGGTTGACCCTGATCTGAACCGGCTGGTGTTCGACTTTGTCCGCAAGCTGGAGGATGAATCGCTGCATCTGGAACGCTGGTATGACCAGATGTTCTACTTCGTCCGTTCCGAGATGGAGTGCTATGCCGGGATGGAGAAGCTGGCGCAGGACACCGAACGTGATGAGGATTGGGGGCCTGAAATGTTTGAGGAAACCGAAGATGACGAACTCGTTGACAATGTGTAAGCTGGAAACCATGATCTACGCCAGCGAGGACGGGATTTACAGCGTGTTCACGCTGAACCCCGACTTGCAGAAACAGCTTGCCGACCTTGCTACGCAGCACCCGGAGGTGTGCTTCCACAAGGCAAAGGGAGAAGCCAGCGGTGTGACGTATCAGATCAGAAATGCGGCGGTGTTGATCGAGCCGCAAAAGCCCTGCTAAGCATAGCTTAATGTTGCAAAATGCCCTTCAGATGACTTTTACACTGCAAAGTATTTGGAGGGTATACATAAATTTCAACGAATAATCTTGCAAAATGTTTTCAAGGCTGCTATACTAGCACAGAAGAGCTTTAGATGTAAAAAAGATAGAAAGGCACATCTTATATGAAGCAAAAGACCCCTTATCCTCTTCGGATTGATGATGTCCTAGAGAAAAAAATAAAAAAATTGGCAAAGGACAATGATCGTTCGTACAGAGCACAAATTGAAAATATTTTAAAGAAATATGTTGCAGAATACGAACGAAAAAACGGAGAGATTTCTATTGAAGAGTCTCCAGAAAGCGAGTGATTACTATCAAAACATACAATATAATTGATTTGTTTTCCGGAGCTGGTGGTCTAAGTCTTGGGTTCAAGCAAACCGGGAAAATCAACATTGTGGCTGCTGCCGAAAACAATCCCAATGCACGAAAAACCTACAAGCGTAACTTTGCAGAAGTAAAGAGATTGTACCCTGATGTGAGAACTATTGACTATAACGAGTTAAAAGAAGCCGTTGGACAGGTAGACATCGTTATCGGCGGCCCGCCTTGTCAGGGCTTTTCTAACGCTAATAGGCAACATTCGACGATAATCAGTATGAATAATCGCCTAGTCAAAGAATATGTGCGCGCTATTTGTGAGTTGCAACCAACAGCATTTGTCATGGAAAATGTTGCGATGCTGAAATCTCAGGTTCATCGATTCTTTCTTGAGGAAAATGACATGACCAATGCTAAAATTCTAAATCTGCCCCTTCGAGAAGATAACATCGAAATACTTCCGCAAAACATGAATTTTGAGGGATCACGAGAGTTAATTTTGTCTGCGCCGAATGGTATTCAATATGCGTGGGCAGAGACTTTTTACAAGACGATAAATCTACTCTATCGATATAGAATAAACCAGCCCAAATTCGATCTTTCGTTGACAAAATATGAAAAGAAGCTGGTTCCGCAACTACAAGAACTGTTCCGCGGCTTTAATGGAACAGAATCTTCAAATCGAATCCAGCAAAAAGATTCCTTCATGGCAATTCAGATTTTGAATTACATTGAGAATAAGGAAAAGCGGGAAGAATCATTTGATAGAGTTATTCAAGCTATCAGAGATTCACTCTTGATTCAAAGAGCACTGCTTAAGGTCAAAGAATTAAGTGATAATAATATCCACGTTTTCGATTATGTTGAAAAAGATGGCGGGCTGTATGCTACAGTTAAATCTTACTCGGTGCTAGATTATTTACAGGGTATACTTGAAAATGAACCATACAACTATACATTAAAATGTGACACGCTTAATGCAATCAGTTTTGGTGCGCCGCAGCGAAGAGAACGTTTTATCATGGTTGGTCTGAAAAAAGATCTGAATATTGAATATACTTATCCTGAAGCTACCTTCACCGAGGGGTCTTATCGAACTGTTCGGGATGCGATTTCTGATATTCAGGACATTGAACCGGGAAAAGAAGTAACGGATTCCTATTTCACTCTTCCGCCGCATCCAGAAGCGCAAGGTTTGGAAAAAGAACTGAGAGGAAGATGTTTACATAACCACATAACAACTGCAACGAGAGAAACTGCACTGTCTCGATTCAAAGCACTAAAGGCGGGAGAAAACTTCCACGATCTTTCCCCCGAATTAAAAACCACCTATAGCAATGCAGAACGAACCCAAAATACGATTTATATGCGTTTGAAATATGATGAGCCCTCCGGAACGGTAGTCAATGTTCGGAAATCCATGTGGATTCATCCTGAACTTGATCGAGCCATATCAATACGAGAGGCTGCAAGGCTTCAAACATTCCCCGATTCGTTTATTTTTGAAGGAACGAAAGATTCCCAGTATCAGCAAGTTGGAAATGCGGTTCCGCCTTTTCTTGCCAAGGCAGTAGCAGAGAGTATTATCAGTATCCTAAATCAGGTTCAATAAAGAAAGCGGGTTGCCCTGTCATAGAGCAACCCGCTTTCTTTATTGAACCTCTGTTGACGGAACTTCCTGCTTGGGAGAAGACGGTGTGGAGATTTCCAATGCCTTTGCATGGATTTTCTCGTAGATTCTTTCTTCTGGCAGGCAATCCAAAATATAGATTCCTCCGAGAAGATTCAGGTACTTTGCAAGAAGTCCGAACTGGTCTGTGTTAATTTCTCTTCCGGATTTTCTGACATCAATTATAGCACTCAGAAACGGACGAATAATGGCCGGATTGTTAGATGTATTACGCTCCAGTGCGTGCATAATGTAATCGGAACTTTCACAGATGAACTTTGTCAATTCCCAAGGGTCTTTTCTTTTTTCATCGTATGTCAGCCGTCCAATCCACCACAACCGGGACAGCGCATTTCGGGTAAGAGAACGACGTCCAGCCTTCTGTCCGAAAAAGAAGTGATCTTTTACTGCACTAACAGTACACTTTTGGTCGATTCCCCAACGGTATTGAACATACGTCCAGAAGGGTCCCAAACAAAGTCCAGCCCAAAGCCGCTCATCCGAAGCCTGTGAATCGGTCAAAAACTTCAAATTATTATAGACCCGGATTGCATTTTCCGCTTCTGTAAGAAATGCCTTCTTTGGATCAGCTGACATATCGAGCGAAAAATCTTTGATTTCTTTGAACTTTGTATCGGAGAAAAGAGGCTGATCTAGCTCCTCTGAAAGCCAATCAGACGATGGTTGCTTGAATTTGTTTACCCAGCTATCAAGGTTGCTTTTAATCACATCGATATTATCATAACACACAAATTGCAACTTCATTCATCTTCACCTCCCGATGATGTGGGACTATTAACTAAAAATTTGAAAGCATCACTTAAGGGGTCGTTGACTAATTTTTGAGCGAGTTCCATAAAATTCAGCGCATCAAATTGAGTGGATTCAATATCACAATCGAATTTTGTTGAAAGAGTTTTTGAAAGAACCTTATACCACAATGTATCCGAATTGTTCTCGTTACGTTCATCGGGACTTTGCGCCCGTAGTTGTCCTAGAACATACACAAGCGCAGGAACAACGGTCAACGAATTTAATATGGATTGAGCCTCAGGAAGAGACTGAAGGGCACTGTAATTGGTAAAGTCATCCCAAGGAAGTTTTATCATGATCTTTCGCTGCGACATATCGACAAGCATCTGATGACAACTAGTGTCAGGATTTCGTGTGATACTAAAAATAGACGGTGTATTTGCAATATCATCAGTGTTTTTTGTGATGTCCAAAACCACCATCTTTCCAACCGCCAAAATACAGCCTGCCTCAATGTCAAAAACTTCACCTTGGTAGTCGTCATGAAAATCCGAACTGCTATAGCCCTTTAAGTCTTTAACGGCCACCACAAACGGGCAAATTTGAAGTTTTCCATTCACGGTTTGGCTGAAAAGCGTATATGTCTCACTTAATTGATCGGTCTGAATAACTGTACGGAACCCGGTTTGCGCACATTCAAGATGGTAGACATACTTTGCATCGCCATTCTTGATGCGTTCCAATAAACTCTGGCATGTCAGCGTTGCAAGGAAGTCCAAACGATAATTATAGCCATCGCGTACAACATCAATAGTCGCATCAAAACTACCGGTTTTATAGTCATCTGAATACGATGAAAGTACCGGATAAGGATAAAGTTTATACTTGATTTCCATAAGCTTTCACCTCCATAGAGCAGTAGTCATGATAATCCAACTGTATGTCGATGCGCAAAGGCTGGTTGGCAGTGAATACAAGATTAGAGATTCTATTATTGGAAACTTTCAAATCAGGGCAGCTAACACAGGTTGCACTGACGATGGAAGCTTCATAATTCTGCGATTCGGCGGACATGAAGACATCCATAATACCGTTTTGTGCAGAAATCATAGGAGTAAAAACGATAGTATACTGTCCAGTAGCCTTATCACGCAGGACATTGCGAATACGTGCTGCGGAGATTGAAATGAACTTTTTATGATGCTCAACAGGAGTTTTTCCGCCACCATTTCCGGGGTTGCTCCCGCCGCCGTTTCCGCCGCCGCCACCATTTCCAGTACTTCCACTACCGCCTTCACCGGGAAGGTCAGTTACAGTGGCATCACCATCTTCATCGTCAGGAGCGTCAACCAAGGTTTGTTTGTTGTCAGGGATATTTGCATCCGAGGGTTTGGGCGGTGCCTCAACTACACGAACCTTTATCTCCTTGATTTCATCAGTGATGGATTCGGCTCGTTCCTGATTAGCAGCGTCCTCAGCATCGTTTGCCGACAGATATTCACCAACAGACGGATCGAGTTCCTCTTCTGCAATCTCATCCTTCATCGAATTCAACGAATCCTTCATGAATTTGAGCATTGTTTTCATTAACTGATTATATTGGGCTTTATTATCCGCTCGCTCTTTTTCCCATGCAAGATGTTGTGGATTTTCAAGGTTTCTCAGATACGAATTGATGGCATCGCCTTCGATGAGCAAGGTTCCCGCAAAGGGAACAATACCATTTATGTTGCCCTTATCCTTAATTTTCATACCGGTCTGACGAATCATAGCGACTCGACGGTTGAATGTAGGTTCAATCATCAACCGGAGTGTCAGGGTTCCACTCATTGCAGGATCATCCTTAAGTTCAAGCGTAAAAGAACGTGCGTTTTCATTGTCGGTCAACACACGATAGTACTCGTCAGCGTGTTCCTTGAAATATTCCTTATGGGAATCCATCAAATCCGGAAGCGTTTCTTTGTTGATGGTTATGCCATCAACATCTACAACTAGCGAACCGGTATAAATCGCATATAAGAATCCATCCAGAATGGACGCTACCATTTGATGCTCCCAACCCGTTTCGCCAGTGAATCCAGCAATAAAGATGTCAGTACCGGTACATTTTTCAGGTCTGGTATAATTAGGATTCAAGGAGTATTGGTTATACATCGGAGAGTTCTTGTCACATCCATAAAAACCAATTCCCTGAGTTGTTTCTTTCTTTTTATTTTTAAAAGTGGTCAGTCTTGCAACGCCTTGAGAGGCGGAGATATTATCTACGTCATAGGTGCTATAAAAAACTGTACGAAGACTTGAGCAGGCAAATGGTGCGAATTTTCCAATACCAAACGAGCCGCCATTACTACCGGACTTATTAGAAGCACCAGAAGATTTTGTCAAATTACACCATGGTGAATTATATTCATCACGTGAACCTGTCAAACCAGAGGTGTTAAAATCGCTGATTCGAAGGCATTTGATGGTGTTGGCATTCATGTCTTTTAAGGCACGTTTGAAAAAATTTCTCGCTTGCGTGGAATCCTGAATTTTCCAGAAGTCGCGAGATCGTTCAAAGGCATCTTCCAAATTAGAAGAATCCGGAATAGTCTTCGGATTGATTGTGAATGTTTCGAATTCGAGTCTAGCTGGATGAGCATTGTCGAGCCGAGCATCCAACGAATTTTGGCAAATTTCACGAGCAAGAGATTTGATAGGCGTTCCCTTGAACATCTCAACACCGGAATCCGCAATGCCAATGATTTGGCTGTGGTTGTTAGATGGGAAATTCCATTTTGGAGACAAATTAAACATCATGCCCCTCCTTATCTTAAAGTGAAACGAGGCGACTTTTCAGCATCCGTTTTGTTGAATTTTCGTTTCGCTTCTCTTACTTCAATCTCAATCGCTTGAAAAATTTGATCTACATCATCTTGAGTGTATTCATAGAAGGATGTGTTAGCACAATTCCCAAGCAGTTGAAGGGTGTCGATTATCTTGTTGGTTCTTGCTTCTGCAAGACGAACAAACTTTTCGTGCTTGCTTTCTTCCGCTTTGCTCTTCATAAGAATGCCCTCCTTCTATCACCAAGTATAGGCCCATAGAACTATAAAGTCAATAATATTTTGGCAATATTTTTATAATATTACAAAAATATTGCCATTTGGCAGCCCACAAAGAAGAAAAAGAAGCCAATATGCGTCAAAAACAAAAGGAGCGTGATGCCATTGACCCAACCCAAAACCGACCTTGCCTATCTCCGCAGCGAAAAAGCCAAAGCAGAGCAGAAGCTGCGCTATTGCCAGCACCGGGAAAAGATCCTTGAACGCCGGATGTCGGAGCTGAACCGGAGAGAGCGTGTGCATCGTCTTTGCACCCGTGCCGGAATGCTGGAAAGTTTTCTGGTCTGTCCGGGAGAACTGACCGACGATCAGGTGATGGAACTGCTGAAAATCTCATTCCGTCAGCCGGAAGTCGTGCTGGCTCTTGCAAAGATGGTGCATGACGTTCACGAAAAGCAGAACGTTCAAAACCCTTTAGAATAAAGGGCGCAATTATACACCGTTCCGGTGAAATTGCGGTCTTGCAGACGGCTCGATGAAATCGAAGCTGGCGTTTGTGCGCCAGCCCGATTCCATCCCAAGGAAAACTGCATTTTCCTTGCGCTGCTTTGCAGCTATCCTTTTGCGGCTCCCGCCTAAGACCGAAGCGCATGGCACTCCGTTCTAAGGCGGCGAGCAAAACCGAATACAATTCCAGACCGTTCATCAAGAGCAATCTTGCTGGGCGGTCTTTTTGTTTGGGGGTGATGCCTATTCCGTGTCCGCATTTCAAAATTACCATCGTCAAGCGCAGCCAAGGGCAGTCCGCTGTTGCCGGGGCCGCTTACCAAAGCGGCGAACGGCTGTTCAGCGAGTACGACCAGAAAACGAAATTCTACAACAAGAAGAAAGAACTTGTCCACGCTGAGATCATGCTGCCGTCCCATGCGCCGCCCGGATATGCAGACCGGGCAACCCTCTGGAACGCCGTGGAAGCCGTGGAGAACCAGTGGAACTCCCAGCTTGCCCGGCGCATCGTGCTGGCGTTCCCGGTGGAGGTGCCGAAAGAGCAGTATTTGTCCATGATAAAAGAGTTTTGTCAGGAGCAGTTTGTTTCCAAGGGCATGATTGCCGATTTTGCCATCCACGACAAGGGAGATGGAAACCCACACGCCCACATTCTGCTGACGCTCCGGGCAATGGACGCGCACGGCAAGTGGCTTCCAAAAGCCCGAAAGGTCTACGACCTCGACGAAAACGGTGAGCGCATTCAGCTTCCTTCCGGCAACTGGAGGTGCCACAAAGAAAACACGGTGGACTGGAACGACCAGAAGTATGCCGAGGTCTGGCGGCATAGCTGGGAAACCATCACTAACCGCTATCTGGAAGCAGCTGGCAGACCAGAACGTGTTGACCTGCGCTCCTTTGAGCGGCAGGGCATCCAGCAGATACCGACCGTGCATCTCGGTCCCGCCGCACACCAGATGGAAAAGCGTGGAGTGGAAACCTTTCTCGGCAACCTGAACCGGGATATTCGAGCCGCCAACAGCCTGATGCAGTCCATCCGCAGCGCCATCCGTGGGCTGCAACGCTGGATCGCAGACCTGAACGAAAAGAAGCAGCTTCTTCTGGACGCTCTGGAAAAAGCAAAAGAACCCACGCTATCCGACCTGTTAGTGGATTATTTCAATCTTCGTGCCGAGCAGCGCAGCGATTGGTCTGGCAAGGCAAAACTGAAATGCACTGTCCGGGAC
>OFMD01001671.1_pt1 | contig 13059 bp, 10 predicted proteins | sample 1541211 | NCBI WGS metagenome assembly OFMD01 (sample SAMN04209231, study PRJEB22552) | human gut metagenome | biome: gut; material: feces | host: Homo sapiens | place: USA: Oklahoma | reverse complement strand
CTGCACGGACGACGGGATGGAGATCCTTGTGCATATTGGCATCAACACCATGGAACTGAAGGGGAGAGGCTTTTCTCCCTGTGTTCGCACCGGCCAGAAGATCCGGCGTGCGGAACCCCTGTGCCGGATTGATCTGCCGCTGCTCAGACAGCTTGGCTATCAAACGGATATTATGGTGCTGGTCACAAATCAGGCCGAACTGTCCGGGCAGCTTCGTTTTTACAGCGGGATGCGTGCGCAGGCCGGGCAGACGTGCATCATAGAGCGAATCCGCTGAACACGCAGGCAGAACACGGAGGAATGGCAATAATGACAGAATTTTCTTATACTGTACACGATGATAACGGAATCCATGCCCGCCCGGCAGGGCTGCTGGTCAGCCAGGCGCAGAAGCACCCGTGCAGTATCCGCATGTTTTGCGGGGAGCGGCAGGCGGATTGCAAGCGGCTGTTTCAGGTCATGGGGCTGAACGTCAAGCAGGGAGAGACTGTGCGCATCTGCTGTGAAGGCGATGCGGAGGCGGAGGCTGCGCAGGCGCTCGAGGCGCTGATGCGCGCACAGTTCTGAGACGGGAGGCACGATCATGCAATTCCCGCAGAATTTCTTATGGGGCGGCGCTATTTCCGCAAATCAGTGTGAGGGCGCCTATCAGGAGGACGGAAAGGGACTTTCTATTCAGGATGTATATCCGCACGGCGTTCACGGCCCTGTCACCGACATGCCGACGGCGGACAATCTGAAGCTGACCGGCATCGACTTTTATCACCGTTACCGGGAGGATATTGCGCTGTTTGCCGAAATGGGCTTTCGGGTGCTGCGGCTGTCGATTGCATGGTCCCGTATTTATCCGCTCGGAATCGAAGCGGAACCGAATAAAAAGGGGCTGCAATTCTATGACGATGTTTTCGACGAATGCCGCAGATATGGAATTGAGCCGCTTGTAACGCTTTCACACTACGAAACGCCGCTCTTCCTTGCACGCACCTATGACGGCTGGCGCAGCCGGAAGCTGGTAGACTGCTTCCTCCGCTATGCCCGCACGGTCTTTTTGCACTATCGCGGAAAAGTGAAATATTGGGTGACATTCAACGAGATCAATTCCATTCTGGAAAACCCGTATATGGGCGGCGGGATCTGCACGCCGAAAGCGCAGCTTTCTCAGAGCGATCTGTTTCAGGCTGCACACCATGAACTGATTGCAAGTGCAGGCGCGGTGAAGCTTGCACACACACTTATGCCGGAGGCGAAGATCGGCTGCATGCTGCTGGCGCTGCCAACCTATCCGCTGACGCCTGCGCCGGAGGATGTTGTCGCCGCGATGGAGCAGGAACGACGGGGGCTTTATTTTGCCGATGTGCAGGTGCGCGGGGCGTATCCCGGATATTTGACCCGCTATTTCCGTGAAAACGGGATCCGGATTGACCAGCAGCCGGGGGACGAGGAACTCCTGAAAAATACGGTTGATTTTGTATCCTTCAGCTATTATGTCAGCACCTGCGCTGCGGCTGACCCGAAAAACGTGCCGCGCGCTGTCGGAAATCTGATTGCGGGTGTGGACAATCCCTATCTGCCTGCGACTGAATGGGGCTGGCAGATCGACCCGAAGGGGCTTCGCATTGTGATGAACCAACTCTATGACCGATATGGCCTGCCGCTTTTTATCGCAGAAAACGGCCTTGGCGCGCGCGACACGCTTGTTCCCGGAAAAGACGGGGAACAGACCGTGAACGATGCCTACCGGATTGAATATTTGCGCGCGCATTTACAACAGGTTGCCGAGGCCATTGCCGACGGCATTGAGGTGCTGGGATATACAGTATGGGGGTGCATTGATCTTGTCAGCGCCTCCAGCGGCGAGATGCGAAAACGCTACGGTTTGATCTATGTAGATCGCAATGACGACGGAAGCGGCACGCTTCGGCGCTGGCGCAAACAGTCTTTTTTCTGGTATCAGTCTGTTATACACACCAACGGTGCATGTCTTACGGAAGCCGGCAGCCGGTATAACGGAACACAGACGGGAGAAATAACATGAAACGATTATCCGGTCACGGCATATCTGGCGGCGTCGCTGCCGGAAAACTCGTGACGCTGCTTTCTGCGCAGACCGGCGTGCCCCGCGAGACATCCCGGACACCGGACGAGGAACTGCAGCGCTTTGCACAGGCACTCCGGGAAGGGCTGTGGGAGTTGGACGCACTCCAAGAAACGGCGCGTACACAGACCAGCGCAGAGGCAGCACAGATCTTTGAAATCCATAAAATGATGCTGCAGGACGAGGATTTCTGCACAGCTGTCCGCGAAAGGCTCAAAGCAGAGGCAATAAGCTGTGAATATGCTGTCCAGCAGACCGGAAAGCAATTTGAAACGATGTTTTCCGCAATGGACGACCCTTATATGAAGGCGCGCAGCGCGGATGTACGCGATGTAGCTTCCCGTTTGCTGCGCTGCCTGCGCGGCGGCGCAGACGCGGCGGCCTTGCCGGATGCACGCTGTATCATCGCGGCAGAGGAACTGACGCCCAGCCAGACGATCCGGCTTGATCGGGAGAAGGTCGCTGCTTTTGTAACGGCGCGTGGCACGGCAAATTCACACGCGGCCATTCTGGCGCGAACAATGGGCATCCCCGCTGTCACCGGTGTCGATATGGCATCTCTTTTTGCAAAAAACGGTGCAGAGGCCATCGTCGATGCGGAGACCGGGGCCGTGTTTCTGGAGCCGGACGAGCAGACGTGCACACGATACGATTCCATTATGCGGAAACAGCAAAGCACGCGCTGCGCGATCCAGTCTGGCACGCAGGTGCCGCTTCATACCGCTGGAGGCAGAAGGCTTCGCCTGTTTGCTAACGTTGGCAGCAGCAGCGAGGTTGCCGGAGCGCTGCAAAACGGGGCGGAGGGAATCGGCCTGTTCCGCAGCGAATTTCTCTATCTGGGCCGCGAAAATGCGCCCAGCGAGCAGGAGCAGTTTCTGCAATACCGTGCGGCGGCGGAACAGATGGACGGCAGGATGGTGATCGTGCGTACGCTCGATCTTGGTGCGGATAAGCAGGCGGAGTATCTGAACCTGCCTGTTGGGCCAAACCCGGCGCTTGGCTACCGTGCGATCCGCATCTGCCTTGCGCAGCCGGACCTTTTTCGCGTCCAACTCCGCGCAATCTGCCGCGCTGCTGCGTTTGGAACGATTGCGGTCATGTTTCCCATGATCACATCTGTATGGCAGGTACGGCAGAGTAAACAGATTCTTGCCGACGTTCAACAGACGCTGCGGGACGAGGGCGAGACGGATTGCCCGGACATACCGGTCGGCGTCATGATCGAAACGCCTGCGGCCGCGCTGCTCAGCGATGCGCTTGCGCAGGAGGTCGATTTCTTCAGCATTGGTACAAATGACCTGACGCAGTATACGCTTGCAGCTGACCGGCAGGAGCCAAGCCTGGAGGCCTACTATGAGCCGCGCCATGAGGCGGTTCTCCGACTTATTGAAATGAGTGTGCAAAGTGCGCACCGCCACGGTATTTGGGTTGGTGTCTGCGGCGAACTTGCGGCAGATCCGGCGTTGACAGACTGGTTTTACGATCTGGAAGTCGATGAGTTATCCGTATCGCCGCCCATGCTCCCGCGTTTATATCAGCAGCTTTCAAAACGATGAACAGAGTCGAAAAAGGCAGCCTGCAAGTCCGAAAACTTGCAGGCTGCTTTCTAAAAATCTGCATGATTAATTGTGGTCTGTTCGCTTGAAATAAGAATAAAAAGCAATTACCAGCCCAATAAGCGGAAAGATCACGCCGCCGATACCGGCGATCTCAAACGACGTAAATTGCATCAGCAGGATACAAACAACCCCTGCTAAAAGAAGAATCAAAGCAAAAAGAAGATCTTTGATTGTATTCATTTTTATATACTCCTCGCAATACAATATGGGTTTCATCAGCCAGCTATGCCGCGCGGGCTGTATACTGCCATTTATTGATACTGTTCCTGCAGGTATAGATACACTCTTGACTGAACCTTATCTGCCGTTTCGTCCTCTGTCGCGTCTCCGGCCAGATAGGGGGCGAGTTCTTCACGGATGATCTGTTCGACGGGATCTGTCGGATAGTCTGCTACTCGCAGACCATCGACCAGCTGGTAGAACAGATCGATCTCATGCTGCGTGATCGTTTCCTTTTCCAACTGCCCGGCAAGCTGCGCATGCAGGACAGAATCGTTGACAGGCAGGCGCAGCTGCATACTTTCCTGACAGGGCTGCGTCAGCAGGTAGCTCAAAAAAGCCCATGCGCCGGATTTTTGTTCGCTGTTTGCGTTGACAGCGAACACCTCCGAAAAATGCAGAACGCTGCCGCTTGCATGGTTGCTGGGATATCCGCAGAAGACATACTGCTCCATCGGCGGCAGCAGATAGCGCTCTGCGCGATACGCGACAGTTCCCGCGTCTGCAATCACATCATAATACAAAAGACCATTGCACGGAAAGGACTCCGCTTTAGCCGCTTCCTGCAACTTCAGCAGCTGCAGCTGCGCCTTAAACGAATCCGAATCGAAGCTGCAAGACGCTTTCTCGATATCCACATAATCCCGCGCACAGAGCGCAGCCATCGCCGGTGCATAGTCAAAGCCATCTTCGCCGCCGCTGTTTGCAATAAAGGGATAAAGCGGAACGTCGGAATTCAAGCAGGCCGTCAGAACAGCTTCCGGTGTAACCGTCTCCAGCCGGTTCGGGTCAACAGCATAGGTGCTGATGGTATAGCCGACCGGCAGACGGTAAAGGCTGCCGCTGCGCGTCAGAACCTGATGAATGCTGGGCCGCATCGCATCCAGTGGAGCGGAGTTGTCCGCGTTCATCCACGGAAGTAAATCTTCAAAGACATCCGCATCGCGCAGCTGCTGCCACTGCGATTCGCGCAGCAGATATATATCATAGCCCTTGCCCGCACCAAGTTCCGTCAGCGCCAATTCCTTTTCCTCGGCGGACTCCGCTTCGATCACTGTGACCCGGTATTGTGGATAAAGCTTCTGGAATTCACTCGCGTAAACTGTCAAGGGCAGGTCGCTGAATGCTGCCTGATACAGTGTGATCTCTGTCGGTTCCGCCAGCGTTTCGCCGTCTGGCAGCCGTTCATAGAAACACGCGGCCTCGATGCTGCTGTTCAGCGCGAAAAAGCCCGCGTCTGTGCCAAGAACAGTCTGGTAATTGTTCGCGGGCGTGTTGGCGTTATCCTTCCAACTCAAAACTGCCGCGGCAGTCCCGGTTTCAAAATCCGGTTGGAACAAATACGCCTGATTCACAAGCAGGAGTCTGCCGTCAACATCCAATCCCATACCATGCACGTCCAGCGCCGCGCAGGAGAACTCCGCTTCCGCCTGAAGCGTCTCAGCATTCAGCCGCACGACCTTCTCCGTCTCATAAAGCGTATCGCCCTCGACGCGCACATAGACTGCATCCGGAGCAGCCAGAATTTGCAGCAGCTGCCCGTCAAACGCGCCCTGCTCCGCAAGCTGCTGCCCATCCGCGCCGATTTTGACGACCCGTTCGGCAAAGAGCAGATCATATGCGCCGCTACCGCCGTCAAATCCGCGCGGCTCTTCCGGGTAGACTTCCGCCAGCGGTACTGTGCTGAGAATCGCTCCGTCCGCATCATAGGTCGTGATCGAATAACGCCCCTCCGGCGCGTCCACAGTGACCGGTTCTCCGTCTGCGTCAAAATAGAACGCCGGATAAGTACCTGCAAGCAGCGCCAGCGCATCGCCGCTTTCACACACGCCATACAGATATTCTGAGTCCGGCAGCGGGAGCGCTGTGGTACTGCCGTCCGCGCCTGTCAAGCCAAGCGCCGCCGGAGCGTTGGAATAGGAATAGATCCTGCCGTCCCAGATGCATTGCTCCTCGGCCTGCGTGATCCCCTCCGATAGCGGCCATGTCGTCTGCCGGTAACACTGCCCATCCGGCAAATTGCGAATGTCAAGCTGCACCTCTGAAGACACCTCCGGAGGCGTTTGCGCAGGCTCTGCATGAACTTCTTCCTGTGGGGCACAAGCTGTCAGAAAACATAAGCACACGACAAAAAGTACGAGTATGTTCTTTTTCATAGTTTTTCTGCATCCCTTGGCTGCTCAAAGCCGATCTTCACGATGATAAATCCACACAACAACCAATCTACATAATATCATTATAAAGCAACCAGAGGAAAAGTCAAGGATGAAGATGGAAAATAAATCAAAGCATAAAGCACAGCAATGCGCCTCGATTATGCCGCTGCTCCGTCGGCCTGAGAATCGAACCCTGTTTGATGTTAGGCCGCCTGCAAAGCGGAAAATTTGTGGTACTGCTTCTGGTTTTTGTGGAAGAAGCCGCGGATAGTCAGCAGCACGAATGCTGCGACAACAAAGTAGTAGATCGGCTTTGCGATACCATTTGCACCTTGACCTCTGATACGATAAAGAGCATTACACGGCGTAGTTGGATAATTAATTGTTTTAATTAGATTTTAGTATAAATTTGTTTTTGTGTGCCATTAAAGTTTCCCGTGGCACCAAAATAAAAGTACAGCAGAGTAAAAGGGCTTGCTGCCTGCGGTTTGCAGACAACAAGCCCTTTCGGATGCTTGGGTTACTCGTTATTTCTTTTTTGCAGGGAGAATGCAGCAGATTCCTGAACTCATAGGGCCTTTTTCCACACTGCTCGCAGCGGCTGTAATGTTCCGGCCTGCAATACAAATGCAGAAACCCAGCTGACCTGATCTTTTGCGGAATATTGCACCGTCAGCTTGATAGACTTCTGGCTTTGCAGATCGCTCGCTACAGTCGAACTTGCTACCATCTGCCCGTCTGCCGTGTATGCTGCGAGGATATACTGCACGGAGACGCTGGAGGCGGTGTTATTGGTCAGTGTTACGGTAGTCGAGGTGGCGGAGGAGGAAACTGCATCCAGCGCGTATTTCTCTATCACCGTACTTGCCGTCATGCCGATGTTTACATTCTCCTGAACCGGCGGCACAGGCATCCAGTCGCTCCAGACCGTGTCATAGCCTTCCTTCTCGTACTTGACACGCCACCAGCCCTTCGGAACGTCCCACGAATATGCGCCGTTTGCATCCGTGGTCAGCGGGTTGATCTCATCCCAGTCCGAAGCATCCCACTTCGTCCCGTACTCAGTGCTGGACGGAGCGTGACCCCAGAAGCTGTCGTCACTGTCGGCATCGGTATACTCAATCCAGTACGCCGTCGCTGTAACACCAGGCAGTCTGCTGTTGTCGCTGACATCATAGACATAGCCGCTCGGATCGATTTTCCATCTGAAGCTGAAAGCTGCTCCGGCAGATTCAGAGGCGCTCAGGAAACCGAATTCTCCAAGAATACTCTCGACATACGAACTGTTCTGCATGGACAGCAGCGGCAGAATCAACCCGCACGGGAAGGGCAGGGTAATGCCGGCAGCCGTCAGAATGATGCTCAGCCCCATTGCCGCAACAACACCATTGTTTGCCTTGGAGGCAGTTTCGAGCCGTTTCAGCGCCGCAGCCTTTTCGGCTTCCCCCATAGAGGATGCAAGAACCGCCTGCCGCGCGTCTTCAAGCGAGACTCTGTTGTTATCCCATGTGATCAGCTTATCGGCATAGCCAAGTACCTCGACAAAGGAGAAATAGGAATCGATATTCTCTGCCGCACTGATATGTTTGCCATCGATCAGGAACGTTGTAAGCTTGTCCTTCGTAAAATCAATGATTTCGCCGCGAACCTTATCTTCTCCGTATTCCGCGACCTTGAGGTAAAGCTTGGCTCCATAGTCGTCCTCCATTACCTCATAGCCGTATTGTCCGGCGTTGCTCGGGTCAAGGTAGGAAGGAATGATATCCGTGAGAATGTTAAAGTCAAGCTGCGCATCTACATCCACCATCTTTATGATGCCGCTCAGCTGCTTATCCGTGCTGACCAGATCCTCAATGCAGTCATGCAGCTTCCCATTCAGTACGTTTTTGATGGGCGTGCTGGCGCCGTTTACATATCGGGCAGCGCCATAATCGATCGTGCCGGAGAACTGGATCGGTGTTTTTGCCTGCGAGGAAGCAGTTGTGCAGGCCATCCAGTCAGGCTATCGCCTGATCGACACCGCTGCTGCCTATGGCAATGAAGAAGCGGTTGGCCGGGCCATTCGCCGCTGCGGAGTGCCAAGAGAAAATCTGTTCATTACCACAAAGCTGTGGATCCCGGACATCAGCTATGAGGGAGCAAAGCGCGGCTTTGCGCTGTCACTGGAAAAACTGGGGCTGGACTATCGTATATGATTCATCAGCCATACCACGACGTATTCGGCGCGTGGCGGGCAATGGAAGAACCGTTCACGGAAGGGAGGGCTCGGGCAATCGGTGTGGATAATTTCACACAGGATCACCTGGCGGATTTCCTGTTCTGGAATAAGGTGAAGCCTGCCGTGAATTTACTGGAATGCAATCCATTTTTCCAGCGTGAGGATGAACGGACCTATCTCAAAACGCAGGAAATCCAGATGCAGGCATGGTCGCCGCTGTCTGCCGGTCAGAATGACTTGTTCCATAATGAAATCCTTTGTAAAATTGGAGTTGCCCATGGCAAATCCGCGGCGCAGGTGGTGCTGCGCTGGCTGACCCAGCGGGGGCATCGTGCCGCTGGTCAAATCCTCGAATTCCCAGCGTATGAAGGAAAATCTGGACATTTTTGATTTTACGCTCTCAGAAAATGAAATGCAGCAGATTGCCACGCTGGATACCGGGCACACCTGCTTTGCCCCGCGCAATACCGGCGCATCCGTGACTGCGTTTTTGGAGCAAGCCGTCGCGGGCTAAGTTCTGTCCGACGGGCGTTGGAAATAAAAAGTGGACTCCCCAAAATGGAAAGTTAGGCAAGGGAAAACAGGAGCGCCTGAAAAAACGGAAAAGCGGTGCAGCATACTTGCTTTTTGGGCTGTGCTGCTGGTATGATAAGCAAAAATGCGCGGCGCAGATTGAACGGCCGGGCGGGAAAGGAACAGCGGCGATGACAGAAAGGGAACAGCGGGTACAGTGGTTTCAGGAGGCCCGGTTCGGGATGTTCCTGCATTGGGGACTCTACGCGATCCCAGGGCGCGGCGAATGGTATATGAGCGGAGCCCGGATGCCAGCGGAGGAATATGAGCGCTATATGCGGGAGTTTACTGCGAAAGCCTATGACCCACGAGACTGGGCGCGTCGGGCAAAACAGGCCGGAATGCGGTATGTCGTACTGACAGCGAAGCATCACGACGGCTTTTGCCTGTTTGACTCGAAATTGACGGATTACAAGAGCACAAACGCGCCCTGCGGACGCGATCTGGTGCGGGAATTCGTGAACGCGGTGCGCGCCGAGGGGCTGCGCGTGGGCCTGTACTACTCCCTGATCGACTGGCACCACCCGGATTTCCCGAAATACAACGATCCCAACCATCCAATGCGCCAAAATCCTGCTTATCAAAACGAGCAAATCGATTTTGACCGTTATCTTGCGTACATGCACGGGCAGGTCGAGGAGTTGGTCACAAACTACGGAAAGATTGACATCCTGTGGTTCGATTTTGCCTACGGCGACCTGCGCGGCGAGGCATGGAAGGCGACAGAACTGATGAAGATGGTGCGCAGCCACCAGCCAGATGTAGTTGTGGACAACCGGCTCGAGGCCAGCGGCGAGGGCTTTGGAAGTCTCGTCACGGAAAACCCGGCGTATTACAGCGGGGATTTTGTCAGTCCCGAGCAGCTTTTGCCGCCGGAGGGCATCCGCAATGTCCGCGGAGAGCGCGTTCCATGGGAACTCTGCACGACCATGAACAACAACTGGGGCTATGTGCCCTATGACACGAATTATAAGCCCGCATCCATGCTGATTCGGAAGCTGGTTGAGTGCGTCAGCAAGGGCGGCAATATGATCCTGAACGTCGGCCCGGACGCAACCGGACGCTTTCCTGCGCAAAGCTGCCGGCTGCTTGACGAGATCGGCGCATGGATGGCGCGCAACAGCGAGAGCATCTACGGCTGCGGCAGTGCAGAACTCCCGAAGCCGGACTGGGGCTGGTATACCAGAGGGGCAGGAAAACTCTATGCGCATGTGCTCGAAGCGCCGCTCGGCCCGCTGCCGCTGACCGGTCTTGTGCCGGAGCGGATCGGTGCAGTGCGCCGTCTCGCGGACGGCGGCGAGGTGGTGCGCGGCGAAAGCTGGGTTACAAACGCATATGAAAATCTGGCCTTCGTCACCTTCGGAACGATCCCGCAGTATACCTATCCGCTGCCGGACCCAATCGATACCGTTCTGGAGATCGAATATAACGAGTAAAATCAGCAAATCTGCAGTCCGTTCACCCGGACTGCGGATTTTTGAGACTGGGACTCGACGCGGGACATCCGCGCTTGATTTCGGCGGACGGATATCGCATAATAGACGCAGATCAAATCCGGCGTCGCTGGAGAAGGGAACTGTGGAACATGGAAAAGCAAATACAAGCGAACGTCGTTTTTACAGACGATGCGTATCTGAAAACAAGATATCTGCCCCGTGAAGACGGCGGCTATACCATTCGGGTCGGCCGCGGCGGCCGCAGGGATATTCTGGCCTGCAAGGAACTGTATGGCAAGGCGGTCAAGACAGCGCGGGAACTGGACTGCACGGCCTGCGCATTTGACCTGTGTGCAGCAGCAGAACTCGGACAGGCAGGGCTGTTCGCGGCGGTCGAGGGCGTCTGCGGCGGCGCGTATCAGAAAAAATTTGCGCTGGACGGCCGCTGGGAACCGGAACTGACATGCAGCTTTCCCGGCGCGGACGCAGTGCAGCTGAAAAAGGCGTGGGAACTTGCCCGATCAATCATGCAAACGCGCAATCTGGTAAACTGCCCGTCTAATCTGCTCTGGCCGAATATGTTTGCACAGCGGCTGAAAGACATGGCGGAGGGACTTCCAATCGAAGCGGAACTCTATGATAGACAGGCGCTGGAGCGGCTGGGACTGCGTGCGCTTCTGACCGTCGGCGACAGCAGTGCCCATGCACCTGTGATGGCCGTCCTGCGCTATACCGGCGCGCCGGGAAGCCGCCGGAGGCTCGGGCTTGTCGGAAAGGGCGTGACGGTCGATTCGGGCGGGTACTGCCTGAAAGCCGCTTCGTCCATGGCCGGGATCAAGGGCGATATGGCGGGCGGAGCCGCGGCAGCCGCTGCCGTGCGTGCACTGGCGGCAAACGGTGCGGCTGTCAATGTAACGGCGGTTGTTCCGATCTGTGAAAACCGCATTTCTAATGCGAGCATGCTGCCTGGCGACGTCATTACCAGCTTCTCCGGCAAAACGATTGAGATTCTGAACGCCGATGCTGAGGGTCGGCTGATTCTTGCCGACGGCCTCGCGTGGGCCGCAGAAAAGGAGGGCTGCACCCATCTGGCGGATATTGCCACACTGACCGGCGCGATCTGCGCGATGCTCGGCTTTGTGACGACCGGCGTGATGGCTAGCGACGACAGGCTTTATGATTGCCTCGCGCGCGCGGCAGCGCGCTCCGGCGAGAAATTCTGGCGCATGCCGGATGATCCCGAATATGAAACCCTGATCGAGAGCGACTATGCGGACGTCCGAAACACCAGTAAAGACGGCTGCGGCGCAATTACGGCCGGGCTGTTCCTGAAAAAATTCACAGCCGATCGGCCATGGCTGCATCTGGACATTGCGGGGACGGCGGACAACAGCGGCATCGTCTGGCAGCATCAGGTTCCCGGCGCGACCGGGACTGCCGTCAGTACGCTCTATCATCTGGCGCAGGTGCTTTTTGAAACAAAGGAGGAAACAGCATGAATATGCCCCTAATTGAAGCTTGTGTGGATTCTTACGCTTCCTGCAGGGCGGCGTGGCTTGGCGGCGCGGACCGGCTGGAACTGTGTGCGCATCTTGTCATCGGTGGAACAACACCTTCGACGGCACTGTTCCGGCAGGTGCAGCGCGATATTCCGGTTAAGACGAATGTTCTGATCCGTCCGCGCTTCGGTGATTTTCTTTACAGCAAGGAAGAACAGGAGCAGATGTGCGAGGAGATCCGGATGTACCGCGAACTTGGCGCGAACGGCGTTGTGATCGGCGCGCTGACGCCGGACGGCGATCTGGACATACAAAGCATGCGCCGGATGATGGACTGCGCAGGTGGGATGGATGTGACACTGCACCGCGCGTTCGACATGACACGCGACCCAATGCGGACGCTGGAGGACGCAATTCAACTCGGCTGCAAAACCATTCTCACGTCCGGACAGCAGAAGGACGCGCTGACCGGCGTGGAACTTCTGCGGGAACTGTATGACAGAGCGAACGGAAGAATCGATATTATGGCGGGCTGCGGTGTGAAAAAATGGAATATTCAGGAAATTCATGACCGCGCGGGCCTTGTGGTGTTCCATACGACCGGGCGCAAAGACGCGCTCGACAGCGGCATGCGCTACCGCAAGCAGACCGTGGCGATGGGGCTGCCGTCTTTGTCCGAGTATGAGATCTGGCAGACGGATGAGGAGGAATTCCGTGCTTGCGCCGAGATTGTCCACAGCTTCGCAGGAGCGGGCGCATGAGACTTTCAGATGGAGAACTGCGCTGGATGCAGGCGCGGCTGGCACAGCGGTACGCAGCGGCAGGCCGCGATGCGCAGGAAAAGCTGGAGCGGCAGCTTGCGGTGCTTGCGCCTGACCAGGCGCTTCTGACAAGCTGGTGCTATGCTGCAAGTCCGCTTAGCGACTGGGCAAATTACGATTTCTCTCTTTTTAGGTCCTGCGCGGCGCACGCGCTGCATTTATGGGAACAGTCGCCAAGTGTTCGTGCGCTTCCGGAGCAGCTGTTTCTCAATTATGTCCTCCATCCGCGCGTCAATGAGGAGGAACTCTGCGATTGCAGAGGCGTTTTTTACGCGCAGCTGGCAGAAAGAATCCAAGGCCTTTCTGCATGTGAGGCGATTCTTGCAATCAATGCCTGGAATGCGGAGCAGGTCTGCTACCGCTCGACGGACGGGCGAACCATCAGTGCGCTGGGCGCGCAGCGCTCAGGCTTTGGGCGCTGCG